>Ga0307942_1001548_pt1:0-5000 | contig 18409 bp, 21 predicted proteins | sample OrgLakmetagen175_FD_201846 | JGI IMG/M metagenome (GOLD analysis project Ga0307942, IMG submission 201846) | Saline water microbial communities from Organic Lake, Antarctica - #175 | ecosystem: Environmental > Aquatic > Non-marine Saline and Alkaline > Saline | place: Antarctica: Organic... | reverse complement strand
GTGCTGATGGATCTCTGCTTCTAAAACACATCAAAGTGTGTTGTCACATGCTTGTGTTCAGCTTATGGCCTGTGACGTGCTGATAGATCTCTGCTTCTTTAACACATCAGCACGCACCCAGCGTATACAAGTGTATAAACTATAACCCAACACTTGCACCTTCACGTGGAGGCATGCAGTGTGCTTGGTGGCCTCTTACTCCTAGCATCACATACAAAGCACACAATTTAGACGCACTCACACACATACACATAAAAAAACGTACAACACAACATCTCGCATGTACAGGTGGAGGTGTGCGATGCGCTAGACGGCTTCCTGCCCCTACAGAGCAAATAGACACACACACACACACACACACACACACACACACACACACACACAGCGTAAACCCACATGCGCGCTCATACACAGTACAGAGACACTTGTAGAGACATATAAAGATACATTTTTTTGCAGTACAGAGATACTTGTGTAAGATGATGATCACGCTTATTCAGCAGGAGGCAAAAGAAAAAACGACGTGGGGATTAGTTGTTCACTGCCTATTCTTTTCAAGCCGGAGGCGTGCCGCATGCTTGTTGGCTCCTTAACAGGGTTGGCGAGAACCATGTATAGATGGTGTGTATACAGTAACTTTGGCAGGGAAATCACCAAATAAACGGTCATATATGGTGTATATATACGGTTCTGGCCAGCCCTACTCCTAAACCCTAACACAACATAGACAAGCACAAAGCAGAAATGCACATGCACACACATACATAGCGTTGGCCAGAGCCGTATATATGCACCGTATATGACCGTATAATTGGTGATTCCCTGCTAAAAATACCGTATATATAAACCGTATATATGGTTCTGGCCAATCCTACACATACACATAAACACCCATACAACGCAACATCTGGCATGTGTGTGTTACAGGTTGAGGCGTGCGACGTGCTTGACGGCTTCCTGCTCCTCCAGAGCATGGCAGGTGGCACAGGAGCTGGGGTGGGCACGTATGTGGCCACCGCCCTGCGTGATGAGTACCCTGCCACACACGCACTCAACTGCTGTGTGTGGCCGTACGAGAGCGGCGAGGTCATTGTGCAGGTACGAGAATTCAGCCTGGCCAGAATGGACAGGGCTTTCTTGTGTCTGAATTTAATGCTGTGTGTGGCCGCACAGCAGTGGGGAGGATTGAGCAGGTACGAGATTGCATGGCCAGAACCAGTGTTCGACCGTGTGCTCTCATGCTGCTTGTTGCCCTACGAGAGCGGTTCGGTTTTTCTACAGGTACTAATGTTTGCGGCGAGAAATGTAGCAATATTATTTGTTTTGTAATTTTTTGCTGTGTGTGGCCGTGCAAGAGCGGCTAGGTTGTCGTGCAGGTACGAGATTGCTTGGCCGGAAATTGTGCTCACATATGATAACCATGTGTGGGGCAATGTAAAAGCGTCGAGGCTTTTGCGCAAGCACGAGTTGCGTCACGAGAATTGGCTTTTATTTGGTCAGATTAAAACAACAGCAGATTTGGGAAGGGCTGATTCTTGTAGATGGCAGACCTCCATCGTGTATATGTACACCCTGTATATATATGGTTTTGGGCAGCCCTATATGACAAGGAATAGCTTCACCATTAGCTTTTTCATAGCCCCCTCCAATACTCATGCTAACTCTAACTGAGTCGCTACCGTTTTTGATTCCTCTTTTTTCATTGCCTGATGGATGATGGTATCCACACATCAGCAGTAGATTGTGACCCTCATATGGTCACTGCTGATGAGCTACTATACCCTCTCTGCTCAAAAGGCACTACCCACTCTGCTGAAGAGCCACTATACCCGCTCTACTGAAGAGGCATGACCCACTCTGAATGAAGAAGCTACTATACCCTCTCTGCTGAAGAGGCACTACCCACTCTGCTGAAGAGGCACGACCCACTCTGCTGAAGAGCCACTATACCCGCTCTACTGAAGAGGCACGACCCGCTCTGAATGAAGAAGCTACCCGCTCTGCTGAAGAGCCACTATACCCGCTTTGCTGAAGAGGTACTATACCCTCTCTGCTGAAGAGGCACGACCCGCTCTGAATGAAGAAGCTACTATACCCGCTCTACTGAAGAGGCACGACCCGCTCTCAATGAAGAAGCTACCCGCTCCTCATACTCTGTCACTTGCACAACGTGGCATCGCCCTAACATTTCTTTCTTCTGACAAACTTCTTCTACCACACATCTGCTGCACAGCCACAACACGCTCCTTACGCTCAGCTACGTGCACAGTGCGTCCGACACTGACACAGCAGCAGCGCAAGCCACATCCTTATCCTGACACTGCATTGTCTTAACATACACTCCTCTACCACACAACTGCTGCAGAGCTACAACACGCTCCTTACGCTCAGCCACCAGCGCAACGTATCTTTCTTCTGACAAACTTCATCTACCACACATCTGCTGCAGAGCTACAACACGCTCCTTACGCTCAGCCACCTGCGCAATATATCTTTCTTCTGACAAACTTCTTCTACCTCACAACTGCTGCAGAGCTACAACACGCTCCTTACGCTCGGACACCTGCACAACGTATCTTTCTTTTGACAAACTTCATCTACCACACAACTGCTGCAGAGCTACAACACGCTCCTTACGCTCAGCCACCTGCGCAACGTACCTTTCTTCTGACAAACTTCTTCTACCACACAACTGCTGCAGAGCTACAACACGCTCCTTACGCTCAGCCACCAGCGCAACGTATCTTTCTTCTGACAAACTTCATCTACCACACAACTGCTGCAGAGCTACAACACGCTCCTTACGCTCAGCCACCAGCGCAACGTATCTTTCTTCTGACAAACTTCTCTACCACACAACTGCTGCAGAGCTACAACACGCTCCTTACGCTCAGCCACCTGCACAACGTATCTGACGGCATCATCACCCTAGAAAATGACGCCCTGCACCGAAGCTGCACACGGCTCGTGAACATCGCACGGCCATCATTTTCGGTGCGTGCAAGTCATGACGGGAAATGACAGGAAATGATGGAATAAGACGCCCTGCACCGAAGCTGCACACGGCTCGTGAACATCGCACAGCCATCATTTTCGGTGCGTGCAAGTCATGACGGGAAATTACAGGGAATGACGGGAATTGACACCCTGCATCAAAGCTGCACACGGCTCGTGAACATCGCACGGCCATCATTTTCGGTGCGTGCAAGTCATGATGGGAAATGACAGGAAATGATGGAATAAGACGCCCTGCACCGAAGCTGCACACGGCTCGTGAACATCGCACGGCCATCATTTTCGGTGCGTGCAAGCCATGATGGGAAATGACAGGAAATGATGGAATAAGACGCCCTGCACCGAAGCTGCACACGGCTCGTGAACATCGCACAGCCATCATTTTCGGTGCGTGCAAGTCATGATGGGAAATTACGGGAAATGATTGTTCCAGCTCCACCCACATTTTGTGACTTTACTTTGTTCTTACTCCTAAGTTTGAGCCATCACTTACGGTGCATGCAAGCTGTTCCAGCTCCACAAACTTTTTGTGACTTCACTTTGTTCTTACTCCTAAGTTTGAGTGTTCTTGTGTGTGCGTGAAAATAGTGCCTGGCACTTCACATTCTCCACACGCACGGCTGACAGATTCTGTAAAAAAGCTTGTTATATGCAACACTCTATTCCTTCAAAACCCCCCAACACCCTATAATTTGTCCACCGTTTCCGTCAAGAAGCTACTTCGCTTAAAGTACATTAGACATACCCACTCCATCACAGCCATCCTCCCCGTCAACAGCACGCACACGCACACACACACATACACACACACATACATCACGTTAGTATGTATTGACCACCACGGCACCGTTACGCGGCACTGCTTCGCAGGATATGAACGCTGTGGCTGCCCAATCCCTCGCATCTACCCTTCTCCCCTCAACAGCACGCCCACCGACCCCGGCACCCACACAGCCCTCCAAAGCTTCCAGCAACAACAAGCACCACACACCTACAAGTAGGAACCTTTTACTCATCCTACCTGCCGCATGCTGACCTTTACACATTGCTCGCCTACCTTGCTCAAGCACATCTGCCGGCGGCCGATGCTGCTGCTGATTGCTACAAACCAAGCATGTGTTTACATACGCATACACACATACGCACAACCACACATATACACACACATGCACACACACACATATGCACGCAAACGCACACGCAAACGCACGCACACATACACACACATGCGCACATTCACACACATGAGCCAGGTAGGCAGGATCAAGGGGGGTCATTTTCAGCCTCTGGCAGGTCTTCCTCCGTCTCAGCATCCTCACCCACTGCACCAAACCCTGGTGCGTCCTCACCCACTGCAACCAAACCCTCAGTGCGTCCTCACCCACTGCACCAAACCCTCAGTGCGTCCTCACCCACTGCAACCAAACCCTCAGTGCGTCCTCACCCACTGCAACCAAACTCTCAGTGCGTCCTCGCCCACTGCAACCAAACCCTCAGTGCGTCCTCACCCACTGCAACCAAACCCTCAGTGCGTCCTCGCCCACTGCACCAAACCCTGGTGCGTCCTCACCCACTACACCAAACCCTGGTGCGTCCTCACCCACTGCACCAAACCCTCAGTGCATCCTCACCCACTGCACCAAACCCTCAGTGCGTCCTCACCCACTGCACCAAACCCTCAGTGCGTCCTCGCCCACTGCACCAAACCCTCAGTGCGTCCTCACCCACTGCACCAAACCCTCAGTGCGTACTCACCCACTGCACCAAACCCTCAGTGCATCCTCACCCACTGCACCATGCCCTCAGTGCGTCCTCGCCCACTGCACCAAACCCTCAGTGCGTCCTCACCCTCTGCACCAAACCCTCAGTGCATCCTCACCCACTGCACCAAACCCTCAGTGCGTCCTCGCCCACTGCACCAAACCCTCAGTGCGTCCTCGCCCACTGCACCAAACCCTCAGTGCGTCCTCACCCACTGCAACCAA
>Ga0307942_1001546_pt1 | contig 18412 bp, 20 predicted proteins | sample OrgLakmetagen175_FD_201846 | JGI IMG/M metagenome (GOLD analysis project Ga0307942, IMG submission 201846) | Saline water microbial communities from Organic Lake, Antarctica - #175 | ecosystem: Environmental > Aquatic > Non-marine Saline and Alkaline > Saline | place: Antarctica: Organic Lake... | reverse complement strand
CAGAAGACAAAAAATCTGCCCTCAATGATTTTTCACGGCAATTTCCGACCGTATCGGTGCTGGAAATCGATCACATCATTGAGCGGATCCAGGACATTGTCGGCCAGGTAACCCAGGCGATAGAGGCAATTCTGGCACTCATTCTGGCGGCGGCACTGGTGGTCATGGCTGCGGTGGTGAGTGCGACCATGCAGGAACGCCAGCGCGAAGGCGCCTTGCTCAGAACTCTGGGCGGGCGTCAGTCTTTGCTGGTGCGCAGCACCATGCTGGAATTTGCGTTTCTGGGCTTCTTTGCCGGGATTCTGGGAGTCATTGCGGCCGAAGCCGCGGTCTGGGCGCTTCAGTTCCGTATGTTCGAGGGGCAGTTCCAGTGGCACTGGCAGACCATTCTGCCGATTCCGGTGCTCAGCGCTCTGGTGCTGGCATTACTCGGCCGCTGGCAGCTTAAACCGGTGTTGAGCGTGTCTCCCATGCTGCTGCTACGAAAGCTGGAATAGAATGGGGCGGCGGCTTGGAGGGTTTTCAGCGGTAGCTTGAAAGAATAGCTTCAATCCGCCCGTTTTTCCGCATAGCCGCCAACTCCTTGTTAAAGGCCTCGGCAAAGGACTGCCACTCCGGCCGGAGCATGATCCTGAGACCAGCTTTGCTGAGCGTTACCGGGCTGGCGCGGAACTCATCTTTTATGCCTTCTGAGTAGAGTATCCATTGGCCAACGAGTCTGTCGGCCACGGTTGCATCCAATTCGTCACCCTCCAACACATAGAAGAACAGATTCTGATCTCGCGATACGTCAAAGCGTTTGATGTTGCCGGACTCGAAATGAGTCTTCAGCGCAGGGTAGTTGTAGCCAAGGTGAGTCACCAGGGTGAGTGAAAAAAGATCCTCAATCACCTGGAAATTGTGCGGTGAACCGGACGGGAGGAAGACGACCTCCTCAATGTTCACCACTGGATCCGTAAAGACAAAGTCTTCCGGCCTGCTTGTCCACTCTCTGGCGCGGGGGGTCCCATCAATGACGCCTCTGAGCAGCATCTGGTCAACCCGCTTGCGGGGCACCTTGTGCGCCTCTACCCGGTAACCCAGGCGCCCTGCAATTTCCTCGACCACCGCCCACATTATTCCGGTCGTCTGGTCTTCGTCTGTAATCAGATAAGGAGGATAACCGTTCGGTGAAACGTTGAAACGAAACACCTTGTCTTCAACGGTCAGGCCCTTGGCTTCAGGGGTTTCGGCATGGGCCGGTAAACCCAGTGGCGTGCAAAGGGTGGCGGCAAGGGATGCAATCCAGAAATTGACGCAGGGACTACCCATACATTCTCGCCTCTGATTGGTGAATAATTTTCACTCATCCGGCTTGTCCCAGCCAGCAACCCCTGAATAGTGCTTCTTTGATACGTTTGTTTCAATGGCGGCTCAGGCTCAGGCAGTCACGCCCAGGCACACTTCAGCACAGCTCTGGCATCCTCAAGCAACACTTCCTTCGGGTTAAACATGATGGAGCCATCGTCCAGTGCCAATTCCGCAATGGTATCCAGCTGATCTTCAGTAACGCTACCGGTTTCTTTCAGCGTACGTGGCAGCTTGCAGCGCTTGTACAGCTCATCCCGCAGTTTGCGTAGCGCCGAGATACTGGCTTCTGCGCGCCGGTTTGATGGTGTGGCCGCATACACCTCCGGGCCATCCAGATACAGCAACAATTCACCCAGCGGCTCACGGATCGTTTCCAGATTGTATTCCAGCACGTATGGCAGGTACAGGCTCATGCACATGCCGTGGGGCAGGTGGCAGATGGCGCCGGTGGCGTGGCCAAGGGCGTGAACCAGGCCCACCATGGAATTGGAAAACGCAATGCCGGCCATGGTGGATGCCTGAGCCAACTCAAGCCGACCGTCGGAATCCTTGGGGTTATCCATCACATTCAACAGCGACTTGCTGATCTTTTTGATCGCTGAGGTGGCATAAGCATCGCTGAGCGGGTTCTTTGCCATGCAGGTGAACGCCTCGGTGGCGTGGGTCATGGCGTCCATCGCTGTTGCCGCGGTGATGTGGGGCGGCAGTGTCAGTGTCATGCGCGGGTCGATCACCGCTGCGTTTGGCAACAAAAACGATGAGGAAAACGGCAGTTTGACAGATTTCTTAGTGTCGGTGATGACCGCAACAGAGGTAACCTCTGAGCCGGTTCCGGCGGTGGTCGGTACCACTAAAAACGGTTTGAGCGGATGCTTGATCACACCAGCGCCGCTGTATTTGGCAATATCATCACCACCCTCTGAAACCAGGATGTTGACAGCCTTGGCGGTATCAATGGACGAGCCGCCGCCCACAGCAATCAAAGAGTCGCATTTCTGGCTCCGGTAAATGCCAGCGATCTCCTTTACGACACCGGTGGAAGAATCAGGCGGCACGTCGTCAAAAATGCTGACAATTTCCAGCCCGCTTTCCTCGCAGGCTGCGATTACCAGGTCCAGCAAACCGGCAGCCCGCACGCCCTTATCCGTCACGATCATGGGGCGCTTGGCGGCCATGCCGGTCAGCTCATAGGGAATGTGTTCCAGGGCTGCTTTGCCTGCAATGACTTTTACCGGGCAGAAAAATTCGTAGTACTGGTTGCTCATGATGCTCTCGCTGTCTCAACAAAATTGGTGGCAACTTTCAGGTAAATGCGCGCGGCGCTGATCAGTTTTTCCGGCAGATGCAGAGATGCCGGATACTCTTTAACCGCGCGCTGGGCCACCAGCTTGGGAAGGATGAAGGTTTCAAGCCGGGTCAGAACACGGGTCATCCGCACGGCATAGCTGATCTCGCCGTTCACCAGCATGCGGTCGTTGGCAAAGGCCACCGCCGTTTTTTCCTGGAAAGACAGCACCAGGAACGCGTGAGCGACGTGCTTGAACTGGATGGAAAGGTCGATTGGGCGCGGGGCCTTATCGCCATGATAGTGAAGGCGGCCGTTGCCGATATGTTCGACAATCAGCTTTGAACCGTCTGGCATGACCATCATTTCAAACAGGAAGCCTTCCGGCAGGGCGCGGGCTTCGGCCTGCACGGCGGAATCGATTTCGCTGACCGCCTGAAGCGCGCGGCCCATTACCTGAAACATCAGCTCTACATAAAACCGCCGCGCCTGGAACACCATTGGCTGGATACGTTTTGCGAACATGGCAAAATTCCGGTTGTTGATTAGGTATCCTGATTTTTAGAGTTATTGCTCTAAAAGTCAATGTGCTCGCTGACGTTAATTCGCCGTCAGCTCGGCAAGCTTCTGTTTTGCCTCTGCCGCGACGTCACCGCCAGCTTTGGCGGCGGTGCTGTAATAAGCGATTGCATCGTCCTGGCGGTTCTGGCGAACAGCGATGTCACCGAGCCGGAGAAAGGCAATAGACGTAGGCACGGTTTCATTGGCACGGTTCAGGTTGTCACGGGCTTTAGCCAGATTATTCAGGGCCAGTGCGTTCAAACCGCTATTGAGCTGATAAGAAAACATTTCCGGGTAGAGCGATGTGGCTTTATCGAAATCAGCTGCGGCCTGCTGAAGTTGGTTCTGGGCCTTGTAGATCTGGCCTCTGAAAGAATAGAAAGCGGCTTCTTCCGGCTCGATGCGGATGGCCTCGTTAATTTTGATCATTGCCTTATCGAGTTCATCATTGCCCGCCAGTTTTCGGGCGCTGTCGGAGGCGTCGTAGGCGGGTTCGCGGCTGCGCAGAAAGGCCAGTTTTTTCTGGTAGGTTTCACGTCCGCGATAGCCACCGGCTCCGATTTTGTTGACCAGTTTCTGATTTTCCTCGACCCGCTTTTGTGAAGGCGGATGGGTGGCGAACATACCGTTCAGAAACCCGGGGTTGTTGCCCTCTGACAGGCGCACGAACAACTGCTGCAGTTCAACCGCTGCCTGTGGGTCATAGCCTGCCGCTTTCATGTAGCGAGTGCCGTAACTGTCGGATTCCAGCTCATCACCTTGGCTGTACTGGGCCAGCGCCAGTTGCGCGCCCATGGCCGCACCTCCCATGATCAGGCTGGCCCACTCGTTGTCAGAGACTGCGTACCCCAGCCCTGCTACGCCAAGACTGATCAGAGTGCTCTGCTGCATGCGCTGAAGACTGTGCCCTGCCGCGGCGTGCACAATTTCATGACCGAGAACCGACGCAAGCTGGGCCTCGTCTTCAAATTCCGTCAGCAGGCCGCGGTTGATGGCGATTTTCCCGCCGGGTAGCGCCCATGCGTTGGGTACGCTGCTGTTCAGCACGACAAACTCGTAGGGCAGGTCAGGCCTGTCGCTGACCCGGGCGAGCTTCATGCCCACCTCCTGAATGTAAAGAGTCAGTTCCGGATCGAGGTAGAACTGGCCGCCCTGAGTCTGCTGGGTGGGCTTGTACTGTTCCGCGCCCATGGCCAGCGCCTGGCTTTCAGGAATCAGGGAAAGCTCCTTCTTGCCGGTGACCGGATTGACGGAACAGCCTGCCAGTAAAAAAGCCATTATTAGAAGTACGGGGGTAAGGGTACGCAAGCGCCTGAACATCATCGGAATCAACTCCTTTTGTATTAAATGCCTTTGCCGAGGGTTATACCACAGTACCTTAGGGCTAAGTGACCCCTCTGACGAACCGCTGCTCCGGTGGAGGCTATGGGGCCAATCGGTTATCCTTTGTAGCCTCACGAAAACACTGGCCCCGGAAACGCTGAATGGGTATTTACCTCGAACTGATCGCTCTGGTGTGGTTTTTGATCTGCTGGCTCGGCTACAGCGAGTATTCGAAACGTACAGCGGGTAAGCGCCCCTGCCTGTCGAACACCCTGGACCTTTACCGGGCAGACTGGATGAGAGTCATGTTGTCCCGGGAAAACCGGATTTCCGATGCGTCGGTCGTTGGCAATCTCGAGCGCAACGGCGCCTTTTTTGCTTCAAGCTGCCTGCTGATTCTAGCCGGTATCATTACCGCCCTTGGTTACACTCAGCAGGTTATGGAAGTATTCAGCGCCTTGCCCTTCGGCAACTTGCCTTCCCGTGAAGTCTTTGAAATGCGTATGGTACTTCTGATGGTGATTTTCATGTACGCCTTTTTCAAATTCACCTGGTCCATGCGGATGTACAATTTTCTGGCCGTTCTGATTGGCGGGGCTCCCCTAGCGGGAGACACCAAGACCAGTCCCGCCGCCCGGGATGCGTTTGCCCAAAGTGCCGCACGCGTGTGCAATATGGCGGGTGATGCCTTCAACCTGGGCCTGAGGTCCTTTTATTACTCGCTGGCGGTAGTAGCCTGGTTTGTGCACCCCTTCGCGTTCATGGGCGCCTCAACCCTGATTGTCATTATCCTTTACCGTCGGGAATTTCGCTCAAACGCACTATTGGCGCTGCGCTCTGGAAAGGTGTTCGATGATCCGGTTTCCAGAAACGATGCGGACGAGGCAGGCTGATAGCCCGATACCATCTTCATTTCCTGTGTAGTTGACCGTTATGAATGATTCCCTGCGAATGGACCGGGTGCGCCGGTTTATCGGCACCCTTAACCAGGCCTGCGAACTAGGCCTTGCCGTCGAATCCGCCCGGGAGGGCGAACTGGTTCTCAGATTGCCCTACAGCGACCAGATCGTCGGCAACCCCGACACGGGGGTGATCCACGGCGGAGCCATTACCACACTGATGGATACCGCTTCGGGATCTGTGATCATGTGCGCCCTGGACGACTTTGAGCTTTGCCCCACACTGGACCTGCGCGTGGACTACATGCGCCCGGCGGAGCCTCACCGTCCGGTGTTTGCGCGGGCAGAAACCTACAAAATCACCCGCAACATCATTTTCACCCGTTGCGAAGCCTTTCAGGACGTCGGTGAAACCATCGCCAACTGCGTGGGCACCTTTATGCGAATCGGCCGGGAAGCCACTCCCAAGGCCTATCGGGATCTGATTACCGGAGGTGAAAATGACCAATCCTGAGATTCTGAAACACACCCAGCAGACCGGTGACTTTTCCAGAATGCTGGAAAGCATCCCCTATGCGCGTTTTATCGGCCTGGAATGCGACCGCTTCGGCGACGACCTGATCTTCCGCCTGCCGCGCAAAGAACAGAACCTGGGCAACCCGATACTGCCGGCGATACACGGCGGCGTGATCGGCGGATTCATGGAGTTGTCTGCGGTTATTTATCTGATGATGGCTCAGGAAACGCTGCGCATGCCCCGGATCATCGATTTCTCACTGGATTACCTGCGCGCCGGCCTCGACCGCGAAACCTTCGCCGAATGCCAACTCACCCGGCAAGGCAACCGTGTGGCCAACGTAATGATCACCGCCTGGCAAAAATCCCGTTCCCAGCCCATCGCTACGGCAAGGGCGCATTTCCTGTTAGAAGATTGAACTTGCCTGTTTTCGGGACTTGAAAACCTCGGGGGTGCCCCCAATTCCTGCTCAAGCCTAATAATTTTATGCAGGAGCGAGCGCAGAGGCCGTTCCGAAACACGCTGTAAATACGTCCCTGTACGCTCGGGCTCCGCCATCCATGGCTCCGCACGGTTTCGGAACGGCCTCTGCGCTCCCTCCCCAAGTTGTGAGTAACATCGGGAGAATAAGACGCTATGACGGTTGAAACGCAAAAAGAAACTCTTGGATTTCAGACCGAGGTTAAAGAACTACTTAACCTGATGATCCATTCGCTCTATTCCAACAAGGAAATCTTCCTTCGTGAGCTGATTTCGAACGCATCAGACGCAGAAGACAAGCTGCGTTTTGCGGCCCTGAAAGACGACAGCCTGTTTGAAAATGATCCAGAGCTTAAAATTCGCCTGGATTACGATGCAGAAAAAAACACCGTTACCCTGACCGACAACGGCATCGGTATGAGCCGTGACGACGTGATTCAGAACCTCGGCACTATCGCCCGGTCTGGTACCGCCGAATTTCTCAAGCAGCTTTCCGGCGACGAGAAGAAAGACAGCAAACTGATTGGTCAGTTTGGTGTCGGTTTCTATTCATCCTTTATTGCTGCGGATTCAGTAGAAGTATTCAGCCGTCGCGCCGGTACACCGGCGGAAGAAGGGGTGCACTGGGAATCCAGGGGCGACGGTGAGTTCACCATCGAGAATGTGGACCTGAACGAGCGCGGCACCAAAATTGTCCTGCACCTGAAAGACGACGCCAAAGAATTTGCCGACGGTTCCCGCTTGCGTCACCTGGTGAAGAAGTATTCTGACCACATTTCCTTCCCGGTCGTGATGAAATCCGAATCCGAGGAAGAAGGCGAGCAGGGCAAAGACGAAACCGTCAACGACGCCACCGCCTTGTGGACTCTGTCCCGTAGCGAAATCAAGGACGCGGAATACAAAGAATTCTACAAGCACATCTCCCACGATTTTGAAGACCCGCTGACCTGGTCCCACAACCGGGTGGAAGGCAAACTGGATTACACCAGCTTGTTGTATGTGCCCGGCCGTGCGCCCTTTGACCTGTACAACCGGGAAGCGCCCCGTGGCTTAAAACTTTACGTTCAGCGTGTATTCATCATGGACGACGCCGAACAGTTTTTGCCGCTGTATCTTCGTTTCACCAAGGGCGTTATCGACTCGAACGATCTGTCGCTGAACATATCCCGTGAGATTCTGCAGAACGACAGCACCGTAGACAGCATTCGCACCGCTGTGACCAAGCGCGTACTGGATATGCTGTCCAAGCTGGCCAAGAAAGAGCCTGAGCAATACCAGACCTTCTGGAACGAGTTCGGCACCGTCCTCAAAGAAGGCCCGGCCGAAGATTTCAGCAACCGTGAAAAGATGGCGGGTCTGCTGCGCTTTGCCACTACCCAGACCGGCGAGCAAAGCCAGAACGTGTCATTGGACGATTACCTCGCCCGGATGAAGGAAGGCCAGAGCAAGGTCTACTACATCACCGCCGATAACTTCATGGCCGCCAAGAGCAGCCCGCACCTTGAAGTGTTCCGCAAGAAAGGCGTTGAGGTACTGATTCTTACTGATCGCATTGATGAGTGGATGATGGGCTACCTGACCGAATACGACGGCAAGAAGTTCCAGGACGTGGCCCGGGGTGACCTGGACCTCGGCGAAGTGGAAACTGAGGAAGACAAGAAGCACAAGGAAGAGGCGGCTGAGGAGCACAAAGGTCTGCTGGAGCGAATCAAGACGGCCCTGGACGACCGGGTACAGGAAGTGCGCGTGACCAATCGCCTGACCGATTCACCGGCCTGCCTGGTGGTGGGCGATTTCGATATGGGCGCGCAGATGAAGAAGATCATGGAAGCGGCCGGCCAGAAAGTGCCGGACAGCAAGCCGATCTTCGAAATCAACGTGGATCATCCGCTGGTGCAGCGGCTTGAGAAAGAGCAGGGCGAAGACCGCTTCGGTGAACTGTCTGCCGTGCTTCTTGACCAGGCAACCCTGGCCAGTGGCGAGCAGCTGCCGGACCCGGGCGCCTACGTCAGCCGACTGAACCGCCTGCTTCTCGAACTGGCAAACTAAAGTAAAAACCGTAGGTCGGATTAGGCGCAGCCGTAATCCGACAACCAAGCAGGACATGCAGGCCGAATCTGTCGGATTACGGCTGCGCCTAATCCGACCTACGAGAGCCAGGGTTTTATGCAGCAGATCACTGTGGACATCATCATTAGCCCGGACGAGTGGATTAAGCTTTACCAAGGCAGTGCCACTGATGTCCACACCACGTCCCGGGACGGACGCTCTGTCCGCTTCCCGGCCCGTATTCTTTCCCGCTTTTATCTGCAGAACGGAATCCGTGGCAGCTTTCGCATCCTGTTTGATGGCCAGGGCAAATTCGTAAGCGTAGAACGCTTGGCGTAGGTCAGATCGTCTGCAAACATCATCCCACAATCCCTGTAAACCCGCGTGAAAACTCACTACAATGGCGCCCTGCACGAATTTCGATCACCTGTTGGACATAGACTGATGCGAATTATCCTTGCCCCGATGGAAGGTCTGGTTGACGCACCCATCCGCGAGACACTGACAGGTGTGGGCGGCATTGACCGCTGCGTTACAGAATTCATTCGTGTCACCCATGGCATGCTTCCACCCCGCGTTTTCTACAAATTTGCACCTGAGCTGGGCAATCAATGTCAGACCCGCGCCGGCGTGCCGGTTGCGGTGCAATTGCTGGGTTCGGACCCGGAGCAGATGGCCCTTCATGGTGCCAAAGCGGTTGAATTAGGCGCCACCCAGGTCGATATCAACTTTGGCTGTCCGGCGAAGACCGTGAACAAGCATAAAGGCGGTTGCGTGCTTATGCGGGAGCCGGAACTGATGCACGGCATTACCGCCGCCGTTCGCAAAGCGGTACCTTTTGGTACGCCCGTGACTGCGAAAATGCGGCTTGGGTATGACGACCGCTCCATGGGTGTGGCCTGTGCGCAGGCCCTGGAAGCCGCCGGGGCATCCGAAGTTGTGGTGCATGCAAGAAGTAAAGTGGATGGCTATAAACCGCCCGCTTACTGGGAAGAGGTCGCGAAAGTGCGGGAAGCGGTCAATACCCACGTGATTGCCAATGGCGAAATCTGGACGGTTGCGGACTATTGGCGATGTCGTGAGGTCACCGGCTGCGAAGATGTGATGATCGGTCGCGGCCTGATCGCTCGTCCGGACTTGGCAAGGCAAATCCGCGCCAGCCAGCGTCAGGAAGTGGTTCCAGAGCTAAGCTGGCCGGAGGTTGTGCACCTTATCAATGACTACGCCGCTGCGCTCAAGACGCGACTGGAAGACAGATTCGTGACAGGGCGCATCAAACAGTGGCTCAACTATCTTCGACGCGGTTATGCCGAGGCAGAGGCGCTCTGGCCGACCGCCAGAAAGATCCGTGAGGTTCCTCCGATGCTTGCCTGCCTCAAGCAGCCGCTTGCCGATAGTCGCGCTGCGTAAACAGGCACAGATGCCCGTTCTGCTCAGCCTTCGTTTTCCATCTCCGGCGAATAACCTCCCATTGCAGCAGAGCGATTAAGCCGTGCGCGCCTAGCCATAGCTTCGTGCGCCGCCTCACGGTTCGACAGGTCACCCTTCCAGGCATGCTGAGCCGGTTCCTGCAGCGCCCGTCCGTAGGAGAAGGTCATGGTCCAGGGTAAATCTGGGTGCTGATTCATCGCGCTGAGGTTCAACGTTGCCTCTTCCGGTGTCTGGCCGCCGGAAAGGAAGAAAACGCCAGCCACGGCGGCAGGCACACAGCGGCGATAAGTGCGAATCGTCATCTGTGCCACTTGCTCGGGAGACGCCTTCAGGGATTCGTTACCCGGGGTGATCATGCTCGGCTTCAGAATCATGGTCTCGAGGTTCACGCGGTGCAGGGTTAGGGCACTGAAAACACCACGAATTACCTGCTCACCGACCTCTGCCGCGCGCTCAATCGAGTGATCGCCGTCAATCAAAACCTCCGGTTCGACAATGGGCACAATGCCCAGAGACTGGCAGATGGCTGCATAACGGGCCAGGGTTTCAGCGTTTGCGCGGATGGCCAGCTCCGAAGGCAGGGAATCGGTGATATGAAACACACAGCGCCATTTGGCAAATCGGGCCCCAAGCTCTTTTGCCGCAGCAAGTCTGGCCTCAAGACCGTCCAGCCCGAAAGTGATTTCCTCATCCGGCGCGTTGGCAAGAGGGCCCTTTCCCTTGTCTACCTTAATGCCGGGCACAATGCCCTGTCTGGCCAGCAGTTCCGGCATGGGGATGCCGTCAAGGCTATGTTGCTCAAGGGTCTCTTCAAAAAGGATGACGCCACTGATGTATTCATTCAGCCCGGGTGCCGAGAAGATAATGCTACGGTATTCTTGGCGCATGGCTTCCGTGGATTCCACACCAATCGCTTTGAAGCGCTTGGCAATGGTCGGGTGGCTCTCGTCTGCAGCAAGAACGCCTTTGCCGGGCTGCGCCAGCTCACGAATCGTCGCCTGCAATTCTTCCTGAATCGTCATGCCGGAATTCTCCTCTCAATAATTTGGGTCTGATAGCTTTGCCAGAGTCTACCAATAAAAACGAACCTCAGTGAGGGGCGTTAGTTCGGTTACTGTGAGCACTCGATTATGCCGAAGTACTGCGGTGATTATCTGAATGCAGTATTGAAGGTGCGCTTTTGTTATTTATTACATTTTTCCCACAATAAACAACCTGATCAATGGGAAAAAGTTGTCAAATAGAGCTATATTGTTGAGGATAATTCAACCGACTGCACCTCGTTATGCACAAAGGAGACAAACATTGGTGGTTGCTTCCCGCATGGACAAAGCTTTTTACAGATCCGTGAAAGCCAGGATGTTGCTGGTCGGGCTGACGACATTTTTAACCTGCATTCTCGTGTATGGCGAATATGCTCGCGCTGTCGATTCGCGCCCGCTAGACGGCGAAGCCCTCCAGATGCGTACTCTGGAGAATCCCCCGCTGGCGTATACCGATGAGAATGGAAACATCATCGGGATTCTGGTGGAGGGTATTCGCGAGGCAGTACGCCGGACTGGGTACGAGGTAGAATTCAGAATCGATCCTTGGAAACGGGTGCTCAAAGAAGTTTCTTTGGGCAACGCCGATGCCGCCTTTAATGCGGGTAAGACCCTAGAGCGGCAAACCTGGGGGCTCTACCATAAGTCAGTATTGATGGACGAGACCTACGTATTCTTTGCCCGGGAACCCAAGGCGCTGTCCCGGGATCTTGAAGAAGCCTCCGAATTGCGAGTGGGTATCCAGTTAGGCTATTACTACGGGGAACGTTTTGATCGCCTGCTGCAGAACCCGCCTTTCCGGGCTTTGGAAGTGTCTCAAACCATTCCCCGCAACCTGCAGCTTCTGAGGGCTAATAGAACCGATGTATTTATCGGGGATCTCCTGCCCACCACGTACTATGTCAAAGAACTGGGGCTGGAGGACGAGATCCACATCGTGCGGGAAAAGGAATCCGGACTGCCCCTCGTGGTGTCTACTTCGCCCACCTATGTGGCGTTCTCCCGGCGTCGTATCGATCCGGACTATGTCTTGGCCTTCGATGAAGCGCTGGAATCCATGAAAGCAGATTCCACCTTTGACGCCATACTCGACAAATATCAGATGAATGTCCCCGAATTGCCCGACACTCCCTGAAACCCGGCATCGCCCGCACTGCCTGCGTTCTCTGCGATCGCCAAAAGCGGGCGATTGCGGGTTTCACACTGATACCATGAACCAGCCCGCCAGGTTGCGAAGGTGCATTGGCGTCTCGCCAAGCTGGGTTTCCCTGGAGGTTGGGGCCGAGTATTGCTGTTTGAGACCGGCCAGCTTCAACTCTGTATGGCGCAATGCAACCGCCGCACTGAAAACCGCTGGGCACGGTTTTAATGTGGGAGGCGGTAAAGCCCACTACCAAAAGCAGAAAGCCAGCGAACATCATGGTGCGCCCTTAGCGTAGTTTTACCATTACGAGTCGTTTACCGATGCTTTCGTAAATACAGTTTCAGAATCCCCCTGACCATTTTCATCGCCGGAATATCGGTGTCGCCGTCGCCAAAATAGATAACGTGATCGAATGGGAAGGGCCGATCTCCGGGTTCGATGTATTCCCCATGCTTTTGCAGCCTTTCAGGGGTCAGCTCAGGCTGCCCGTCAACATCGCGGGCCCTCAGTGGCAGCTCTCCCAAGTAGGTGAGTATCTAGTTTTCTGAGAGTAACTTTATGAGAAGTAGCACGCCAATGATTACTGGTTGGTGGACCAAATAAATTAGCAGGCTATGTTGCCCCGGTTTGGCGAATTCTCGCTGGTAGGGTGCATTGGCTAGCGGATCCTTCTCTAGCCAGCGGCTATGCCCTATGGCTATGCCTATCCAAATCGCGCTGAGCCAGGGGATCAGCGGGACAAAATCGTTTGGACGCCATGGCAAAGCAGGAAACAACTCATAGTACGGCCACCTGACGACGGCATACCCGAAATAAGTCGCAAGCAGGAGTGCTGCCGCCGCCAAAAGCGCTATACGAGGCGCATTTATCAGTGGTATGGATAATACGGTGGCCACCGCAATGAAGTGGAGGATTCCGAAGTAGATCCAGTTTTCGGGATACATCGCATAAGAAACGCCTGAAACAAGGATGGCACCAGAAGTGATTTGAATGAGTCGGCGTAAAAAGCTTCCCCATTTCATGAAATCAGCATGTGCGTAAACCATCCCTATTCCTACGCACAATAAAAACAGCGTCACAATAACTTCTCGCCACTGCCGCCAGCCAGGGCCGTAAGGGATGTTCCAATCGTGATATTCAAAGGTCCGTAAATCGTAAATAAAATGAAATGCGACCATTAACACGATTGCTAACGTACGGGTCAGATCGACAGTAACGTTACGCGAGCTTTGTCTCATATTTTCAGCCAGAGAGCGATCCGTGCCTTGACGTGAGGTGTCTGGCGCCGATGCAGAGCGGCGACCAGGTTAGGTATAGCGTGCAACCGTAATTTCATTGAGCGGTATAGCCCCCATCTATAACCAGCTCACTGCCAGTCACAAATTTAGATTCGTCTGAGGCAAGATAAAGAACACCATAGGCAATGTCGTCTGGCTCGCCGACATGTCCAATAGGATGGCGACTGTCAAGGTGCTTCCTGAATGCTTCAACTCCCTCAGGTGACCCTTTTGCGAGTCCTTCTACGAGGGGTGTCCAGATAAAGCCAGGGTGTACTGAATTGATTCTGATGTTGTCTTTTGCATAAAACAGCGCATCGTTCTTGCTCATCAGCCGAACGGCACCTTTAGACGCATGATATGGCGGAAGATCTCCAGCACCTATGACGCCATAAATAGAAGACATGTTAATAATGCTTCCACCGCCAGCCTTCTGCATGTATGGGATTGCATGTTTAGCACAGAAGAAAACGCCTTTAACGTTTACATCTATAACGTTGTCCCATTCCTCTTCGGTTATCTCGTGGGTCGGTTTATTCACCCCGGCGATACCTGCATTGTTGACCAGTATATCAACCTTACCAAATTCGCCAGCAATACTCGCAAAAACGCTTATAACCTCTTTTTCCTTTGTGGTATCAAGTTGCCAGAATTTAGCGATCCCACCGAACTCTTCAATCTCGTTGATGAGATTTTGGGCTTCATCGCCGATGATATCGACTATTGCTATCTTTGCTCCTTCTTTTGCCAATCGCAGGGAAGTTGCGCGGCCTATTCCTAGTACGCCCCCCGTTACGACAGCGACTTTACCTTCTACTCTGTTCATAGTTAGTTCCTTCTATCATTAATGGCCTAGCCACCACCCAATGTGAAACGAATCTCAACACTTGTGGTAACTCTTCGGCTAGTCTTTTTTGTCTATCGTTAGCTCAATAGATTTGCTATCCCCAGCAAACCACTTCTGAACATACAAAGTACCCACGATAGGAGCAGTTCCTTCATCAGGGACCTCCTTATAGCGAACACTGTTTTTTGTTTCTTTTTCGTACTCAAACATTACTACTTTCTTCGACATAAAATGTTCCTCATAACTAACGTAGGAAGCACTTGGAGTAAGGGGCTTGTCTTATTCAGGTTTTTGTACCGGAAGCCTCACCTGTTTTTTCTTGCGACCACCCAATGCGAAACGAATCAACGACACCCACAACCCAAAAAATAACCAACAACAGAGACGAGATATCGACAAGTTGACCGTTACTCCCCGCCAACTGCTGAGATACCAATTCAGTGATTTTGGTGACAGCAAAAGGAATCTCACCACTTTGAATTTGTGCACTCAATCGTTGGGCAATATCAATGACAGCCGTCAGCAAAAAATAAAGGCAGATTATTGATGCGCCTGACAGTAGCGAACCTTGCAGCGGCTTCTTTAACCAGAAATGCCCAATGCCTGGAAATACCAAGGCTGATAACAGAGCCGCTTTCAGCGATTTATTCATAATTTGTACAAACGCTTGTTGATGATGGAGCCAACAGAAACACAATGCCTGGTCATGCCTTGTGTCCCATCTCTGACCGGGAGCGAAGCGGCGTGATCCTAGATTGTAGGCTACAGACTGAATTACCGGAGCTGGCTGTCTTTACTGCCCCGACGATTTATTCCGCTCTTACTAACTCCCCCGGCCTCTGAGTTCGACTGGCAGGATACGCAAAGCTGCGCGCCTGGAATAGCGGCACGTCTTGCCTCTGGAATAGCAGAACCACACTCGACGCAAAACTCGGCACTTTCTCCGGACCGGATATTGCTACGCGCCTGTTCCACTGCATCTTCTACGGTAGCATCAATTTGATCTTGCACTGCCCCATCACGAGCCCAACCTCCCGCCATCTCTAAAACCTCTTATCTTGTAGAAAACCCCTCGAGCATTTTTGCGATGATGTTCCCTAGCCTTTTCTGCAGCCCCAACGCTAAACGAATCGGCGCGTCCCACGCGTCGGCCTTAAGTATCTCGTGTACGCCCAGCATGGGCATGAACTAATGGGGTGAAAGTCTCCTGTGGGAAGATTACCGTTCAGCTGGTTTTAGCCGATTGAACGCTAACTACTAACGAATGGCAAGGGCCAATCCGTGAGGAGCGGTCCCCGGAACGCCGGCCAATAGTAAGCCGCTAGCAAAACTGCGAGCTGATGAACAAGAACATCATCTGAGGCGTAGGCCGGGACGAGTTGGCACATGCCGCCGGGGCGGTCCGACGCATCAGGAACTGCAATATGACTGAATTACAACGTTGAATCCAAAAAGATATCGATGTACTTTTCATAATCATTCCATGGATATTCACTAATCGTTATAACATTCAATGCGATACCATGAATGAAACACATTAAACTTTCTAGAAATATCATCATTGACGAATGATCAGCAGACTTTAATAAATATTGCATTAGGGGGCCAACAATTAGCAGCATTTCTTTCGTGATATTGGTATGGTTAATAAAGAAGTCATCGGAGGACGAAGCTCTATCTTCGTTGAGAAAAACGATACGAAATCTATCCTGATGCTCTACCCAATAATTTAAGTAGGTAATGCATACTTGCTTCAACTTACTTTTAGCATCTTTTTCGTTTTCGACATCAGATCTGACTAACGTGAATAATTCGTCAAAAAAATCAGCCCATATATGATGCAAAATGGCATTCTTATTTTTAAAGTACTTATATAACGTCATCGTTCCCATATCTGCTTTTGCAGCAATCTTTCTCATGGAAACAGACGGGTACCCTTCCGCTATAAACAATGATTGAGCCGCTTGAATTATTGTATCAACCTTTTGCTGTCGCTCATCGTCGGTTTGTTTGGGTTTCCCCATTTTAGTTTCTTGATTCATAGAGATTCAGCTCAATCTGTCAATATTGATAGATGCCAAGAAATAGGCTACACCGGTCAGCCTTCCATAGTGAAGTCCCGAAGATACGTTATAATCATACCGACTACTCACTTTGATAAACATTATCCCCGCAAATCCAGGTACTTTCGACGATGGTTGAATGGACAAATGGGTTACCGCTTAAAATAATAAAGTCTGCAGCCTTATCAATGTCTAAACCCGACTTTGAAATTCCCGAAATGCCTTTAAAGCCAGCAATGGTATAGGCATAAACTGCGTCTTCATGACCGACAGCCTCATGCTCCAAATAGACACTATCACCCCTGATTTTACGTTCCACCGCACATCGCATATTGTGCAGTGGGTCCAATGGGCCACAGGGATAGTCAGAACTCATGATTAAATTCACACCTGCATCTAACAAAGATCTTAAAGGAAGTCCTCTGTATCGCCCCTTTAATCTCATACTAGAAAACTGTGCGCCGTAGTGAGGCAAAAACCCAGGCTGGGCGGATACCTGAACACCGTGCTTAGCAAGCTTTTCAATATTATCGTCATTCAGCACAGTGGCATGCTCAATACACACTTTTGTGGTGATGCCTAATTCAACGACACATTCACACGCCATATCAACGGCCTGGTTACCCAGCGCATGAATCTTGATTCGCTCATGACTCTCAGAGAGCTGCGCTAATTTATCGGTTAATTCAGTGGGCTCAAACAAGGCACCTTTTCTGTAAAACTCTCCCTTTTTAAAGGAAAACTCTTCTTCAAGTAATTGGCGCAAGGGATAAAGATTTAAACGCTTAACGGAATCTACGATAGCACCCAATGTCATTATCACCGCTTGAGATGCATCGACACACACAGCACAACGATGTGCACCATCGGTAAACACTTTCGCGCTACTCGGTCCATTACCAAAGTTTTCCAGAGGCTGACCATCTCCCGCCGTGCTTATCGGGCCTTTGGAACCAATTTCAGACCAGCTAAGTCGCAACGGGCTTTGGTCGTTGAGTGCAACCATGTGTTTACACATATCATAGGTGACACCAGGCTCATGCACATCTGTGATGCCGTAAGATAAATGCCGATTGGCTTCAGCCCTCAAGATCTCCTTCAGCTCGCCTTCGCCCAAAGAAAAGATCAACACGTCAAAGACCTGCTTCATACAAGCAGAAAATACTTCTTCCCACACAACACCCGTTAACGCACCCTTGCTGGTTTCTACGAAATCACTATTTCGGTATTTACTGACATTTAACGCCTCTAGAGCGCTTTCCGACAGGATGCCCCGGTGAAGAGACTCACAGGCTAGAAATACCTTGCGGCCGCTTGAAGCCTCTTCTAGCTCAGCTGCCGATGGTGGAACAGGAATATCCCACCCATTCCAGTCAACGTAGAAAAAAACCAGCCAGCTGGAATCATCTTCTTTAGCAGCAACCTCAACCGCCTTTAACGCATCTTCTTTCGAATTAAAGGCCGATCCATTCCTGCAAATGCTCGCTATCGCCCCAGCTGACAAATGTGAGTGGCAATCAACAAAACTAGGCATGATGGTTTTCCCCTGTCCATCAATGACCTTTCGTGCCGCTGGAGGCATTTCTTCTTCTGCCCCTATGGCACTGAATTTCCCACTATTAATGGCTACCCAACCTCGGCGAGGTTTCGGTCTGGATCCCGCCCATACCGTTACATTGCTGATAACGAGATCGTTCATGAACACCTTACCCCTCAAGACTTAAAGCGCACAAATTTGACTTAATAGTACGCGTACGCTTATTATCAGTCAATGATCGAACCCAACAAGGGAGTTAGACGATGCCAGAACTGAACGAAGCCATGATGAAGAACGACTCTTTTTGGCAATATAAATATGGCGCGTATTCCGCTAACGATACTCTTGCACGAGGCTCCTATGAAACTGATGTGTTGGTTATCGGAGCGGGGTACACAGGCCTAAGTTGCGCAAGAGAAATCCGCAAAGACGACAAGACGAAGCGCGTAATGGTGCTCGAAGCCAATGAAATTGGCTTCGGTGCATCTGGCCGCAATGGCGGTTTTAACATGACGCTGTTTGGCGTTGAGCCAGAAGTTACACTACTACGATGGGGGAAAGAGAAAACCCGCGAAGCTCAGGCTTATATGCAAAGGGCCGTTCAGT
>Ga0307942_1001545_pt1 | contig 18421 bp, 15 predicted proteins | sample OrgLakmetagen175_FD_201846 | JGI IMG/M metagenome (GOLD analysis project Ga0307942, IMG submission 201846) | Saline water microbial communities from Organic Lake, Antarctica - #175 | ecosystem: Environmental > Aquatic > Non-marine Saline and Alkaline > Saline | place: Antarctica: Organic Lake... | reverse complement strand
ATGCATACACACACTCACACGCGCGCGCACACACACACACACACACACACACACACACACACACACACACACACGCGCGCGCACACACACACACACACACACGCACGCACGCACGCACACACGCACGCACGCACGCACGCACGCACACACACACACACGCACACACACACACACACGCACACACACTTGTTCTACAAACTCTCCGGGTCTCATGGTGACCCCCAATGCCACCAGGTATTTCCCTGCTGTCTTGGGGTCCACCGGGGGGGTCAGCACCTGTGATACTTGCTGCAATGACCAGTGATCATCTGTGTACATCGTTGTCAGGTTTGGGTGCTGCTCCAGTGCCTGTAAATCATTGTAATAAAGTGGCATGTTGAATCATCCGACAAGGCTGACGAAGAACGTACCTATTGTACTTGTGTATTTAGATTCTAGATCATTTTACACGTTGTTCAAGTCAGCAACTTACTTTGTGCGTGCTTGGTGTCAATGCATTGTACATTGCATGGCATTGTCAACTTACATCAAATTCAATATGGAACATAATGCGATCAGGGTTGAAGTATAGGATGACAGCTGTATGTGACCTGAGCGATGATAAGAGTGGCTACCGTAACTATTCGAAACACAGACGCATGCACACGCTCACACATGCATACATATTCAGGCAGAACCATATATAGGCATTCACATAGGAAATATCCTCAAAAATCACACGATCTCTCATGTACAAACAGACACACACACACTCCCGCCGCACACAAACATAATCCCGCACACAAACACACACACTCACACACACTCACACACACACACACACACACACGCACCATTTAACAGACGCAAAACGCACACAACACACCCTCACACCCACGCACCTTCAACACTGCTGCATGGCAACAATTTATGGCCCAGCTGCGCTCTACAGGCAGCGCACTCATCCGCTTCACCAGTTCCTCCTGCTGCTGCTTGAAGAGTGGGCTGGCTTGTGATGGATGAGTGGATGCCACAGGCAAAGCCCCTATCGCACGCATGGGTCCTGTCATGGGATGCAAGAGACCAGGGACAGAGCTCGGGGGTACCCAGGCACCCACATGCTGCTGCTGATCCTGCTGCTGATCCTGCTGCTGTTGCTGCTGTTGCTGCTGCTGCTGTTGTCCTTGCTGTTGCTGCTGCTGCTGCCCCTGCTGTTGTGGTTGCTGGAGGGGCTCAAGCTGTTGCTCCTGCTGGTTCTCCTTTACAGCTTCTCGAATGGCGTGTAGCTTTGCAGCCAAAGAGGCGCCCTGGTTGGAAGCAATACTGGCGGCGGCTGTGGAGCTTTCTCTCTTGGAAGTTCTTGACCTTTCAGTGAGAGAAAGCTCCACAGCCGCCGCCAGTATTGCTTCCAACCATGGCGCCTCTTTGGCATACCACATGGCTGCCTGGCGCTGTTGGGCCCACGCCGTGGTGGATGTAGGCGGTGGAGGACTGGAAGGAGTAAGGCTCTTGACCTGTGCGTGGAGTTTAAGATACCGTTTAAGATAAGTAGTAAAAAAATGCAACCTTACTAATAACATCATGAACAATCAACGCGAACCAAACACCATCATTGGTACATTTTGTGGCTAATTATCAAACACGTGCTTGTGTGATCAGCAGTAGAACATCTTCTGATGACAAATGTATGATATTGATAAAATGTGCAGTCTTGACTACCCTAGTAGTATCTTTGCAGTCCTTCACGCTAACAAATGAATCCAATATGCAGGTGAAAAAGGGAGAGAGGTCACAAGTTGCATGCAAGGAGTGATGAGGCTACTTATACCAAAAACCTTTCATTCGTCCGCATGAGCAAGCCACATTAATAGCCTAACTGTCTTATTGCTGTATTATAAAGTTGTTCTTGTGCACTTTTTTGATGGAAGGTGCAAGTAATTATTTGAAGCAGCTGCAGTCAGTCTCGCATATATACGACCTAACCACGGAAACAAACGCACACTGACCTGCTAAGGCGGGAGTCATCATCTGTCCGAAGACTGAAGCTTGCTGCTGCTGCTGCTGCTGCTGCTGCTCACTATCACCCTCCACCATTACCTCGCCCTCGCATACGGCACGCATGCCCTGCTGGTAGGCTGGGTTGTCGCCCCCCTCTGTTGAAGCCCTTTTACCCCCTTTGGTCAGAGGCACTCCAACGCCCAGGTGTGCTGCCCCAGCGCCGTAAAGGCACAAACGAGCCAGAACCTGAGTCACTGCCACCCCGTTGGTGTGAAACTCGTGCGGCAAGATGACTTTGGTCTGGTCTCGTGCGCGAGCAGTGTGCCAGGAGAAGGGGGTAAAGACAAGTGGGGGAAAGCATCGCAAGCGATGCTGAAAAGTTGGCAAAGCCTTTTGCGCTGTGAACTGGCAACTTGTGTGTGCTTTGTGCGCGCTTATCGTGTGTGTGTGTGTGTGTGTGTGTGTATGTGTGTGCGTGCGCGTGTGCGAGTGTGCGTGCGTATGTGCGTGCGTGCGTGCGTGTGTGTGCGTGCATGTGCGCGTGCGTGTGTGTGTGCGTGTGTGTGTGTTTGTGTGTGTGTGTGAGTGTGTGTGTGTGTCTCTGTGTGTGTGTGTGTGTATATGTGTGTGTGTGTGCGTGTGTGTGTGTGTGTGTATGTGTGCGCGTGCACGCATGCCTTCAACCTGCTCACATCTGTCAGTCAAACATGGAGACTCGCATCCTCAGAACACGCTCCCATCGTCATCGCGTCATTTAACATAAATTTTAAAGTCCCTTGCAACTTGAATTGTGGAAATTCGTGCATCCAGTCGTGTGCTTGCATGGAGCAGCGAACTTTTCGTCCCGCCTCTCCATGGCCCCGGACCCAGCCGGCACACGCAGAAACGTCTCCTGTCAACGCCTGTGCCATCAGACACTGTTCCGGGGACGTGGGCTGAGCACCGTCGGGCAGCTTCCTGCAGCTACCAAACATTGAGTCACTTCTTTCCACAGCACTGCTCACTGAACCTTTGGTCACCAAAACTTGTATGCCCCGACAAACGAGTTTGCTTGGCCTGTCTGTCAAGTTTCAGACATGGACGTTGGCTGCGTGGCTCTAGCCAGGCCCTGAGTCTCAACTTTCCAAATTTTCGTTCCGGGGTACGCCCAGCAGCACCACCCCCTGCCCCTCCCCTCCCCCTGACACCGCAGGGCTGCCTGATTTGTAAGTTTGGGTCACTGTGCAAGTTTTGGGGGCGGGGGGTGCGCTGGGCGGGCCTGCGTGCCCTGGTGTGAACTTTGGTGGGAAGACATCAAACCTAGGGGCTGCGCCCCATGACTGGGGCTTCGCCAAAAAATTAAGCCATTGCAGAAGACGGAATTCCGGCTAAATTGGCAAGATTGCAATTTCGAGGACTGCATTCCTATTGAAGATTTACAATTAAATTTACAAATTTTGTGTAGTAAGAAGATGTCTTAAGTGACACCGCGATCACTCTCGCCAGGTTTGGTTGAAAAGCACCGTTAGCCAAGGCTGACGCATGCTACAGTTGGCTTGCACGTAGTGCAGTGACGCTCGCTACAGATACTGCGCTTACAAGCCTATCACATAAACCCATCCAATTGTGTGCTACAGAAACGCCGCCCTCGCAACTCCTGGAGCAAAGGACTCCGATCAGGCAACTTTGCTGCTGGGCCAATGATGAGTGCAAGATCAGCTTTTGAACGTTTTTGTTCTGATGTTGTGTACCCGTATTTCTTGCAGTCATACTCCCGAGTCCCATGCTTTCATTTACGCACCCATGTTGTTGCAGGCTGTTTTCCTCTCCCGCCTGTCATTCCACACGGACAGTTGTGGGAGCACACATCTACAGGCCCTCGCACACCGCTGGAAATCAAGCTTCCAGAAACTATGCAACGCATTCAAGATTTAGCAGAAGGGAAGGGAAGGGGAAAAAGCTTCTCTCAAGAGCAACCAGTACCTCTCAGGTATTGCAAGAGCTGCCCGTGTTGTGAACTTCGGGGAGGATTAGTTTTGTCGTTTCTAAGTAAAGGGTTGCGTCCTTCGCAGAACCACCTTGCTGGCTTGTGTTTGTAGGTAGTCAGACCCGACAAAACCCTCTGTCTGTTTGTTTTTGGCCTTGGAAAGGCTGCGTTAGGAAGCAGCTGCATTCAGCGAGTGTGCGCTTCTGCTTTTCCCCCTCCACCTTGCCCCAACCTATTATTGCAGAGTTGTTGCCGTGCAAACTGGGAAGATTTTGTTGAACACCGAGCTAGTCCTTTCATCATCCGCCAGATGTGTGTGGTGAGTGTCTCATATAATTTGATGTGCAAGTAACAGTCACTGGACTGGGAGGGTGCATAATTGTAGAAGCAGATAATGTTATGTAAAGCAGTTTAAAGAGCCGTCAAGTCGTTTTTCCAGACCCTTTCGTCGTCAAAATTCAAACGGTCTTCGTTTGCCACAAGACTTGACGGGCATGTATTAAGTCACGAACTAAGGTTTTCTGCGCTGGTTGTACCTGCAGGACCTGAAATTGATACTTGCTGACACAAAGTAACCAAAAAACTTTGTGCAGGATTAGCCTTCCTTCAAATGAGCTGTGTATTGGCGTAGTCTACGTGTACCTCCTTATTGGGCTGATATCAGACCCTCCCCAGCTGACAGTTTTCGCGTCTCTGCCTGTGCTTGTAAGTTCACGTTTTTTGTCTGGAAATAGGAGGGAACAAAGCACGTAATTGTTGGATTTGGATTCAGATCAGCGGATTAGGCACCCATTCCTTAATGCCTTTTAAAATATGGAGTTTAGAGTGAGTGCTTCTTTCTGGCAACTGATGTTCTGCAATAGGAGGTTGATGGATTTTTTGTGCCGATGCCCATATGCTGTGTATTAGTACAGCCGTTTAAGCGGTGAAGACAAGGGCTACATACTGTATTTGCCTCATTAATCAGCCACGTAAATGCGCAAAACTCGGGTTTTTTATTTGCACAAGGAAGGGTTCAGGTTAAAATCAATAGATGTTTTCAGCGAGCTGTGAGCTGATTGTTCATATTCATGAGGCATTGCTCAATGCACAATCCTACTCTCAGGTGCTCCCTACGGCTGTTGGCTCTGAGCTAGAGGACCTTTTTGGAGCGATGATCTGTGAGATGTCAGCCAGGGAAGAGAACAGTGAAAGCAACAAAGGGGGGCACTACCAGGGCAGTGGTGAATGCGACGACAGCTCTAACATTACTGACAGCGACAGCAAGGATGGCCAGGGAACGAGGCTGAAGAGGTGGAACAGTGCACCTACTGTTAGCCTGAGCAGACTTGAAAGGTGCCCAAGCCCAATGCAACCCAGGGGCGGAACCTGCAAGTAAGGGAGCGTGTTGAAGTGTTGTGCAAGTAATTAAGTAGTGCATGCAGTTTGAGCAGCTTTCTTGCTTTTATATGTGTTGTTTTTGCCAGGACTGCAGCTAGCTTACAGAACAGCAGACAAGTAAGCAAGTGCAGACACCAATGAGCGTCCATGTTGCTTGCCTGGGTTTCAGATAATTGTGTTTTTCATGTTTGCAGACTGGGGGAGATACTGAAGGAGCAAGAGGGCCTGAGTGGGACATCGGGGAGCAGTAGACTGTCTGCGCTTTTGAGGCTGCAAACACAGCAACCTCAGACAGAGTTCGATGCAGCAAGCAGGGATGCAAGCATGTACAGTGCCCGATCTATGTTCAGCATGCTTCAATTTCCATTTTCTTCCTCATCTGGATGCCTGTTCCCACCAGCCAGTCCCACCCGAGACTTCCGGTGGGCGTTTTTCCTGGTGTTTTGGTCAGTTGGCATGTTTTTGCCCATTTTTGCCTGGTAGCCATATGTCAGCGCTGCAACTTCGGACAAGGCCAAGGAAACCTTCCAATCCTATCGTGCTGTGTTGACTGCATGTCCGTGCTACTGAAAGAGTCTGTATAACTTCATGCCCGTTTTGCAACCCTTCAAAAGTATGGCAAGAGCAACACAAGGGTTAAATATAGATCGAGCATAATCAAAACAATTTTCCTTCTCAACAGTCACGAATCACCAGCCTTTTCATTGACCTTACTTTTGTCCTTGCACAGCTTGCACAGCGCCACTCATCCCTCCTTTCAATGGCCCCACATACCTCCAGAGGGTCACAATTCTGGTATTCAAAGCAGCAGGCCAAGCAGCCTGGTGCACCCTGTAATTTCCAGAGATCTTGAGGAGCTCAATGCGGCTTTGGAGCAGGCACGCAGCCTTTGCTCTGTGAGAATTCAGCAGCAGCAGCAGCAGCAGCAGCAGCAGTGCCTCCCAGTGACACCAGCACCTCCACCTCAAGGCCTACAGGTCTTCGGCCTTGCCAATGCGGAAGCCCAGGAGAATAGCCCAGCAGAAATAAACATTTCCACAACTACAGACTTCCCAGTCTCAGCTCTGCCCTTCACAGGCAGCTCTGTGTTCAGGTACATAAGAGGTGGAATGGTTTCAAAGATGAAAATGCATACAACCAGAACTCCCCCTTTGCTGTTTACCTTTTGCCATTGCAGGAGTGCCACATCCGCTTGCAACCTGGTGATTTCCTTGCTCTCTACCCAATCTCCTTCGATCCTGTCCACTGCCAAAGCCCCAATGGATGGACTCAATGCAAGTGCTGGTCTCATTGCAGCCTCAAGGCGGATGCATATCTACGAATCCAGGTGATGAAATAAAACAGTGAAGCTTAGATTAAACGCCAGAATGGAAAGTTATCTACATGGCAATACTCAGATTAGGACTATTAGAGCACTTAGTGGCCGGTTTTGAAGCATCAGTTTTGCCTTGTTACCGACTCTATTACTTGCCCAATCAGCATCTCCTTTTCTCCCTTGTGACCAGCCCCGTGCTCGTTGCAGCAACCTATTCGTCACACTTTGGTCCTCTTTCTGCGGATCTTGGGTATGTGCTTGAGGCCGCTGCAAACGCTCGATCCGGGTAAGAATGGCATTTACATTTTTTTGGGTGGTCCTTGTGAGTGGTTTCAAAATAGGGCATTGGTCACGTATATGTACCTATTATGGCTTGTAAACCGCTAGATAGTCCAAAATCAAGTACTAATATATCAGAGGGGGTTTTCTGAGGTCTAAAATGAGTATGCTTTTCAGAGTTTCCCGGGGTACGTTTCCCGTGACGGGCTAGCTTCAAGCCCAGCATCCAAAGGTAGCCCTGCTTACAGGCTTTACAAACCACACTATCTTGAAACAGGCCCGTTATAAAGAACGTGCCTAAACAGCTGCGGCGTGAACCCCACTTTTCACCACAAAATCTTCACAGCAGATCACCCGCTCCACCAAATGGCATACTTTTGTGTGGTATGGTGTTGTTGTAATAAACAAATATGATTGCAAAAAAATCAAGTGAAAAGATGAAGTGCGTGGTGATGTGGCTCAACATGTGCTGTTTTCCCATAGAAAGGCACCAAATTAGGGTTTGGGCAGTCAAGGTGAGCTTTGACCCCCGTCAATTTGCGCACACTGTGACTTACATAGATATAAGCACATCCTCGTGCAGCTTACAATATCAGCTTTCATTTACCAGGATGGTGTCAGTTGGCTGAGTGGGCAGTGAATGGCTGGATTCAGAGTGCAAAAAGGGCACATATTTGGACATTTCCCCAGTTAACCCCCTCTGCTAATATATCAGGCGCTAGCGATTTAATGCAAAAGGGTCCATCAGTGATGAAATGCTTGCATTCGTTGACTGAATACCTACCCCTCACACGATATTTAAAAGGCAGAGGTTTTACTGCCTGAAATGAATTTAAGATGTCTATTAAGTTAAGAAATTCTACGATATAATCTGTTTTCATTTATAATTTACCTCTAGATTTGCTCAAAAATTTGACCTTTCTTGCTATAAAGGTTCAAAGCAAATCAAAAAGCTGCTTATTAGTTCAACGCCACGTACAAAGGCTAGTTGTTGCAGTACAGGAAATAATGTTTCACTTTTCAATTGTGGATTGCATGTCTTCTTTTTCCTTTCTCCTTGCAACTATTGACCTCTTTGAATCTTTCAACTTGCACACTTATGTAAAACATTAAACCGTGTTTCCCCTTCTACCATGTCAAGAGTTCGTTCATTTCTCCCCGGCAACAAATAGGCCAAAGAAATTTGGGGGAAATACCAAAATTTTGTTTCTAATTTCATAAGAGCACTAGGCTGCTGACCTGCTTACCTACTTATCGACTCAGCTTGGCAGATCTGTATGCGTGCTTGTTCTTGATCCTGCTTCCAGGTCCTCTGCAGCCACTTCTACCTCACCTGCGCGTCCCTCTGGTGGGTCTTTCTCTCTGACCCGGGAAGTACATTTATGCATTTATGACAAGGAAATGCGTTTATTTTTGCATGCAAGCTTGACCGAGAAACTGGCCTCACATTAGCAGGCTTTGAGGATAGCAAGTTTATATATCTTTACTGCAACACATGCCTCTAGGACCTGGTTCTAATGCCTCTGACCAAGAAAATGCCATGCTTTTCATCTTGATTGAGGATATGGATGAACTGTTTGGAAATCAGGTGAGATGCTGTATGCCGTACCACAATGTTCTTTTCTGTCCGTTCGGTCAGGGTCAGGAGTTTGTTAGGGATCTGGCACATTTGCTGCTAAAAAGGATATAGTGAGCTGATTTACGATTGTGCGTAATCGCCGTGAAATATGTAGGGCTCCGGCTAGTATAGGATGCCTGCTATTTTGCTTGTTTTATTTTAGGCAAAGCAGATACCAACACACATCTTGCCTGGGCTTACCTTTCGAGGGCTCTACAAATGTCACATTTTGCTTTAAATTCAGCAAAAAGTACATGAGTACCCTTCTTTTGGTCTACTTGACAGACAAAGTGTTACTTTCCTATAGAGCATAACAATACTCCAAGCCAGTAATATCTTAAGTGTACAACCACAACACACAGGGTATGTGCAAAGCCCAGAGCTTGCTCAGAAACGCTGCCCAGAAGCTATGCTTTTAGGGCAGGTAAGTTGATGGCAAGCCCGCTGTCTCTGCATATTTGAGATCTAGCTAAATGCTGATTTCTAATTTGTAGTTCTTGCCTGGCCCATCAAAGCCGTGACCTTCCTTGATCAGTTCTTGGTATTTTGTAAAGCATGCTGATGATTGCTTGTGGTGATGGTAAAACCTTTTTTTGAATTAGGTGTACAGATGTTACAGATGCTACAGATAAAGCCATCAGTCAAAATGTGCGACTGCTAGGCTGCATATGTAAAACATTGTAATAAATGTGAGAAGTTGTTTTGTGGTGGCACCAGACTTGCAACACCTACAAAAAAATCCTTAAAAAGGGAAAAAGGCACAACGCTGTTTGTGACATTGCAGCACTGAATAAAACCAGTGAAATCAATCTAGCATCTGCCAGGGACAACCGCATTTAATCAAAGAGGGAGAATCATTAGGGTTTAGTCTGTGTGTTTTGGGCACATGAAAATATGGACTGTCACACTGAATATACCAGGATGCGGGAGGCAAGTATTGTATACATAAAACTGCTGAGTACTCGCAGAAGTACTCTAGTTCTTGGAGGCGAGTGCAACCGAACGTCAGTTAGTACTCTCTTGGCACAGCTTGCGCTGTGCTAACCATCCTTTTTATGCTTGGTATCGGCACATGTGTAAAAATCCCCCTCCAGCAGTTCGGTGGATACGAGCCGGAATAGAACTCATGTGTGAGGAGCAGCACATGCACAACGAGAGGGTCGCTCTGGAACATCAAACACGGTCTGGTACATCACTCTCTTGCTGTGGGCCATGCTGCTAGATTAACTCTGAACCAGCACTTGCCTGGCTAAAACCGTAAAAACGTGTATAAAGAGTGAAAATCATCAGTTCTCTGCTTCAGCTGTAGAACTGGAGTTTTTGCGTAGTGAGCGTAGGCTGAGATCTGGCAAGCACTTTGCATAAAGTGCTGTGTACTCTCGTTTTAGGTTTTAGGCATTATTTTTATGCCTTGTTTTAGCTCAGGTTGTTTTCTGTTTTAGTCATGATGACAAGAGGAGCAGCCCGAGCCGTGGAGGGAGATGCCGCTGCCCCGGCCACAACGGGCCGTGGTTGTGGCCGTGGCCGTGGTGCGGGCAGAGGTAACGGTGCAGCAATAGCTTTGCAGCGTCCTGCTTCTTTTTATTCTTTTTATGCCTTGGTGTAATGAAAAAGCCTACAGCGAACTGTAGCATAGAACTGAAATCATTCGTAATAGCAGATTAGCTTGCAGCACTTACCGTTGTTTGCCTTTCAACACCTCACACAGCAAGGCACATTCCTTGTTCAATTGAAACATTGTAATTTGGTTTTTTATATCTCCAATGCATCCCGCCAAGTAAGTGATGTTCGTTCTTAACATTCTTCACAGGGGGAAAGCAATGCATAAGCCCCCCCTGAAGGTATCTGTAACGTCTCCTCTCCCTCTCTGAGGCGGCAGACCAAGCAATGCATTGAGGTGCTGAGGTGGCTGATGGATGTGCCTGTGAGAATAAGAGCGAGTTTATTATAAAAGGACCATCTAAACTAGCCAAACTACCAATATACGTGAAACCGTTGCTCACATTATAAATCGCAGGGGACATCACACGACTAGATAGTGCCACTGATTTAGCATGACGCTGTCTGTCTTTATTGCGCTCAAACAAGCGTCAGCATGAATGAAATCTCTCATGAATACACACACCACGTCCTCTGTTCTGTGAGCCAGCCCTTCATCAGTATTATCAAGCGCTAGTCTGTACTACTGGACGTGCACGTGTGCTTTTACAGCATTGAAATCTGTGAAAAAACGGCCTTTCTGCTGAAGGCGCTGACAGGTGTTAAGAGTTTCTGGGTAGTACAATTAGCAGAATAACGTCTAATAAAGCAAGCGCCCCAATACAACATGCACCCGGTGCCAAGTAAATGATACTTTCATTTATTAGCTCCAAACCGACTGCTGTTGGCGACAGCAACCGACAATATAGTACTCGACAATTATAGGGTGTTACACGTGAAGATTTCCAGTTCCTGTAATGCAGCAAAAGGGATATGCTACTATATCACTCTCGCCTTTTTGTGTGTTTGCTTCACTTTCTCCTTCTTTTCTTTTGTCCGTTTCTTTGCCTGCATTCCTCTCAGAGAAAGTTGTGAGTTTCCCTGAGTAATAAATCACCCGCCTACCGCATCTCACGATGCAAATAACAAACTTCCTATGGGTTCTGCCTCTTCCTCTCATAAGCTGGCTGTGTGCTCCCAGCAGGCCCCTTCTCGCTATTCCAAAGATCCGCCCAGCCCCACAAAGGTAACTTCTCCTCTTCCTCCCTGACATGACAGCTCGAAACAGGACGTCTGAAAGTGTTATACAAGAGAGCCAACAAAACAGACCAAAGAAATGATAAGCATTGATTGTTCATTACATGATGCATCCGTGGAAAAAGCACACAATTCTCCATCCATACCACTGACTAAGTGTAACAGGCTCACCGACAGCGGCGCCACTGCGCTGTGTACATTTTCTACTGCTAAACTGCTGAGCTGTGTATACCAAACGCACCCGCACATGGTGATGATGTTTATCACATATTAGCATCCAGTCTCAGTATCAGCCAAACCTCTTCTTTCATATGTACAGACCATCTTGAGCAACTCGGCCAGCTCTGTTTCATTCCATCCCCCAATCTTAAATGTCAGTACTGAGCTGCAGCTGATTGTAATTCTGCCAGCAGCGCCTGCGTGCTCTTCACGCCTGTTCCTCCTAGCTGTGCGGCTGCTTGCTGAGGATCAAACGCAATGCGCTCTATTAGGCCTTGCAAGGCTTCCAGCTGCTCACGGCTCTCCAGTGTCTCCTGGAAGAACAAGTTGTTTGCATGCACATCTATGCCAACATAGTTCTATGTGTGTAAGGAATATGGGTTTGTATGCTCATACACTATGAAAAGCTTCGCAAACACCTGCCTGTCGAGACACTCCTCCCCTTTTCACCTACCTGAGAAGAGCCTGCGTGGCTTTCCCCAGTCTCACGTTGGATAGCCGTGTAGTACATATGTTGCAAGCCTGATACCAACTCGTTTAACCTGTGCAAGACCAGCACAAAAGCAGGGGCACTTTATTAATTGTCCTACAGCGTCAGGGCTCTGCAGACCTGTCATTGCAGAAAAAGAAACAGTGGTCTTTGCCTGCACATTTGTAGGGTACTCTCAGAGGGGGTCAACAGAGCAAATGTCCTGAAATGTGACTTTTTTGATACAAATCATGTTTGAATGATATAACTAGATGGTTCATGAAGTTTGGGGCCAAAAGGACCACCCTAGTGGTCTGGACAGAAATCCAGATCAAATTTTGGCACTGAGTTTTCACATAACAGACCACCACGCCCCAAGCAGGACCTCTTTTCATCCCAAAACAAGACAGGAGGACTTCCTTTATGATACAAAATCATCCTGGGTTCTGAAAAGCAGATTTGGTGAAGGTTGGTTTTCCACCTTTTTGGCACCTCTTTTGTTGATCTTCTCCAAGGGAAATGGGCCAAAATGGAGTATCTGACCAACTACTGGGTCGTTTCACTCCATTTTTGTTGCAATGATATTTATTTATGTAAAAACAACATTTATTTAGAAATAAGCCAGATTGGAGCAGTAGGTGGTGAAATATGGTGGATTGGCAGTGAAAAGTAGGGTTCACGCCGCGGGCAATTAGACATGTGCACTTATGTTTGCAAATTTAAAGCTCAGGTGTTATGAGTAGCTACCTTTGGGTCCTAAGCTTAGAATTTGCAAACATGGGTGCCCATACTCAATTCACATTTCTAAAGTACCCCTGTTTGGGGCCTACGTCGACCCCCTCTGGGAAAATCTCATCTTTTATACACTGGCATATGCTGGCATGTAATCAATCCTCGATTGGATGTATCAATTGTTACAACAAGGAGGCGGAATGTTGCTTGGTACCTTGGCACTCTGCAAAGAAGAACAGAGCCATCAGAATCAGCCATGTTTTCTTTCTCCTGGCAAGCATAATAGGCACACACCTTGAGCCCAAAGGTAAACACAAGGCCTGACTACTCAATGCAGCGCCTCGCAAGACTCTACTTATTTTCAATACTTGCGCTCTTTTTACAAAGCAGCACACCTGCTCGAGTACTCTGTCTCCAGTCCTGTGATGTCAAGGTAATGGTGCGAGCTATTTGGTTGCTCATTGCTGGGCACGAGCAAGCCTTCGTACTGCTGCTCTCGTGAAGCAGTTATGGACTGAGAGGGTGCCAAGACTGCAAAGGAAAAAAAAGTTCAGTCAGACATAGGAGCAAAGGTTGATAGTATGAGGCACCTGTAACCTCGGTTCAGATAATCAAAGGAGGAAGTGACAAGGCAGCTCAGGTGCACCATACAGTTCACTTGAAGTGACGCTCTTGAAATCTAACTCACGCGAGTGGTAAGTTGGTAAGTCATCTCACACAGCTGTATTAGTGATGCATCTTTGCTCTTTTCAAACTTTTTTTAGCTGCCTTCAAGTCCCTGTACCACTCTGTTTACACCTTTCACATGCGTTGTGGAGTAACTGCCGCTTAGGTAGTCCACCAAATACTACCGCATGCAAGAAATCAGCCACCCACTTGCGCTTGATTCCCCCCTTTTACTTGACTGACTCACCCCTTGCAGGAGCTCCGCTGCGGCTTGCTTGCCGTACCAGGGCTACTTGTGCTGCCGTGGCTGCAGCCTGTCCTGCCGCTGCTTCAGCCTGCAATATACATGGTTCCAAAACCCCAACCCACAAATTGCTGCAATGTACCATTGGTTGACATGTATACAAACTCACTTGGGCTTGCACTTTGTTACCAGCCGATACAAGAGCTGGCAGGAGAGCTGGCATATACCAGGGCAAACACACTTTTGGCGCCAGCAAACACACTTTTGGTGCCAGCACCAGCGAACACCAAACCAAATCAAACGCTTACGTGCAATCGCACAGCGACTTCACAAATGGATATAGCCTCCCTCCGAGCTACAAGCAGCTGCGTAGCTGACGTATCATGACGCCTCTACACCTCTGACCTAGTTCCAACTGCCATGTGCATAATTGACAGTTAAACTCCAATTCTTGCCTTTATTACTTGCCTCCGTAGTGTTTCTCCACCCATATATTTCCTCGGATTTTACAAACAGCAATTTCACCTATGTGGCTCAACCTATGCGGCTCAATTCTTCTTTGTTGTCCATTGTCCTCCTCTTAAAGCAAACTCTAAAGGCCTTTGAGCAATTAGATCAGTAGATCCACACACTGCGGTCTCACGACGCAAACACACTAAATTCCTATAACATGAAATCTGCCATGAAAATCTTCACCTTGCACCTGCTTCACTATTACAATTCAAAATTCTTGTTATTCCTATAACATCAACTGACACCAGTTTTTGTCAGGTTCAAGATATCTACGCCTCCGCCACAACCTGGAACCACGCCCCCCTTACTTCTCACAATGGAAGTTGGCGCCCAAGGTCTAAGGCCTGAAGGCTTGAAGCTTACCAGCCTTGCTCAATTCAATCATTTTAAAGCTCGTAAATTTAAAAATAGTATAATCACATGCAAAGAAGACCCTCCGCCTCAACTTTGTCCCCTTACCTGTCTTGCTTCCAACGCATCCCAAGCTATGTTCACGCGATCTGCAAAGTCTAAAGCACCCTGCTGCAGTGCCAGCAGCGGGCGCAGCAGGGGCAGGCGGCACAGCATGAGGCCATCAAGGGCACGTGACATGAATGTGGCGTGGCAGTGGATAACCTGAAATGATGTATGAGTCCGTGCGTGCTTGTGAAGTGTGATGGCAAAGATATATAAAATAATTTGGTTGCTTACAAGCCGTGACATGGGGAGGGGCAATACAATGTGTGTTCGCTGAGCATTTATTTTGCAGAGTGATGAAGGGGGGTGGGGTGGGGCAGGGCAAGCAAGCAAGTTACACGTCATTGTCTACAGATTTGCATTAAACGAGAGAACCGTGGAGAATTTTCATCCCGTCATCAGGAGGCGTCAAGGATCATAATTTTTTGGCGTCACGTGTCGATTGAAATATAAATTATGTATCAAAATCCTGACGTCGAGAGCTATCGATCGGTATATAAATGAGTCGATTCTGAGGGGGTTGGGGGGTCGGGGAATTTTTGGGGAGCTCTCCGGAATTTCACTGGGCCACTTTCACGAAGTATTATTTATATTTTGGAATCCTTAGCTCAACTTCAGTCGACTGGCACCCTTGTTGGGTGATTAGATTCAAGGGGGGGGTCTGGGTGCCTGGGCATAGAAATGCATGGAATGTCCCTAAGTAGGCCGCGGGGGTGTGTTCAGGCGAATTACCAGCAATTGATTCCAAACTTGCAGTTTACGCATCGCATAATGCATAGGTTGCATGATTTAGGTTTAAAAGTGCTTTGGCAAAGGTTTTGGCTGGATTTGTGCACTAAACAGGTGGTCAGTGCAAGAGCGTACGCAAACCAGTTTTTGCCCTACAGCTCATCAGGTATTGCATTACTTGGCATGGCAACTGTGCAGGCAGATAGCTGCTAGAATTCTGAGCAGATTGACACCCTTTTCATTGTGGGGGGTCAGGAAGGGGGGTTGGGGGGAGGGGTCATTTTGGGCCGGTGGCCCAAAATTTACACGTGACTGTCATGAAATTTTTTTTGACGCCTCCTGCCTTTATCAACTGTTTTCATATATACTTGCAAAGCAATTGCTGAGCAAGCATGCATTGACATGGTTTGCATGCCAGTTTCTGCGCTCGAGTGGCGGACAACCTTCAGTTTTTAATACATTGAGGATTTCTGCCACCTGTGATTGCTGGCGGGCAGAAGCATGCAAGCCCCAATCTACACCGGAGAGTAGCGGATGAGCTTAAGACATATACACACAAAGCCAAAGAAGAAAGGAGCAATGTCAGCTAATTGCACAGCGAACCCGTGACTTCACCCTAAAATTTTAAGGTAGCATTCTCGTGGGTTTGAGTGGCGGAATTATACGCAGCAATTGCCTGCAACACAACCATGCGTTATATTTATTATTGGGGCACTTCTCAGTGCGTCCTACATGCGTGAACAGTAAATTGCACGCTGCATATTGGGTTCCCACGCCATAACAGGCGTATTCCTGAGGAATCAAGGAATCAGGCTTGGGCCAGTTCATAACTCGCTTTGCTGGTGCGGATCTGAGATAATCTGAGGAGCCCCAGAATTTTGTGTTGTTCCAATGGAGCTGGCTAAACGGAAGTGCTGAACACGATGCAGTATTTAGATTTATCTATGATAAATCTATAGGAGAGGGTGGAAGCTGCGCAAAGATGCAAATGTGCCGCTGTACTGAAAGCGCCCGCCGCTGGTGACGCCTTGCAGGCTTACCACCAGCGGCTTGTACTTAGGTAGCGTGCTACAATCTGTAGTCTGTGCTTGTCGACATGCTCAAATATTACATGTAGGTGCTTAAGGAGAGAGAGATAGTGAGAGAGAGAAAGAGAGAGGGGCAATTTCACCACAAAGGCAACTTGCGAGAACGAAGAAGCACCCCTACACACACCTACTTCCTCACCTGGTCTGCATCAGCTGCCCGCCTGACGCCTGCCTCCATTGCAGCCCATTGAGGTGCAAGCACATCAGTCGTGCTGTAGCGCAGGATTTCCTGTGTAGTGGAAAAAGTATTCAGCATGCGCTCTCAAGGGTCTTCGGGCCTACATGGTGCTCCATGAATTAGAAGGCACAGAAGCAAAAAAGAAAAAGAAATGAGGATAAATAGATTGGGCTTCTGCTGCATAATTTGTTTCGTAATGCAGCACATAAAACAACATTAGATAGCTTCATATAATCTAATGACCACAACAAACATTTTGTAAACCTGAATTAGACACACCTGGATGAGGAACAGGTGACGCTGTGCCAGGCAGTAAGCAGGCTTCAGTGCGTTTCGTCCTACCCTGTGTGAGCAAGGAGTACCAAACCCCACAAAGGAGATTATAAGCTGCACTCTCTCTTCAAATCATGATGTTGGATGCTTCTCCTGCCTCCTGGCGACCTTGCACATTAACTAGCTTGAAAAAGTGAGAAAGCTCCGCCAACCCATTCAATTACCTATCGTAGAGTCACGTAAAGAATGCAAGGTATAATGCACGAACTAATAGACTCTTATAAATTCCAATGTGAGCAATGCAAGGGGGGTAGCACTTACTTACAAAGCACAAAGTGAGCCTATATGGTGTCTTTTTGCCCCTTTTCTGATTAAGCAAGCAAGGCTTTTATGCACATAAGCAAAGGCAAGAGCAAAACGGTTATTGCATTAAAAGCGAGAAAATACAGGAGAAATTATACGTTGAGCAATAAAGCGATTTGGGGTGTTTTGACTAGAATTTGAACCTAAGACCTTTAAAAAACCTATTTTGCACAGATGCAAACTTTGCGAGGCAATTTTTATTCAACTTGAATAAGGTTGGTTGCGACACTCCCCAAAAAGTCAGAAACAGTCAAGGTTTGCAGTTTAGGTGCAGTACAAAAAGAGAGTGCCATAGCAAAATTTCAGAGTAAGAACACAGCACGTGCTTTTGCACATCGCCCTTGTCATCGTGCACAGACCTACCTTGAAGCGTTGCGTGCAGCCTGCATGCGGTGCCATGCAGCAGCAACTCGGCGCTCAACGTGCTTCAGGTTAAATAGGTGCCTGTGCATAAGCAGAGTAGCAGCAGCAGAGCTTGACTGAAAAATAACCGTAAGCCTGTGAGGAGGCAGACAACGCAGAAAAAGACCATGAAAGTGCAGTTGAATTGAAGCGTGCAGGGTGGGATGAAAGGCTATTTGATCGGTGGGAAAGCCTGATGACTAGGATTCTTCAAGTATTCAATTGCGATATACCATGTACAATTACGAGCATATATACAGCATAGGCATGGTGAGATTGCCTCTTTTTTCAACCTTTCGCTTTACTGTAATTTAACTCTTGCCTTTCACTTCCCAATTTTTCGAAACCACACAAAATTACAATAGTGACCTCAGCACGAGACGCCTTGAGCCTCAAAGCACTGCCCAAGCCACCTTACTTGAATATGAGCTGGTACTGTGCTAGTGCACGTGGGGGAATGATGAGCGCAACTGGCCACGACAGCCGGTAAGACAGCAGCAGCGCATTCCATCCCTGCGGTAAGCATTGCAAGCAATTGCAAAGCTTTGGTGGCACTTGGTCCTACAGTTCCCGGCACTGAAAGTCAGGTCAGCCAACTCCGGTGAGAGTTCTTGCCACAATGCAGGAAAGTACTTTTAACCTACTGTACCTTTCCTTTAACACCCCGCGTGAATATTGTTTTTTGCCCTGGGGGATGACTGCGGTAAGCATGAAAAAAGATCTACTTTGATTTTGCGGGGTTGTGCGGGATTGGTGTAAATTAAGTTATTGGGTCGCTGCGTCACGAGCAACAAAAGGCCCCCCGGCCTCCTCCACGC
>Ga0307942_1001543_pt1 | contig 18425 bp, 18 predicted proteins | sample OrgLakmetagen175_FD_201846 | JGI IMG/M metagenome (GOLD analysis project Ga0307942, IMG submission 201846) | Saline water microbial communities from Organic Lake, Antarctica - #175 | ecosystem: Environmental > Aquatic > Non-marine Saline and Alkaline > Saline | place: Antarctica: Organic Lake... | reverse complement strand
TTCAAGGAGGGTTTTTCTGTTTTAGGCAGGAGTTTTCCTTTTCCCAGTCTTTTAGGTTTTTTTCCTTCATTCTGTCAGGCCCTTGCTGAGGACCGTGTAACAACCCCCACCAAAAAAAAAAAAAAAACGTGAAGCGCACTGTCAGTGCAGTGGCAGATGGGACAGTTTGCATTGGGGGAAAAGCCGTATCGGAAGGCATGCTTTTGATTACTAGTTGTATCAGTGTGGCACCTCGTAAAATTACGCTTTTTTAGAGCTTGATATTACTAGTGTTCCAGAAAGCATATGTAAGTGGCTTAGGCCAACAAGGTCTACCCAGTAATTGTAATACCCTGTGTCTGTTTTGGCACTCCCCGGTCTGTGTGATTTGATTGTACATTTCTGTTTTCAGCTTGGCCTTTACATCAGAGAGTGCACAAAGCCTAGGTGTACTTGCCCCTTTATATTTTATAAATTATAGATGCATTTGATACAGGAAAGGCGCATGAAGTTGGGAGAGGGGCAAGGAGGGGCAATGCATCAGAATTTTTGTGAATATTCCTTAGTTGTAACGACATCTGCATCCTAAACACTTTAATCAAGCCTGCGACCCTCCTTCTATCCTTTGATTTTTGATTCTCTTCTTTCCCCGGTGGCAGATAGAAGGGCTCCGCCCGCCCAAATTTCGACGCGGTAATTTTTGTGTTTTTTGTTTCCATTTTCAAGCGCTCGCTTTTTCGTGCCCTCCCTGCTTCTGCCTCGTAAGTTTTCAGTTTAGTTTGGATTACAAAGGCCTCCAGCCTGGCATGGCTGCTCAACCTATAGGTCCCAACAAATAAATCAATCAAAAAGATCGACAGCTGCACTAATAAATTTGTAAACTTCTGAGTTATGTTGAAAAACAAAACCTTTGATATCACCTTCTGCCTCGTAAGTCAGCACAGTCTAAACTTGTATTTTATACTGAGTTTGACAACACCTGAGATCCTCTTTGCCTGGATCCCCACTTAATTATTCCATGCAACCCTCTGATTCTAGCCTGCCAGAGTCGCTGCGACAGCTGAACGTATTTCAATTTGTCCGACAGGTCTGGCACACAGGCTGCTCTAATTCCTTTTTGAGTTTCTTCTTGAGTAGATTTTTGCAACACATGACTGTGGCCTGCCTTGTTCTCATTTGCGAGGCCGGCATATTTAGAAGTGTCAAATGCACTCTTCAAGATTCACCGAGTCTCTAGCAAACAAGTCAGGAAGACAAGCAGTAGACATAAAATAATGTTTATATCAGCATATCAGCGGCACTAAAATGCCTGGAAAAGTCGCCGATCAAAAATCCCTCCTCGGAGATTCTCCATGCAGCCACAGAAAGCGACGGCGCATGATAACTGCACGATTCCTGAACGGAATCAAGTAAGAATTGAAACAGTGAATTCCGCATTTTGAGGCCATCACAACGCGCCGCTCTGCAGCCCTTCTCGTCACCAAAAGTCCGACCCTCACAGCTTGCCACGAAACTCAACAGACCTGTAGATCGGCACCTGGCACAATTGTCTACAGAATCTTACGCGGAACGGACGCCCGGCCGCGGAGCTATTCAGGCCCAAAGTGCGCCCAACCGAATCGGTTAAAACCCAGACTTGATGTATGCGTAATGCATGGAAATGAATATGCTGTCAACAAGTGCATTCTTGACGATTGATGCATCGTCAATTCCACACGCTTTAGCAATATCATGTAGATGTGTGCACAACACAGGAATGTTCATATCAAAGAAAGTAAGTAATACAGATTCAGAATTAACGCGCAAAATCTTGCTTGTTCTGATTGTCTGCACCTGATAGTGAAGCCAATAAAAGTGTACACGTCTTGCCAGGTCCAGCAACATGAACATGCATGCGATCCTTTTAAAATGCTGCACACGTTTTAGTGCTGGAATCAGTAGCATGCCAAGTGCAAATTATGTGGCTCTACAACCTGCCAACGACAATAAGTACTAGCATGCTCTGCAAAGGAAGAAACACACCAGCCTTAAGGTCCAGAGACTGTTCTTATAATGTTGCTGCAAAGCAAGTGCATAGAACATTTGCGATTGTTTTGTTGTGCGAAGGATGCATCTTGAGCTACGTGCAAAACTATTGTCTCCCAGCCTTTTTGCAGCATGCATGCCGCCTTGCATTGCTCCAATATGTGTCATGCAGCAAACCTTGTAACACAACGCCAGGTGGATTGCGTACAACCCTCTGGAATGCTTGCAAATCATGTCCTTCACGTATTGTTCGTAGCCACCATGTATGCTGTCTGCCTGATACTATACCGGTATGTGTGTCTTCAAGTCCTGTCTCGACAGCAGACTGCTGGAAGATGCACGTCATGTGCCAAGTGACCTTGCAGTCAAGTCTCTCCTTGTTCGAGCTCTCAGCAAGTAGACAATCCAGCGTTGTGTAATTATGCTGTAAAATAAAAGTTTAAAACAGCGGCTTTAAACTGCCTGAAAAAGTCGCCGACCAAAAATCCCCTCCTCGTCGGTCTCCATGCAGGCACATAAATTTCGGCAGAGTATAACTGCACCAATCCTCAACGGAATCAAGTAAGAATCAAAACAGTAAACTCTAAAATAAATTGCCGTCACAGCGTGCCTCTTTTCAGCCCTTCTCGTCACCAAAAGTCCGACCCTCCTTGTTTGCCGCGGAACTCGGCAAAGCTGTAGATAGGCACCTGCCATAATTGTCTATCTAAATCTTACAGGCATCCGACTGAAGGCGGAGCCGGAAAAGACCCTCAAAGTGCGTCCGGTGGTTGACAGTTAACTCCAGCTTGTCAACAAATTTCTTATTGAAATTTGGGTAAATTTCTTATTGAAATTTGGGTAAATTTGGGTACTTTTCCAGCAGTGTACCAAGAAAAGAAAAGAAAAGAAAAGAAAAGAAAAGACTCCGCTGGTAGTGGTGACACAGCCAGCATGATTAAGTGAGGGGGTTACTTAGGTGCCCGCACCAGGCAACCCCTTACCGCGCAAACTCACGAAAGAAAAATAATAAGTGTGGGTCAGGGGGGTTGTGTGCCGTAGCGCCCAGACTCAATCATTGACCGTTGTTGCTTGTGTTATATTGCATGCCTACCTTGTTTTTATGAGTGCAGATGCATGTCTGTACCAATGGGAGGGACTTCAGTCGCTCCAATTTTGTAACTGAAGTGGGGAGTGGCTAAACTGTCTGCTCTTTCCCTTTTGTAAGAATGGAGAAAGAAGTGGGCAGCTGATAAAGACTGATAGCATTCTAGCACCGCTCCTCCAGCAGGGCAGCAGGTGGCGCCAACCTTGAGATCTTGGCGATCATAAATGTGACATCCATCTCATTGAGATCATCCATGAGAAGCCTCCATCCTCTTGGGTGCGGCTGGAACTGTCCACAACACTCTCTCACTTTCAACCTGGATCCTCAAAAAGTTTAGAAACTTGCCCCCTAGCTCGTTGTACATTTTGTCAACTACGCTGCTAATCCCATCCATACCAGACATGGCTGCTCTTTTCAGTGCCATTGCCAACTCTCATCAGGAGCTAGTGTCATGCCAAGCCTGCACTCCCCCTAATTTTCTTTGGATATTTTACTTCCTCTCTGGTGCAAAAGTTTCACGGTACCCGGCACCAAAGTGACTCCATTTCCTTAATGAATGTGGGGAGTGGTTTTTCACTGCCGGCATAATTTTTCCTTATTAAAGCTTGACAGCAGACTAATAGCGGTTAAGGTTCAGGGTTTTAAGTAAGAATGCAATGACTCATGCATAATCTCAAAGTACAGCGCAGTTAGTGGTAGTCCACTTCACGCCTGACGTATATTGAAAAGAATGAAGCGTAGACAGCCTAACCTCACTACACCGAATTAAAAGCGAACTGCGTAGGCAAGCATCAGGCTGCTGCGTAAGTGCAATTGTATTAACAGATCATTGCAATTTGCACAACACTGCAGGTTTATGTCCGTGCTTTTAAAGGGTGCTTTTGCAGGCAGCTAAACCACTTATCAAAACTCAATCAAGCTGCTACAACGCCACTCCCATAGCGCTCTCCTGCAGGCGGGTTTCTAAGCTGATCTTTTGGAGCAGCAAAGCCAAGGCCTCCTGCTCAGAAGCAGCAGTGGCTAGGCCTGCGGCTGTGAGGCCTTGTGCTCGTGCCCCTTGCAGGTCTCGCCGCCCTGCCTGCACTTGCGCTAAATGGTAGTACACCTGAGGAGCAAAAGAGCAAAGAAAAGGTGGAAAGGTTATCTACTTGAGACTTTGCTGAATTTGAGGGTACAACTGAGGAGCAAAAGAGCAAAGACAGGGTGAACAGGTTCCCTGCTTGAAACGTTGCTGAATTTGAAGGTACACCTGAGGAGCAAAAGAGCAAACAAAAGGTGGAAAGGTTATCTGCTTGAGACTTTGCTGAATTTGAGGGTACAACTGAGGAGTAAAAGAGCAGAGAAAGGGTGAGTAGGTGTCCTGCTTGAGACGTTGCTGAATTTGAAGGTACACCTGAGGAGCAAAAGAACAAAGAAAGGGTGAAAAGTTTCCCTGCTTGAGACATTGCAGAATTTGAAGGTACACCTGAGGAGCGAAAGAGCAAAGAAAAGGTGACAAGGTTCTCTGCTTGAGTTGTTGCTCAAGTCTGCTTGAGTTGAATCTGAGGGTACACCTGGAGGTTTGACAAGAGGCAGGAAAAGGATGAAAAGTGTTCAGTCTGAGCTTTTTTGCGAAGCGGGCGTAACCTCAACTGAAATTACAACTAAATGTTTGTCACACGATTTGTCTCTACCACCAATTGGGCGTGGCAACAAGAAGACTGCACATCCAGCTTGCTGAAGCTGGGGTTTGAAAAGGGGCAAGTAAAAGGTTGAAAGGCGCCCTGCCTGAACGTATATGCAAAGTGGGGAGTGTACACTTAAGAAGAAAAGGGAAAAACGTCGTAGCAGAGAGAGACAGCCATGCGGCCTGTCACTGCAAATCATGGAACAGGTTGAACAAAGCTTCCAGGCATGCATGATGTACCGCATTTGTCAAGTACCCCCATGAAGGTGGCCTGATCAATCATCTCCTTCCTGTGGAGCAACAGCTCAAGTAGGGGACAGGGGCGAAAGAGAAGAAAAGGAGCACTTTGCGGACAGTGAAGAACCATTTCCTACCGTAATTAAGGAGTAGGAACCGTAAAGCTGCGCGGACACTGAAGAACTAATCCCTACTGTAATTAAGGAGTAGGAACTGTAAAACTGCGCGGACAGTGAAGAGCTATTTCCTACTGCAATCAAGGAGTATGAACTGTGAAACTGCGCGGACAGTGAAGAATGATTTCCTACTGTATTCAGGAGTAGGAAATTATCTGTTTTGTTATTAAGTACCGTTAAACTCTCCAACCAGCCAGAGATGTAGGACGTCTGAAGTGCAAGCTTGTTACGAGAAGACCATTATGAGAACAACCAAACAGCCAAACAGCCGTACGACTCTAAGTCACAATAACATTCCAGAAAAGCTCGCACAATTGACCATGCCACAAATTATTGCACAACAGGCCTGCTAGCAAAGAATGCAGATAATGTGAACAATGCCTCAAATAATGCATATCAGGCCTGCCAGCAAAGAATGCATATAATGTGAACAATGCCACATATTATGCACAACAGGCCTGCTAGCAAAGAATGCAGATAGCCTGGACACCATCTGCATGGATAGGAAAGGATGCAGTTTTGTGTCCTGCAACGTTTAATGGATGCAGGGCCACACAATATCTCACCAAGCAATCTGATCAAAATCACGCCAATCACGCGCAACAGGTTACAAGCCAGCCAGATGCATCAGGTGCCTGTACAGGATTTACTTAATTACTTACCTCCTCTTTGCCGTTTGCAGCATCAATTTATTTGACTCCATCTGAATTCACGAAACATCTTGTCACACACATATACGTACACACACATGCACACGCGTGATTTATCTACACAGTGCACACACATGCACACACATTTTGTATCCTCACAGTGCACACACATGCACACGCGTTTTGCATCTACACAGTGCACACACGTGCACACATACTTAGGCATGTGCACAGAACCCACCTGGAATGTGTGATGGTTCAGCTCCAGCGCCTGCGTCAGCCACCTGTTGGCTTCGTACAGATCTCAGTGCACACACGTGCACACATACTTAGGCATGTGCACAGAACCCACCTGGAATGTGTGATGGTTTAGCTCCAGCGCCTGCGTCAGCCACCTGTTGGCTTCGTACAGATCTCAGTGCACACACGTGCACACATACTTAGGCATGTGCACAGAACCCACCTGGAACGTGTGATGGTTCAGCTCCAGCGCCTGCGTCAGCCACCTGTTGGCTTCGTACAGATCTCAGTGCACACACGTGCACACATACTTAGGCATGTGCACATAACCCACCTGGAATGTGTGATGGTTCAGCTCCAGCGCCTGCGTCAGCCACCTGTTGGCTTCGTACAGATCCCCAACCTTGATCGCTGCCGCTGCTGCCTCCTGTGTGTTGCAAAGTAAGGAGGTCATGTCAGGCATGAAAAATCCATTACACTGTTTTGCAATGATTGGCTGCTGCTGCTGGTGGTGCTGCTGCTGCTGCTTCCTTTTGTGTGTCATAAAGCAAAAAGGTCGGGTCAGGCATTAGAATAAGTTGAAAACTAGCAGAATATTGACAGGTTGTACATGATGCAATTTGATGCAAATTGACTAGTTGTAATGATGCAGTTTGATGCCAATTGACTAGTTGTAATGATGCAAATTGATGCAAATTGACTAGTTGTAATGATGCAAATTGATGCAAATTGACTAGTTGTATATGATGCAAATTGATGCAAATTGACTAGTTGTAATAATGCAAAATAACTGTAATGATGTAATTTGACTAGTTGTACATGAAGCAAAGGTAATGGGCTCCCCCTTCTTTCCTCCGGGTGCTTTACAAGAAGGCACGCACATGTCCGTTCTTGCACAACCCAACTCAGCAAACCACGCAAATACCACACAGGCACGCAATTACCCAGGAGCCATCCCCACAAGCCCCCCAGCCAAACTGCAGCACTCACCACAAGCAGCCCCCCTACATCCTCTGCCGAGCAAGCACAAGCAGTAGCAGGGGCCGCTGCCACTGCAGCAGTGAGAGCCAGTGCCTTTTCTATGGCAGCCAATGCTTCTTGCCTGCGCCCCTCCCTGAGTGAAAATCACGACAAAAGGGTAGAATTGAAGGTGATTTGCTCCTTTGAGGCTACCCATGGTAGGTTGGTACTAAGGTGCAGGATCATGCAGATACGAATCAGCATGCTCTGAGGAAAAACTTGCAGCTAGAGCTCACAGAGTCAGGGGAAAACGCATTAAAAATAAGAACAATTGACAAAAGACTCTGCTTGCGCCTAGCCTTCCTGAAGCTAGATGCTCTACCAGTAGCCTTCTGGTCAAATATCCAACAGTACTGTTGTTGTTGTTGCTGCTGCTGCTGCTGCTGCTGCTGCTGCTGCTGTTGTTGTTGTTGTTGTTGTTGTTGTTGTTGTTGTTGTTGTTGTTGTTGTTGTTGTTGTTGTTGTTGTTGTTGTTGTTGTTGTTGTTGCTGCTGCTGCTGCTGCTGCTGCTGCTGCTGCTGCTGTTGTTGTTGTTGTTGTTGTTGTTGTTGTTGTTGTTGTTGTTGTTGTTGCTGCTGTTGTTGCTGCTGCTGTTGCATGGTGTTCCTGTTTGAATACTGTCGGAAAAAGCAAATGGAGCAGGGTCGTCCCCATGGCTGGTATCTTCAAACTGTGCCAATAAGCATTCTGAGGCAAATGCATGCCAGAAACTGTACTTTGAGCTTGCAGATGCCTTATTAGCTTATTTTATGCACTTTCAAGTTCCAGGCTGGGACCATTGCTGTCCCAGGTTGCAGTGGGAGCTCATAACTCTGTGATATTTGCAAGGCAGCGCTTATATTTGGGACAAATGTTTTTATTTATTATTAGAAATTGTTGGCGGGGGCCTGCGGCCTCCAGAAACCAATGAATTTCCAACGCTGATGGTGGGACTTGCCCATGCAGGGCTGCATGGGTAAGCTGAGCTATCAGCAGCCGGGTGTGATCAACTCCATGCAGTTTGAATTCAAACTGCATGAATGCTCAATTTTCCCAAAAATATTTTATTTGCATGTAGAACATAATTTGGCAGCTCCCTAACACATCTGTGCTTGCCAAGAGGAGAGAAGCAAATTCTGTTAGACCGTCCAAACTGCAGTTATCTCCAAATTTTGGCCCCAGAGTTGCGGACCAAAACAAAGAGTATGGTAAAATGTAAATGGGGCCAATCGATGGTCGGATTTTGGTGAAATTTCTTGTACCGTGACATACAACTAGGAAAGGGAGGTTCAGCCGTGGGGACGACCGCAGAGCTTGGTCATTTGCAGCAAATGTGTTTCGGATTCGTTTAATATTATTTGCAAAAAAGAGGTTTACAATAGATTATTCTAGAGAATGGAAAAATACAAGTTTGGCCATGATTTTTCACATACCCCATACACGACCGCAGATTTGGGAGACGTCTCTGCTGTAGTTACTGACGTTAATTGTGTGCATCTGTAAATGGTGCCCGGAAAGGAGTCAATGTTAAGTAGATTCATAGGTTGTTGCAGTGTGAGTACCTGGCCTGCTCTTTAATTCATTTCGTGAAAGTGTTCTCCGTTTTTGCTCTGCAATCCATCCCATCACAGGCACCAGAATCGTGAGCTCAGAGAAAAAGTGGACGAGATGCATGCCACGTTTGACTCCGCTTCACAGCGCATCACCCTGGCACAGGTAAGGAAGGGGATGCAGTTGTGAAAGTGTTACGCTGACAGAAGCGGCGTACTTCATAAAACAAAGTGCATTTTGGCAATATCTTTTTAATTTGTAATACCGTCTCGCCGTGCCACTCAAAAACCCTCATGAGTGAAAGCACAAGCAGTTGTTGTTTTGAATCAGAAGAAAGCACAAGGAAATATTTTTGTTGGCCAGTAAAGGAGGTAATGGCTCAGCAGTTGAGGGTATACTTTATTGGACGCACTGTACAACTTGTACTTTACATGCGTGCTTGATACACAATTCATCTCAACTTGTACAACACGCTGTGGTGCACACAGGCAGAGAAGGAGAAGTTCAAGCGCAAGTGGGAGTCCAACCGAATGTACACTGAGGACTTGGAGGCCACCAATTCAAGGTGCTTGTTGTGTTTGTGCGCATGTTGTGCGCATGTCTATTGCATGCATGTTGTCTGTGAGTGAATCTGAGTATTAGAGGAACTGGCCTGTGACATGTTGATCTTGATCTATGCCCTTTCTCAAATCCTTAATTGTGTGGGATTGAGCACTCTTAACAGAACTGTAGGAGCGTATGGCATGCAATGCATGCTTCTTACTATCTGCGCCTGATATATTAGGGTGGCCAGCGAACAAAGTTACCCACCCTCCTCATCTGCCCCCGCTTAAACACAGCACCATTTGTTTTGTTCACCAACCTGTATGTCGTTGAGACCCCTGGCTCCAGTACACCAGCGCATTTACACACATAAGCAAGCAATAAAGTACCCCACATCAATACAGACTGTCTCTAAGCGACCTTGGAGATTATGAGATTATACATGCCTACTGACGCACAAATGCACACACGCACACACATACACACACAATAACACAAGCAATCATTTACCACGCACCAATGCAGGCCGTCCCTGCGCAACCATCAGCTTGTGCGTGCGTACTGGCAAACATATATGCGCACACTCGCGGGCGTACGCCTACGCACTTAACTACAAAATTGAAATAAATGGTCACGCATCTACGCAGGCTGTCGTTGCGCAATCATGAGCTTGTGCGCGCGTACTGGCCCCTTATGTCGCACTTGCGGGAGGTGGAGGCACGGTGTGAGGACTTGGAGGGCGACAAAGGGAAGGCCCTGGGGGAGCGGCAGCGCTTGATGGAGAAGGTGGGGGCGTTTGTTTGCGTTTGAGAGGTTGCGTGTGTATGTTTGATGGCTAGTATCCTTGGGTGTGTACCTGCATGTAAATGTGTGTATGTGTATGTGTGTGTGTGTGTGTGTGTGTGTGTGTGTGTGTGTGTGGGCAAACGTGGGTGTGTGCTTGTGTGTGGTGCACACCCACACAGTTTCCTCCTTGGAGTGGGCATGCACGATGCAGGTGCTGTGTTGCTCAGATTAACCCTACAAATACAGGTGCAAGCGCCATTCAATCACGTTATAGGCAGCGTCTGGCACTTGGGGATGGACAAATCACAGGAACAGCTGCAGCGAGCAAACTCTTTTGCTCCTGTGGGTGTGTGCATGCAAAAACTTTGTACGCACACGGACCTTGCCTTGCATTGCAGGTGAGCACTCAGCAGGAGCAGCTGCAGCGAGCTGCGCTGTACAAGCAGCGCATGCGTGGGCTGGAAGCGACATTGGCAGCAGCTGAGGCAGCAGGTAGGGGAAACACACACAATTGCTTACATACACACACACACACACGTGCACACAATTATTGACGCACACACATACGCATTCTACATGGATTTCAACATGGAAAGCCTGCAACTACATGCATATCAACGCATGCACTTACCCGCAAGCATAGACAGAAAAGCCTACAGTGACTGATGAGGCGTTGCGCAGTGCAAAAGATCTGCCAGCTGCGTAGGAAGCTTTCGGTAATTAGGACACTCATAATTTAGATTCAGCATCTCAGTTGGGGATTACGGATAATATTCCAACGTCGTACTTTCTTATGGTGTGCTTTTGATGTATCACAGGTGTGCGTTGCCTGTCTCCTTGCTGGCTGAGCTGGAAGTATTCAGATCAAGGTTGTTGGTACTCCCAATGACTCCGCATTCTATGCTCTTGAAATGTGCCTTCAACGTATCACAGGTGAGGTGCCTGCGTCCTTGCTGGCTGAGCTGGCACCGGAATCCGCAGAGCGGCTGCGTGCGTTTGTACGAGGCGCCAACATGCGGGTCGAAGGCTTGACCACGCAGCTTGTACACTTGGTGGATGTGCATGTGAGTGACAGGCCCCCATGAAGTGGGTGAGCCCATGATTGATAGCAGCGTAGCAGCATGAGGAAACAAACGTGTCGCATGTAATAACCACCTCCTCAATTTTAAAAAGCAGCTGTTGGTACAAATGAGCTCGTGAGTCAGTGGTTGTAGGTAAGCAACAGCAGATTGGAGTTGTCGATACTTTTACACCTCTGTACGCTCTCTCACAATTCTCTCTCTCTCTCTCTCTCTCTCTCTCTCTCTCTCTCTCTCTCTCGTGTGTGACTGATATTTATGAACGCTCTCTCACGTTGCATCGCACAACACCACTGGGTGGTGCGGTTTTCCAGCAGCGTGCACTGACAGTGTGTGTGTTCGTGTACCTCTTCAACAGTGCACTGACAGTGTGTGTGTAAGTGTACTTCTTCAGCAGTGCACTGACAGTATGTGTGTGTAAGTGTACTTCTTCAGCAGTGCACTGACAGTGTGTGTGTAAGTGTACTTCTTCAGCAGTGCAATGACAGTGTCTGTGTGTATATATGAATGTGCCTCGCTTCACCCTCACCACCCACCTCTGCGCACTCACCACCCCCCTGTGCACCTTGAGCACTCCCCCCTGCGCCTTGCCTCACACCATCTACACCCTCACCACCACCCCCTGCACCCTGAGCACCCCTCTCTATACCCTGCTGTGCATCGTGAGCGATTCTTTCCTGATCAGGAACACTACCTTCTGCAATGCATTTCACAAGTTTACAAGTAACATTTGCTTATTATGCCGTCATAGCATTGCACTAGGAGATGCAGACCATTGATTTTTACAGACATACAAAGATCACGCACCTTGCTGAGCCATATGCTGGCAATACGAAGCGGTGTCAGCAATGTATGCTATTGACAAATGCTATTGCCTGCATGAAGAAAGACAAATGACAAATATTATTGTTCAGCTTGGCTGGAGGGGCAAGCAGCTTGGACGTAGCCCCACTGAGCAGCGGCAACACCATCGTGTACTTCTTCAGCAGTGCACTGACACATACCACCTTGCCTGTGACTGTAGGCCTCCTCAAGCGCTGACCTACAGCAGTACCGTGTGCTGAACAGAGAGCTCCATCGCCAGGTGTGTGTGTTTGCATGTGCGCTTGCGGTTATGCATGCATGTATGTGTTCAAGGTTGGGGGCATATGCGTGTAACCGTGCATGCAAGGTTGCCTCTGCAAGGGATGTTGCTGGGCATTACCAAAAACCCACATCTCACCCGCAAACGTGCATAATGTCCCCCAAAGTTCTCCGTCAAACCCTACCCTCTTCTCCACCACCAGGTCAAGGCCACAGACCAGCAAAACAAGGAGCTAGAGTCGCACTTCACACGCCAGGTCACACGAGTAGCAGCTCAAGCATCCAGTGAGGTAGGGCCTTGGTGTGTGTGTGTGTGTGTGTGTGTGTGTGCGTTTGTGTAGCAGCTCAAGCAGTCAGTGAGGTAGGGCCTTGGTGTGTGCATGTGTGTGTGCGTATGTATAATGTGACTTGTATGTGTCTTATCGTTTCACGCGTAACAGCCAGGTAACGTCCTAGTATGGCTTATGCATTTTTGGCTTTTTTTGCTTGTGCGCAAGCGGTGTGTGCTTGCGTTTGTTCCTTGGATGTTCCGGTGTCTCTGACAGACAGATGACATCCCACCGCGTACTCTTTGTACAATATACGCGTGTTCAAGTAACGCGTTTTGACCAATTGGTAGCTACACTTGCAACATGCTTCGGGTAGCGCACTCTTTACCTGCTCACTCTAACGTCAAGCATGCAAGCTGAAGGAAAAGGGCATACTCACACTGCAAGAATAGGAGGGACAGCTTGGAATGTGCTGACCTCGATCCTTGAATGCCCTCATGCGTGGCCTCATGTACGTACAGGTGGCTGCTGAGCTAGCTGCACTGCAGCATGAGGATGAGCGCATGAGCCGGAGCCAAGCCCAGGAAGAAAAGGCTGGCGCACCTGCAACCCCCGTCAGCTACATGGCCAAGATTGCCAGCCTGCGCCTGGAGATGCAGGTGTGTTTATGTGTGTGTGTTTATGTGTGCGTGCGTGTGTGTGTGTTTATGTGTGTGTGTTTAATGTGTGTGTGTATGTTTGCGAATGACTTGGCATGTCTTGTGGGAAGGCGTTGTAGGAATTTGCCAGGGTGTGTGTGTGGTTTGTAGCCTAGCATTCAGACCTATAAAATCAAGTTCAAGGGAGTTAAATGAGTGTAAATGACTCGGTGTGTTTCCTTGTGGAAGAGCTTTGAATGAATGCACGAGGGTGTGTGTGGTTTGAAGCTGGGCAATTGGACCTTTTAGGGATGTGATGTGAGTGAAGCGGTGTAGGGCAAGGGGCACCAGGTATAGCACAACAAATGCTGCAATTAACAGGCGCATGCTTCTATAATATTGAATTTATATGCATGTGGTTTGAGCTACTGCAACATGCTTGTACTCATGCAAGGGCAGAGTGGGTGACCTCAGATTGTGTTTTTGTGTCATGCAGCTGGCGCCAAAAGTGGGTGACCCCAGATTGTGTGTTCGTGTCGTGCAGCTGACTTGAAAGAGGGTGACTCAGCAGATTGGAAAAGTGGTTGGTTTCAGATCATTCATCAGATGTCCAATACAAAGCAGAGTGGCTTTAACACAATTAGCTGTGTCACGCAGGGCAATTTTTGGCGACACAGGGCCATCGTCAAACACTGATGAGGACTGGACGTCCCTGCCGTTTAAGGGCCAGGGGTTCAGTTACATAGAATAAACGCTGTTGCTCTTTTTGTGGACTTGTTGCCAGGATTCATTACTTGAACTGCGTCAAAGAAAGTTTGGTAGACATTCTATTCCTGATTGATCGTTCATTATGGTCAAATGTCAAACAGTACCACCTTAACCCAGCAGCTCTTCACTACTCATGGCAAGGGGTCTACTTGCTGCATTGGCTCTCCCTCCTCCCCACTTTAAGGCACTTCTCGTAGCTTGAGCTGCTCTGCAGTTTACTGGTGTCACATTCTGCATCTGAATCGAATGCAGAAGTCATGCAGCACTTTTGGTTGCCACACTGCATTGCGATGCATCGCACACAAGTGCAGGCAATAAAATACGTGCCTTGACACTTCTAATTGCAGTGCATTGCCCTTCCCCTTCTCAATGTACACAGGAGCTTGAAGAGCGCATGGACCTGGTCAAACGCGTGCGCACTGTGAACGAGAACCGCATTGCCGTACTAGAGGACGAGCGGGATGCGGCGCTGACTGAGTGTGCAGGACGAGACAAGTAAGTTATTCAGCAGAAACGAGTGTCCACCTTTGCGGTAAATTAGGCACTGTGAATATGTGGTGAGTAGGCTTTGGATGCTCATCAAATTTGATTCTCCCAGCCAACGCCTGGTTGCAAGAGAGGCTCACAAGAACTTACGGCTTCCACTCTTCTGTCCATTATGGCTTCCACCGCTGTATGCATCGCTAGCGGTCACTGCTGTACCTACTTCAATCCATCGTCCGTTGTTCATTGCAATCAGTGCTAGGAAGAAACACCAAATCCTGCACACCGGTGCTCACACACGCACCAGCTTGTGTTCTGGCTCTTTTTTTGTACTCCTCCTTTGTGTGCACTGCTGTGGTGTGTGTGTGTGCATGCATGCAAGAGTAAAGGTAATACCTGGCAGGCAAGCCTCTTATTAATACGTCCAATGTGCATGAGTAGGCATTGACCAGGACCCTGCATTTACAGTGCATATACATAAATGTGTACTGCAGCAAAGACTTATCGCACACAGTCACACGTACACGCCCCGTGGGTAAAAACTACTCTTTTTTAAGCTTAAATTCCAAATTCCACATGCTCCCACGCCCTTGCACACAATCCCCAGCACACACGCACACACACAGCAGCAGCAGCAGCAGCAGCAGCAGCAGCAGCAGCGCCCTTGCACGCAATCCCCAGCACACACACACACACACACACACACAAACACACACACACACACACATCATCGCGTGTCTGCAGGTGGTGTGTCTCAGTTGTGCAATAACACCATCACGTGTCTGCAGGTGGTGTGTCTCAGTTGTGCAATAACACCATTGCGTGTATAAGGTGTGTAATAACACCAATGCGTGTGTGAGGTGTGCAATAACACCATTGCGTGTCTGCAGGTGGCTGTATGAGGTGTGCAATCAGGCTGAGGCCATGTCAGAGGCCATTCTCCGCCTCTTGGCGCGCGACCCCAACGCCCCCCCTCACATCTCCCGCTTCGCTCCTGGGTCGGCACTAGCACCCAAGGCTCCGCTTCCTGCCTCCACAATAGCCCTCACAACAGCCTTGCCGCCTGGGCAAGGCACAGGACTTGTAGATGACAGTGGGGCCGCAGTAGGTGTGGTCAATAGCAGCAGTAGTAACAGTGGTGGTGGTGGTGGTGGTGACAGTGCAAGCCAAGGTAGGACCCTTGCAGGTGAGGGCACAGCACGTGCGCTAGGTGCAGAGGTCAGCCGCGCGCAGCTGCCGCAGGTGGGGGAAGGGAAAGGGGAAGGAATGGTGGCAGGGGCGGCTGAGAGTGGCCATGCGTCGCAGAGCGGCAGGCAGACGCCTGTGAAGGGTGTGGGGGTAGGTAGGGCCTCCCCCTTACCTGGAGCGAACAGCATGGAGGTTGCCCCAGAGGGTTGGGAAGGAGGGGGAGGGGGCAGACACCCACCAGAGATCCTTCACAGCCAGGAGCTGGACAAGGAGAGGGAGGGGGTGGACAGTCTGAGCGGGAGGAGCCCCTCTCCTGGGAAGGGGGCAAAGGAGGGAGGGGGGTACCGCGTGCCTCAGCAGCAGCACGGCAGCCGCATGCTGACGCTGGGGCGGTTGGCTGTGCGTGTGGGAGTGCCTGCAGAGACGTGCCGCTCCCTGGTGGCCATGGACCGATGCTGGGAGTCGGTGCGTGCTGCTACGCTGTCGGAGCATGTGTGCTGCTTTAGTGGATTCATGTAATGTATTGAGGCCTTGCTGCATTTTGGTGGCCATGGACCGATGCTGGGAGTCGGTGCGTGCTGCTATGCTGTTGGCGCATGTGTGCCAATGCCGTGAATTCAGACTTGTATTGTTGTCAGGCTTACTGCCCCTTGGTGGCCATGGACTGGTGCTGGGATTCAACAGTGCTTGCCTACAGGTAGCTCAAGTGCATGTTGCGTCTCTAATTTAGGTTTGCTGTAAGGCATATTGCCCCCTGGTGGTTGTGAAGCAGCTGCTGTACTATGAACGCTGTTGGAGCAACCTCTTGGGGATGGATTACGAGCCTGGCTTGTCCTAAAATCAAACAAACCTTTCTCCTTGCAGCGCTGCATGCAAGCTGCTAGACAAGCTGCACGTTCAATCACAATCACTCAAAGTTGACAAGCTGTCAGGACAAGGAGCATTGTTGCATGGGTTTCAATATTTGCAGCTTTTGTGTGCAACTCGGCCCTCAGCTCAATTGATTTCGAACTCAAATTCCGCGTAACCTACGAAACCTGTACAGTTCAGGTACCTGCGACCACTCGTGGACTTTCCTGTAGTCGTTTCCAGATTGTTCATTTTGACGCCCACATTCGTATTGTATTTATCCTCTCTGTGCAGATGGCTGGGGCGGTAGAGCGGATGGTGCAGTGGGGAAGTGGTCTGGTCACGCAGCCCGTGCAGGTATGTGAAGACTTGCAGTTTATGGAAAAGTACGTAAGGTTTGTGGATCTGTTGCATTTTTGGAGGGTGTCGTTCAAAGTCTCTGAGGCACGTGTCATGAGTCATGAGATAAGCTAGGAGTGCTTCATTAGTAAAGTGCTGCTGTAGCTAAAACGCTGTTGACTGTACTGCGTCAATGCTCGCTTTGCCGTGAAACATGGCTGAACCCGAGCCAATTCTTCATAATGCAATATTGCATCATTGAGAGGCAGTCACAGTCTCTGATTTTCATCAAAGTGGCCACCTGAACATCTACCTGTTTGAACCAAAGACCCTGGAATACCAATTCATTAGTATTATTTATAGGGTTGGCCCAAACCGTATATGGGATTTCCATATACCGTATATTTGCCGTATATGACCGTATATACACCGTATAACCGTATATACCGTATATAAGGAAATTTTGATGTACTCAGAATTAATTCATAAGGGGGTCATTTTGTAGCTCTTGAAGAGCTGAGCACGCATGAACCAATGTTCCATACCCAAAAAATGAAAGGCTGGGGAGCTAGGCCTGCTCGAAGCCCAAAAGACCAAAAACTGGCATTTTTTAGTGTAAAGAGAGGCTTAACTACCATAACCATACATTATACAGAGTATTTAGTGCAAATACATGCATATAAGTAAGTAAGAAGTTAAAGGAATGCTCAGTTCAAAGAGCCGCGAGAAAAAAAAATTGGACCAAAAAGAGCAAAAATCGCTTTTGCAAGGAATTGAACCCGAGTCTGGGGTGTACCACCTGCAAATACGGTCCATATACGGTCATATACGGTCAGAAATCTCAAATACGGTACCGGGGATACGGCGTACCGAGGATACGGCGTATATACGGTCATACGGTTTGGGCCAACCCTAATTATTTATGATAACTCATTAGTATTGTACACGCTGACATTTGAATTATCTTCTCAGGTTGCTCATGCCGATCCTCTTCAGGTTACTGCTCAGGTCTCACCTGCCAGTTTACTGTGATCAGTGTGACCAGGCTGCTCACGGTGATCTTACCTTGTGCTTGCTCCACAACAGATCGCCCACCTGCAGCAGCTGAAGGAGCAGGCCGTGGCGATCAATGCGGCAAAGCAAAAAGACCAAGCAGAGATCCAAGCCCTCTCACAACGTGCTCAGGTCAGTGCGCTTTCGTGAGACGCAATCTGTGCTTTGCACAAGGCTCAAAGAAGGGTGGTGCCAAGCTCGCTAGCACTTAATTTGTGAAGCCTTAACCACATGCCAATTTGTTTGCTTCTGTTAAGTGGTTTCAGTCTGACAATAGGGTGTGTTTAACGACTTCATTCTCTGTGCTGCTCATTAACACACACACCCTGTTGTCTGACTGATAATTACCAGGCTTGTCGAGTTGTACGGTACGGTACGGTTACGGTCTGTACGGTACGCTCCGTACTTGTTAAATTACGGCGTACTACCGTAATTGTCACACCGTACTTTACCGTAATTACGGTAAAATACGGTACGGTGTACGGTACGGTGCCAAGCTGGCACTGCCAGTGCAAAAATGGCCTCAGAATGGCCTCTCCGCCCCGAAACCTCCCAATTTTCGCTCCTCGGTGTGCTCCTCCCATGTGCTGACGCCACACAATGCTTCCATGAACGACCCTGAGGCTGGGTTGGGGCTGCATCAGCTCGGGGGAAGGGCCCAGCGATGGCTTGCATGGACACTCAAAAGTCGGACGCAGTACTTGATTCCTGGTTAATAATTTGTGTTTTATTCATAA
>Ga0307942_1001538_pt1 | contig 18448 bp, 21 predicted proteins | sample OrgLakmetagen175_FD_201846 | JGI IMG/M metagenome (GOLD analysis project Ga0307942, IMG submission 201846) | Saline water microbial communities from Organic Lake, Antarctica - #175 | ecosystem: Environmental > Aquatic > Non-marine Saline and Alkaline > Saline | place: Antarctica: Organic Lake... | reverse complement strand
CACAAACACACACACACACTCACACACACACACACACACACACACACACACACACACACACACACACACACACACACACATACACACACACAAACACACACACACACACACAAACACACATACACACACACAAACACACACACATACACACATACACACACAAACACACATAGACATATATGCGCACATATACAGGCTTGCACATGTGCACACATACATGCATTTACACTCAGAAACATGCTTGCACGTGAACTCACTCTATACTCACCAACGCACAAGCAAACACACACATACAAAGCACTTTAATCACATACCTGTGCATCACATAGCTGTGCGATCAAACCTATACAGATGCACGCATTACAGTTTTTTTACTTAAAGGTTGAAGCGTTAAGGAGATATTGGCTGTACACCTGCATGCTGCATGCTGCCTCCACATGTATTTTCCTGCACATCCTTGTGTGTGTGTCGCATGCAGGGCGTCCCCCTCTGGTCGTGCGCGCCATGTAGTCATGTGCAAAGCTCACAAGATTTGCGTGCTGCCAGGGGATGGGATCGGCCCTGAGATCATGTCAGTGGCCACACAGGTTCTGACTGCAGCCGGGAAGAAGGAGGGTGAGGAGTTTGAATACACCTATGAACTGATTGGGGGGGCTGCTATCGATGCCACTGGAGTCCCTCTTCCGGACAAGACACTGGCCACTGCAAAGGCCAGTGATGCTGTGCTGCTGGCAGCAATCGGCGGGTGAGTGTGCTGATACAAGTTTGCAGCTGTTGCCAGGCAAAAGCACTAACAACGCATAAGTCTAAGTAAAAGGGCGGCTTTCCACAGATGGAACCAAAGCATGAATGCAAGTAATATACGCACACACATATACACAATACACACATGCATACACACAAACACACAAACACACGCACGCACACATACAAACAGAGACACACACACGCATTGTTGCACGCAGCTGGACACAAATAGTGATAAAATAATGATGCAGCGTACTTAACTGAAGCTACGACGCTTTTACTGTGATTGGCGACCTGTAGGTGGAGCTGACAACGCATAAGGTTTCTTTATCGCCTGTGTTTTCAAACCACAAATGCAACGCTGCAAACGTTGCCACTTGTATGGCACGTACCTACCTACAAACGCTACAAACCTACCTACCTACAAACGCTGCAAACGTTGCCACTTGTATGGCATGTACCTACCTACAAACTTATTGATCAAGGGCCCGCTCATAAAAGGCACATGTCAAACAGCCCCCTAAAGCTCACAACATCTGTGTCCTCCAGGCTCTCATTGATATGGGACACGCATTTAAGGTTTGCCACGCAGTAATGTGACCGTCAAGCATCAACGCGCCTCTCTCTTGCTTGTCTGTGTTGTGGCGTATCAGCATTGACACTTCCCTCTGAATGCAGTTGCAGCTACAAGTAGGACATGCTGCCTTCTCTCTTGCTTGACCGTGCCGTGGCGTATCAGCTTTGACACTTCTCTCTGAATGCAATTGCAGCTACAAGTGGGACACGCTGCCTAATGCGGTGCGCCCTGAGAAGGGGCTGCTCAAGATCAGATCCGAGCTCAACGCGTTTGCAAACCTGAGGCCAGCAATTGTGCCAAAGCAGGTGTGTGTGTGTGCGTGTGTGTAAGTGTGTTTGAGCATGTCTAGTCGACAGTTCTACTTGCGTGTGTATGCATGGTGTGTGTGTGTGTGTGTGTGTGTGTGTGTAGGGAGGGAGGCCTTGTGCATTTATGTGTATGTGTTTCCGTGCAAGTGTGTCTGCCTGTGTGCGCAAGTCCTAACACCTAGCACAGACGTCACGCTGCAGAAGGGTCGTGCATGATTGGATTAAGGAACAAACCCTGAGCATGCTCTCGCTCTCTAGGCTTGGAGTGTGTCTCTGAGGAAGGATGTCAATTACTTAGGGCTGGCCAGAACTGTATATGTACACCGTATATGACTGTATGTTTTTTTCCGTGCAAAAAAAATGTATATACGTATGGATGGATGGATGGTTTTGGCCAACCCTACATATACTGGCCCTAGTCTGACCCTCCGTCACTGCTGTTCTTGCACGTTAAAACCGTCTACTGTTCTTGCACGTTAAAACCGTCTACTGTTCTTGCACGTTAAAGCCGTCTACTGTTCTTGCACGTTAACGCCGTCTACTGTTCTTGCACGTGGGCCACAGCTCGCAGATTCTTCTCCACTCAAGCGGGAGCTCGTAGAGGGCGTGGATATCCTGATCGTACGAGAACTGGTGAGTGAGGGGATGCGGGCAGCTACTTAACACTGAACGCTACAACTCTTAAGCTGAACACCACGATTCCTTGCTGTAGCTAAGCGGGCTGGAAAGCGCGTGTGTCTTTTTGTTACTGGACTGGCAGTGGTGTCATCACAGGCAGTGGCAAGACTACATTGACCTTGAAGCCAATTCCAACAACGATGCTGGCTATTAGAATTAGCTAGCCGGCTAATATAAACAGCTTGCCGTCACCACCGCTGTGCATTGAGTCAATAAAGCTACCGTCACTCTAGTTCCTTGGCTCTCTTTGGTTCATTGTCCATCGTACAGATAGAACCAGCAATTAATGATTTGACCAACTGATCAAAGGATGGCAGCTTGGGCACTGAGTTTGACACACACAGCTACACACGCAGCTACACTCACACACACATGCATACACGCAACTTGGAAAAGCATGAAAGTCCATGCTCGTCAACCTTACTGATACAAATATCAGCGCGAGCTGGCAACTGAAGTCACGTGCACTTCACGGCACCTATGTCATTGTCCTCGTTCTGCTGCCCCTCTTCGCATCCCTCCCCTCTCGCTCGCTACATGGTAAAGTGTCTAATTTTCTATTCCTTGCAGAATACAAACAAATATGCCTGACCTCTGCCTCCTCCTTACACCCCCTAATGCACTCCTCCTTACACCCCTCCTCCCCCCTATTGCACTCCTCCTTACACCCATCCTCCCCCGTATTGCACTCCTCCTTACACCCCCTTATTGCACTCCTCCTTTACACCCCCCTATTGCACTCCTTCTTACACCCATCCTCCCCAATGCTCTCTGCAACTCTTCCAAAGTTACAACTCCCTTTTAGCACTTTTCCTATCTTACTCCTCACTCCTTTTGTTCTTTCTTTCTCCTCCTCCTGCCACCAGGTCGGTGGCATTTACTTTGGTGCGCCCCGTGGGTTTGGCACTAACGAAAAGGGCGAGCGCTACGGCTACAACACCATGGTGTACTCCGAGAGCGAGGTGAGAGAAAGTTTGGGGACGTCTTACCTGTGCTCCCTTTTCCATGTAAAGCAATTACTGCCTCCATGTAAAGCAATTTACTTGCGCTGTATGTAATAGGCAGACCTGATGGCTAGCTACAGCATCATGGTAAAATGATGAAATCTGGTGGCTACCTGTGGCTACCCTCAATTTCCCCACCGGGGGACCACCCCACCCCACCCCTCCCTGATATGACCCATATATACACCAATTCATAGTTCTCAATATCAGGATTATATACCAATTCATAGTTCTCAATGTCAGAATTCATATTTATTTTTTCGGGGAAGCCGTTCAAAAGTTATGCTTCCTACACCCTCCTGACTACAGCATCATGGTATCATAAATTTTTATAGTATAATCTGGGTAGCTATTTTGAAACCCCAAGTCTGTGGTGTCAGGCCAGGCTCCATAGGGGATCAGGGGGTTAAATTTATATGCGTTGTATGCCTATGTAAAGGGCAAACTTGATGTTCATGGTGATCCCATGGGGTTTATTGTGGCCGCTGAGGTCAGCAAAATCTGCCACAGAAGGAGAGCTTCACGGTTGCTTTAAGATGCAGCAATATTCAGCTTCCACACCACACCACAAATTGGGTGGAGTAGGTTGGGATTTTGCATGCAATGCTACAAAGTTATGCTTTTGCCACTGCTACAACTCAGGGTTGTAAAGGCAACTAGCAGCAGAAGCCCCTCCGCTCTATGCTACGAGTCAAGACAGCCCTCGAGGAAGTGGTTTATTACTCTAGTTACACGTGCATACACACACACACACTTGCAGGTTGAGCGCATTGCACGCGTCGCCTTTGAGGCTGCCCGCAAGCGCAGCAAGCGTCTGTGCAGCGTGGAGAAAAGCAACGTGCTGGAGGTGTCGCAACTTTGGAAGGAGGTGGTCACGAAGGTGAGCGGCCAGAGGGTGTGGGTTCCAAACAGGCTGTCTCTCAAAACCTGCGTTCCAGCAAAGAAAATTGAACACGGTCAAAGACGGTGTACACGCGTGTGGGTACCTTCAGATTACCTTAAGTAAGGTACGTATCGGAGGTAGAATTCAATTTGAGGTGATGCTTGCAGAGATGCTTGCAGGGTCTGTATGCCCTGACACTGTGCACACATGCTTCTGAAGGAGCACAACAGCTAGACACTACACAGACCTTCTGAGGTTTCTGCATGAAACAGCAGGGATTCGAATGTGAAGCTGCAAGGCGGATTACCACTTTTATGTCATGCTTCTGCTAATTAACATTTTGCCACAAAACTTCCGCTGCCCGTGGAAGCACTTGTCATTGTGCTGAAAATGTGCATGAGTGCAGAAAAAGAAAAAGACACAAGCTCCCTTCCCCCTACACATATACATATACACAATCACACAGATGGGCAAGGACTACCCGGATGTGGAGCTGACGCACATGTACGTGGACAACGCAGCTATGCAGCTTGTGCGCAACCCCAAGTACTTTGACGTCATTGTAACCGGTAAGCAGCCATGAAAGTATTTTCTCCTGCTAGCAGCACTTGCAGCTTTGTCTGAGATGACACTACTACATTTTAAAGACGCAACGGTTGTCCTCAATCAATGCCTGCCTGACAGCTTAAACTTAAGTAACCTGCAGCATGAGCTGCTGAGTCGGCCAACACTGTCCTCTCTGTTCCCTCTGCCTCAACACACAGACAAAACCTTCGACACCTCAACACATCTGATTTGGCCTCAAGCCTTCATATGTTAGCCTCCCCAACCCTTCACGCACACCAAAGCCTCCCAGTCACCATTCCTTTGCCTTCACCTCGACTAATTCCTCTGATCCCTTGCACGTTTCAGGGAACCTGTTTGGAGACATCCTCTCAGATGAGGCCTCTATGCTGGCCGGCTCACTAGGCATGCTACCCTCCGCATCAATCAGTGGGGATGGGCCTGGCATCTACGAGGTAAGACTGCCTCAATTCATCTTATGCAGGCCCATATAAACACTCAAATCACACACATGTGTCTATCTTACACAACACACAAAGATGTGTTCACGAGCATACACATGCTTAAACTGGCACGTACACACAGACACACATATAAACCAAAACACACACAAGTATGCACACATACACACATCAAAAACACACATGCCACAGCCCGTGCACGGCTCCGCCCCTGACATCGCCGGTCAGGATATTGCCAACCCTATGGCCATGGTCATGTCAGCTGCCATGATGTGCAAGTATGATCTGAACTGCACCAAGGTGCGTCTGCTCCATTTTGTGTGGCTGCTCTTGATTGCCGTGCGCTTGTATGCAATTGTTGTTGTGTCGGACCATAGGACACAAACCCTATGCTTTCCTGAAAAAACTGAGAGCCTTATAGCTTATAAAAGATTGGCTCTCTCCAGAACTTTTTGTCGCCAAATCGAGTGAGAACCTCATGGCAAGCAGGATGGTGCTTATCGATAGTCAAACAGTGTCCTGGCTGGAGTGTCACCTCTGGCCCTAGCCCATAGCGTTTGGCGACGCCGGGTTTGCAGCCTGTTTGCCAAGCGGAGTCATGTTGTTGCATGTTCGCGATGAGCAGGAAGTTAAATTCATATTGCTGATGCACAATTGCATTCCGATCACTTGTCGTTATGATGACGCGGCGCGCGGAGGAGCCTGGAATGAAGAACGGCAAGTTGTGAGTTCCTGAATAGGCCTGCTCCAGCCATCCATCTTTTGCACTCATATGCATGGTAGTGGAAAACAATAGGACTGTAAGTTACAGTCTGTAAGTATGCAATAAGTACAAGCGTTGTTCATGCATCAAATATAGCATTTGCACGTGGAAGATGGAGAGATGAGCAGCTAACCAGTTCCAGGAGAGCACGTGCATGCACCACTAACCACTAACTGCAGACATCCTTATGAGGACTTGACCTAGGGTCCCTTAAGCGCAGCGCCACTATTTTTGTTGTGTGTATGCAATAGCTTGTCTCATGTGTTCTGTGCGGAGCATTAAACCGCGTCAAAGGTAAGTGTAGCACCTGATGAGGCCCTAATTATGGACTCCAAATATTTCAAAACAGCAGGGATTGAAGCATCAGCATACTTGATCCTTTGTTATTCACACAAAATAGGAGAAGCAGAGTGATAAAAAAAGGGAATAGAAGCCACTGTTGCTAAAGGGTGAATACCTGAACTCTTCAAGGAACAAAGGGAATTTTTTTGCTGGTAGTTGTGACGCTGTCGGCGTAAATTTGTAACTTTCACCTAGTCAAACAAACAAGGCTTACGCAAAGGACATTTCACTCAGAAAAAAAAGAAAAGCCCGCAAATAGTATGAATTTTTAACGGATGTTTTGTGTATTACACCGCCCAATGGATGTGGAGGCACACATGCCTGGGGCATTTCGTTTAACCACTCACAAGCAGGTGTCTGATCGCTTGGAAGCCGCTGTGAGTCAAGCCCTGGACGATGGTCTGCGCACCGGGGATATCTTCAAGGAGGGCTACCCTGGCACACGGAAAGTGAAATGCTCGGAGATCAGTGAGCACCTGCTGCGTATTGTGAACAGCGCTTAAAGCAATGGACACTTGTGGTGGTGACAAAGATCTGTGACTTCTTTTTATTAAAGTCTTTCTTCCAAGTTAGCTCGTCCCGAACAGCCTTCCCCCAGATTATTGTACGTGAATTATACCAATTCAGTCTTTTTGTTACTTTATACATCATAAGATTGTTATGAATTTAGCCCCCGTACGAACCCCTTGACAAGCAGTTGGGAGTCTTTTTGTTTATTGTCAGATCTAATCACTGTCATAACAAAGTCCAAGACTCAGCACAATTACCTCACTACCACCACTGGTACACACTCGCACGCACCACACGCACGCACGCACGACACACACACCACACAAGGCGCAAGCCATACGCAAACACAGGTTCTCCATTCTCCTCCATCTTTTCTTTTGTTACTTTGGGTAGTCCTCGGAGTATTACTTTTATCAGTAGTAAACAAGCTAGGTGATTGGACTACCTTGTTTACAGGGAACTAGCAACCCACAGAATTCTGCACTGTGCAACTGAAAGAAAAGGTGGATAGGGCCTCGGTTGAAGTGCGGTTGAAGCGGTTGAATTCAACCGTGCGGTTGAAGCGCGGTTGAAATCAACCGCTCCTCGGTTGAATAAATTTCAACCAAATAACTGCGGTTGATCGGTAAAATTTCAACCGCATTTCAACAGCGGTTGAAATCAACCGTTTCAACCGCACTTCAACCGAGGCCTGAATTGTCTGACGCAGGTGGGCATGACACTATTGATATACAAAATAAGGATTTTGCTATTACCAGTCTTAGCAGTTTACGAGCTATTTTGGATAAATATTCCTCTCCAAAAGTGAATCTTGAAAACTCTGGAAACATATAGTACCTCCTCCTAGTGTGCGTAAATGTTACCTTGAGCCTCTCCACATTAACTGCTTCCTTTCAGTGTGATTTGTGTGATTCGCCAGATAATGTCTAAGCAAGATGAAGAACAATACGTCTTGTTCAATTGTTTTGCACTAATCCCCAGGTCTGCTCTTTGCGCTGCAAGTTTCCTTCACCGTATGCAGGTCCCTTGCTTTTACTGCAATCCTGCATCCCACAGGTGTCCATACTTGTGTCCAGTTCACCACTGCAAACAGATGATTATTTCCTTTAATCAAGTTTTTCCAAACTAGTAGTAGTGTCAGCCGTCAAACGCCTGAAGAACAGAAGGAACGTTTTTCGTCCTCCTGTACACTGTAGCACCTTGTAATCCTCAGCAACCTACAGCCTGACACACTCTGACCCATCAAATCTGTCTATGCCTGATAGTTTATTCTCCGAAGTAATGAGAAGGCACTTAAGATCCCCTTTTCAGCTATCTTCAATTTTCTGTCAAGAAACTTGCCAGACACGTCCCTGTCCTCAACAAAAGCCATCCTAGGGTTCCAAAATACCAGGAAGCAACAGGAAGTTACAAGGGAGGAAGGCTTTTCAAATTGTTAACGTGTCTGAGTCAGGATGTTAAAGCAACCTTTCAACCACCATTCCACCCCACTAAAAAATGCGAGCATAATGGTCTAGGATGAGGACTCGCCCGGGCCTATTCATCTGCAATTCATTCCTTGTACTTGGCAATCTCCCAAGGGTCCTGCATCGCAAATAGTACATGTGCATACAAATGTGAATGTGTACTTGTGTTTGTAAATTGTACAGGGAAAAGGGTGCATATATGCGTGCTTGATTTCAGATTATTAGCTCAGTCACTGGGATGACGCTAAGGGCAAGCCAGAAGCAAATGGAACCCAAACAGTATAAAGGTGCTCAGGTTACAAGACACGGCATCTAGCGGTGCATTTTAGACACAGATGAAAAGTAGGTGTACCATGAAGGTCGAAAACGCAGCAGAGGTTGAACGAATGCAAGAAAGACAAGTGACTTTTCGACACGTGATGATCGATGTGGGAAGTGGGTGTCCCTGCTTTTTCCCCACTAGTGCCTTTTTTTTGCTTTTACCATGACGCCTGGTGGAACTGAGGGGTTAGTGGCAGCATCCACAGCCGCCTTTGCGACAGATTGCACACTGTGAACAAATACACATGCGTGTGTACATGTGCGTGCGTGTCTGTATAGTATGTGTTTGTGTGTGCGTGCGTGCGTGTACGTGCACATGCGCGTGAATAAGACATTGCTGATGGATAGGGAATGTGAGGGTGTTTATGTGTGAGCATGTCAACATCAAATAAGTATCCCTCCCCCCCCCAAGGCACAAGAGCATGCTGGACGTGTGTACAATGGTATTCGTTGTATAGACTTTGCTTGTGTGAGCAGCCTGAATGGTAGGATGCTTCTCTAAGGCCACGTACATCCTCTACCCCTCTCTTCATTGAAGCTGGACAATATACGCATCACTGGCACAAGCGTTGTCAAAATAAGGATCACAGCACATTATGAGGGGCGCCACTGTACTTGCAAACCCACAGGGGTAAACACAAGCACTCATAAGTGCAAGGTAGAGCAAGCAAGGGTTTCTCCACAGATGAGTCGCGTGGTGCATGATCGAGAAAGGCTGAGGTGGAATCAGTGCCTTTCTCAATCATGCACCACGCGACTCATCTGTGGAGAAACCCTTGCTTGCTCTACCTTGCTACACACAGCCCTTTTTAGTCGTGGCATAACATTCTACGTTGCTTGTAATGGTGGGGAAGCTAGTGCGCGCAGGGAGGGTGTATTCACAGTCACGCGCGCACCAGCTGCCCAGAAGTAGGGTGCTGAGCGCTACACGTCTGCCTCTTTGTGACGCACTTAGCACGTACACACTTGCTCACCTGTTTGGTGGGGAAGCCAATGCGCTCAGGAAGGGCGTGTTGGCCAGTTGCTTGGTGGCAGGGTAGCTGGAGAGTAGTAGGTCTAGCGGCTGGAACACAAACTGCAGGGGGAGGGTGAGGGAACTGGACACGACCCTGCGTGCAAGATGAGAAGGGGAAGAAATGGGGAGGGTGAAAGAGCCTACACATGGACATGACCCTACGTGGGACATGACCCTACTTGGGACATGACCCTACGTGTTAAGGTGAAAAACAGAATTGGGGGATGGTGAGGGAGATGGACGCAATCCTGCGTGCAGAACGAGAGAAATGAAGAGGTCTAGAGACATTTAAGCATCCTCGCGCGAGGTGTGGAGAGGTGTTGAGTGGCGGCAAAACAAGCGAGGTAGCTCAAGGGTCTGGACCCTGCATGCAGAAAGAGAAGAAGTGGGGCGATTGTGTAAAGAGGAACATATATGAACGAGGGTAGTTTTGAGAGGGCATTTGTTGGTGGCAGGGTGAGGGAGGCAAACAGCTTTTTGGCGGGTATTACCTGTAAAAAAGGGGTTAAGTAATAAGATGGGATTACATCCATGCAAAAGTGTGTCATCGGTCATCAATTAGTATTACTCTAGCACTAGAAAAACCAGCTCAAGAAAGTAAAAAGGGTTACACTACATGGAGTAAAAAGGGGAGGTGGGCCATGCCGCTGCCCATTGCTGCTAAGGCGATTGCCAATTTAGAAGGAAACAGTAAAAATTGTTAACATTATTTGAAGCCGGTTTGAGGCCCAGCTGGTCACCATCCTTTGACCCCCACTGACATTTTCCCCTTGTTACAATGGAGGGGTTTCACAGTGCCCGATCTCAAAGTCAATTGGGGTGGGGAATGGATTGTCAATTATAGTGGGGAGAAAGGATAGTCAATAGGGGTGGGGAGAAAGGATTGGTTTAACTGCCTGAGGACAATCTCTTTCATTCAAGTTCTGTGAAGAAGCCAGGCATACAATCCAACAAACGCCAAGCAAACCCAGGCATGCTTTAAGACACAAGCATCAACAGCTGTCACACTTGATGCACGTCTATTCCTGTCCTCAACACAACACCAGAAAACACACGTCCCGTGCACCTGTCTCTGAGCGTGAGAGCAGACACAGTTTTCACGACGTCCGACACTGAAGTACTTTGCGCGCTCACGGAAGCTAGAACACTCTCAATGCACACACCATTGCCGGGATCGTTCGCACGCACGCCAGCATTATAACAATAGAGATGCACACATTAACGATGGAACACTTTGGGTGCGCCCGCCAATGCCGGAATACTTCACACGCACACCAACCTAGAAATACTTAGCGTGTGCCCGCCAACGCCGGAATGCTTCACACGCACACCGACCTAGAAACACTTAGGGTGTGCCCGCCAACGCCGGAATTCTTTACACGCACACTGACCTAGAAACACTTAGGGTGTGCACGCCAACGTTTGTCAGCTTTGCACACACACAGATACACACACACACACATACACACACCTGTTGCCATACACGACTCCCGGGCGCAGGGCCACGCCTCCCTCTGGGAAATGCTTCTGCAGCGCTTCCTCTGCCATTGCCTTGCCTCGCGTGTAGCCCCCCATCACCAAGCCTGCGCGTGGTAGAGAGCGTTGTTCTCTATTGCTATGCGTAGGGAGTCATGCGGCAGTGCTCGTCAGAACGGTGCCTCATCTTAGCAATCCTGGTTGGGTTGGGTGTGTAGCCTTCTTTTGAGGGACTGCGTACACGTTTACAACCAAGGTCTGCACCGCCTTGGCCACGTACAAAGCAAGCGACTACGTACTGCCTACGCTGCCAACCATTTCAACTGGATGCTGTCACCGGGAGCGTTGCAGCAGGTAGCATGAACGGCACAAAGGGGTGTGCAGCTCCAGTCACACAATTTTTATAATGCGCTCAATGTGCAGGCCCCCATAACCACACCCGCGAGAGGTAGAGTGCGGAATCCTCTTATCGTTATGCGTCAGCGTGCGCCAGTGTGTGTATGTGTGTGCGTGCCACTAGCAGTGTTGTGTACACATGCGGCGAGTTCTGTCTTGTACCCTCTCTGTCAGTGTATTGTCGGCGCGTGACAGCATGTCATGTAGGGTGGGTCAAAACCCTGTTGTCCATGTTTACGGCACGTGACTGTACGTTTGGAGGTACCCGGCTGAAATCACTGCTACTCCACCTTGTTGATAAAAACAATTGTACGGCTCTGACCAAACTCTAGACCAGGTGTTAGAGAAGGGATCGGAAGGAGAGCAAAGGCAGGTGGTTGTCAGAGGTGAAAGAGCAAAGGCAGGTGGCAGTTAAAGAAGGGATCACCAGGGGAGCAAAGACAGGTGGTGGCAGAGTGGCAAGAAATGAGGAAGAGAGGGAGAGAGAGAGAGAGAGAGAGAGAGAGAGAGAGCCGCTCTTACATTTCCTTGGAAGGTTGATGCCCCACTCAAGGTCAAGCCCTCTGAGATGAAGGAGAGCATTTAAGCAAGCACACACACAAGCATACACACAGGCACACGCACACACAAACACACACAAACACACAATGAATTTGTGCACACACATACGGATGACCGAGGCAATAAATGTGCAGCATCAATCACACAGACAGGCCAGCACACCTGCACAAGAAACGCACAAGCGTATACAAGCAACCTGGAACACGCACCTAGACCAGGGATGTTGGGAATGTGGGCACTAATATACACAAAGCGGTGGACACCAGCCTGAGCAGCGGCCTCCATCAAGGTCACGTTCGCTGTGCCGTTGGTCTATGTGTATGAGTGCGTGCGTGCGTGTGTGTGTTTGTGCGTGTGTAACTGTGTGTTGTGTACGTGCATGTGTGTGTGCGTGCGTGCGTGCGTATGAAAGTGTGCGCGTGTGTTCATGTGTGTGTTGTGAATGTGCATGTTTGTGTATGTGTAGGGTTGGCCAGAACCGTATATATACACCGTATATGACCATATATTTGGTAATTTCCCTGCCAAAATTACCGTATATACACCGTATATATATGGTTTTGGCCAACCCTAAGTATGTGTGTATGTGTGTACGCACGTGTGTGTGTGGAAATACACGCGTTCTTACCCGTAGCATAGCTTCTTGCGACCCAAACGCCCCCACAGCAGAAATCACCGCTGCAGCTCCGTCCAAGTGCTGCTCAAATGACTTTGGCTCCAGGGCGTTCCCCCGAACCCACTCCACCTCCTTTGTCCACGGCTCTTGACGCACGGGTGGCGTGCCTGTGAAAAGGTGAGCAAAACAGGGAACATATCACGAGCACATCATCCTTGTAGGTGGCCTACGATTGATATGATCAGCTGCTTCCATTTCCTACATTGACCATATTGTGCATGCGACAGACACACACATTCATACCACACACAACCACAGACACACAACCACACACACACACACACACACACTCACACTCACACACACGCTCACACACACACCTACCTGATCTACTTACACCCGTCACAGCAAGGCCAGAATTCAGGCATTCCTGAGCGATGTGGCTGCCCACAAATCCTCTTGCCCCGAATATGACCAATCTTGGCATGGCTGAAGTGAAGCCTTCACTGGCTGATGCGCTGTCAGTGTCTGTGAAGGTGGCATCCATTGCGGCTGAGGTGCTGTGGGCCTGCTGAAGAATGATTTTAAGGTGAGTTGAAGAAATGCAAATTATCTGAACACACACACACACACACACACACACACACACACACACACACACACACACACACACACAAACGTTGTGCTGGACACTGACCACGGATAGGTTGCGTTGACAGACAGAAGGGCAGTGTGCCTGAGTTGAAACAATTGAGCTGTGTCGAACTGTAACGCTACAAATCCTAATCTTTCATCTCGAGTTTGCCTGTTAGAACGCGCTGCTACACGAGCACCCTGGACATCCTTTTGCTGTGCTTGCAATTATTGTTTCATGAACAGGTTGTTCACGGTTGTTCAGCGAGTGCCGTGAGTGTAAACGCACATTGGGCGCGTCTCCCGTGCTGTACATGGACCTCCCAGTTGTTGATGTGGCTAGGCTCGGTGAGTGGCAGGCAATGCACCTGCACGTGCGTGTGTGCATGTGTGCGTGCGTGCGTACATACATGAATACACTGATGCTGCATTTTGAGACAGCTTCAGACGTGTATTGAACTTTACCTGGCCACTGATTGCGATGCATAACCCTGCAAGAATCCTCCAGAGCTCCCCATGAGTTTAGCTGCTGCCTGGAGGAGGGACATTCCTGACCTATATTGCCACTTATGAGCAATAAATGTGATACCAAGCTGGATTACGGTAGACAATTTGGATTTTTGGAATGTACGGGCAGAACCTTTTCTAATTATTGATAACTTTGTGACAAAATGGACGTCGAGAAGCTAGCAAAAATGGCTGGGGCGGTCAGAACTGGAGGAAAGGGAAGTGTGCGAAGGTAAGGGAGGGTCAGCTGGGTCGGAGTGAGTGTGTGCGGATTGATGCGAATTGATTGCAGCACAGTGGTCAGAGCTCATTACCCCTTTCCTGCGGGCACTGCAAGGACAGGATCCCAATCATCGGCGCTAGATACACACGTAACACAATGAGCAACAACTGCGAGAGGAGGAGGAGGAGGAGAAGGAGTAGCAGCACCGGCAGCAGCAGAGCAGCAGCATGTCGCGCCACCGACGCTCGAAAACCAGCCACCACGCGCAGAAACACAAACACGCACACACCCCCTCCCCCTTTCCCCCCACACGCACAGAAAGAAGAAGGCCGTCCACAAGACCACGTCCACGGATGACAAGAGGCTCCAAAACACGCTGAAGCGCCTGGGCGTGAACACCATCCCCGGCATCGAGGAGGTGAACATCTTCAAGGAGAGCAACGATGTGGTGCACTTCTCCAACCCCAAGGGTGAGTGGGTGGCTATGCTCTCAACACAACAGTGTGCAAGGTGCATGGATTGGACTATACAGAACGCATGGAGGAAGGCCCTGCGAACGGACACACGCATGCGCAAACGCACATGCACTCGTACACCCTCACACGCACACGCGCACACACATATACATTTACATAAACACGTTCACGTTCACAACATGCATGTGTGCAAATAACACACATATACACTCACACACACACACACACACACACACACACACACACACACACATACACACACACATGCGTACGCACTCCCATTTTTGCATTCTCTGTTTGCAGTGCAAGCCTCCATCGCAGCCAACACCTACGTCATCAGTGGACCATCACAAACAAAAAGTGAGTGCGCATGCCGGAGGAATGCATGATTGATATGTACCCTACCTGCGTCATCTGAACTGTAGGCCCTCCTGTGACGTTGCGTGACCTTGGCCTGACCATGTTCACTAGCCTTTCTATTGCATGCTCACCTTGGGTGAGAGACCGACAGGCGCTTGAGTTACTACACAGATGTTACCTATAATGGGCACCTGATCAGCTGCTAGATGCGCTAGCACGTGCGTGCACGTTTTGAAAAATAGCAATCACTCTTACACTGTTGCACTGCCCTTCACCGCGCCCTTCACTGCCACCCTACCCTGTCCTTCATTTCTTTTTCCTCTGCGCAGAGATCCAGGAATTGTTACCCGGCATCCTTAACCAGATGGGACCTGACAACTTGCACCATTTGAAGAAAATTATGCAGCAGGTGCGTGTGTGGGCTGATAGAGCAGCGGGTGTCCATGGGTTGCTCGTTATTACTTAAGGTTGGCCAGAATTGTATATATATACCGTATATGACCGTATATTTGGTGATGTCCCTGCCAAAAATACCGTATATGCACCGTATATATATGGTTCTGGCCAACTCTATAAATTCTAATAGCTGCAAAATCAGTGAAACCTTGGTTTACGTGGCTAACAACTCATGACCTTCTTGACTCACTTTCTGTAGCCCACACACGTGCCCTCACTCATACACATGCTCTCCGCATAATTCCTTGTGTCCACAGTACGCTGGTGGCATGCCTAACATGGGCGGCATGCCTGGAGGAGATGCAGGAGACGATGGTGAGGAAAGAGCACGTATTTGCGCCTCAGCTTGCAGTGCCTGGCTGCCTGCTTTGTCTGCTTATCACACTATCCATGTCCTTGTGCGTTCGTTCGTTCTATAACGTTGTCAACCTCTCTTCTCATGATCTTCCCTTCCTCTTTGCTGTTGTGCAGATGTCCCAGACCTGGTCGACAAGTGAGTTGCTAGCTCCGGGTTTGCGTGCGTTTCTATGTATTTCTGGTGTGCAAGTTGCTTTTGTTTGTCTATGTGTGGAATGCGATGTATGTTGAGCTGCTCCTGTGTCTGGGCACCTGCTTGTGTGTGGTGCCTAACAACTGTTAGCGTTGCAGGAATGGTTGTGAAAGTAAAAAAAGCTTGACTCCCTTATTGTGTACGTTTCTGCGCTTGATTGTCAACAGCAACCGCGAAATATCCTCACATTCACAAAAAACAGGTACTAGTCCTCCCATGAATTGGTGTGACATTATCGTCCTAAGGTTGGGGTCGTCATTGCCTTTCCTGTCTAAATCTGGGTGCAGCTGCAGAAGACATTTTTACCGACAAAGATGTTTTCTGTAGCTAACCTCTTTTGCTAGGCACTTAATTCTGTCTTTGCCCAGTCCTCCAGCTCCGGGGAGCAGAACGACCGATATTGATCAGCAGCTGTTTCAAGTGTGCACAAGTGTTCTCAAATGTTCCTCAATCCTTTTTCAATGCTCAGTTGCGTAATTAGTAGCCTCTGACTTGAAGTGTAGCTCACTTCATCCATTTTGAGTGCAAATTGACTCTGCACGTACAATCGATCACTCTCAAGTGAATTGTGGGTGTAAGTGTGGCAGGGATACTGTAAATTTGTGTCGAACACCCACGTTGTATCTTTGAACTTTCTACCGTGCTGCAAAGGCCTTAAATGATCCGTGCACAGCCCCTATTCCCTGTGTACTGTTCCGCATGCCAGAATTCCAGGCAGTTTCTCGACGCTGCTGCCCAGAGCTCGGTGCTCATTCCTTGTGTATTGATTGACGTAGACCTTTTTAAAAAGGGGCAGTACTCGCTTAAGTGCCTGTGCACGTCAATAGGGCTGCCGGTAGTCCTGCCCCTTTTAATAGGAGAAAGGCTCCGGTCATACTAGTAGTGGCAAGGAGCGTGCAGCTATCTCTTGGCAGCATCACTGAAAACCCAACCTGGACATTTTGACAATGGGTACAAGAGTTGTTGTAGCATGACTCAAATATAATAAACTTTTGCCAGAGCCTGAATTGGTTGCCGGAGATGTCAACGCCCTTACTTGGAGTCTGCAAGCACCTTTTCCTTCTGGCGTAGGGGCCTTTATTTAAGCTTCTACGAGTAGCTTTCTTTTGCAATGGATGAGTGTGCACGCATCAAGCTCACTGAACAAGGTTTAGTCTGGGCAGATATTCACCTGGTAGGGGCTGCTACAAAATCTGGTTTGTTCAGACCCATTGGTGTTGTGACCAATGCGACACAACAATCCAGTCTTTTTAGCTGCAATTTGTACCAGCCAATATAACACCAATCTGGGTACTTTTTGGGTGTAAGCAGCCCTCATTAAATTGTATAACAAAATATGATGTTGTATGAAGTGGACCATCTCGCCCCTAGCTTTGCCTTTTAAACTAATATCAAGCCCGGGTTGTCAGTGTATAATGCTTGCTTGATATGAGTAATAATCAGGGATGTGTCATACGGCGCATTCGTATAATACGCCGTATCGTATTTTACGCGTATTGAACAAATTGGGCCGTATTACATGTTTACAAACTTTGCCTATTTTTGCCGTTTTGGGGCTTTTTAAGCAATTTCCGCCCTAACAACGGCCTTCCAGTGAGCTTCCAATGCTATTATATAATATATTAATAACACATAATGCATTGGAAAAGAATTGGGGACGTTTTGGGTGATTTTGGGGCGAATCGGGTCCATTTTGGGTTAAAATTGGCACGCCCGATATTGCTTAAGTTTACGATCGTATTATACGCGTAATCCGTATTTAACGCGTGTTTTACCGTATTGAACGTCCCAAATGACTGTATGACACATCCCTGGTAATAATAAGTCCCCATTTCGTGCCTTAAATGCCCCTCTCTGCAAATAATGTTGTAAACTGCCCCTGCTTTCCGCTTACACCTGCAGCTTTGATGAGACCGCCAAGTAGGATGTACCTGGGTGCGAACAAATATATTGCGGAGCAGTGGCAGCAGCAACAGGCAGCAGCAACAACAGACAGGAGAAGCAGCACGCACGGAGCGGCAGCAGCATAGCAGGAGTGCCTTACTAGAGCAGTGGGCGCTCGACAATCATTTAGTACATTGAGGAATTAGTGACTTCTTGGCGTGTTGGCAACTTTAGGGTGTCTTGCTTTACAGTGGAGAATGTGCAGGCGGTATCTGTGCAGGCGGTATCGCTACATATACGTAACTTGTAAAAAGCATGGACTACTCTGGACTACTGGTCATATCTTTTAATTAAACAGTTGCGACAAGTCCTTTTTGAGTGTGCTGCCGTTGGCTGTCTGAGCCACGCACAATGGCACAGGCAGCAGCATCACAGGCAGACAGGGCCCCCTGCACTCCACGCACAGTGGCACAAGCAGCAGCGCAGGCAGGCAGGACCCCCCGCACTCCACGTACAAGGGTTACAAAAAAGGCCTTCAGTCAAGGGGGTAAGGGTAAGGGGTTACACAGCTATATCCGCCAGCGAGGGCAGTTGAGCTATAGCATAAAAAGCCAGCTTCAAGAAGAGAAAGAGGCCAGACTGAACAAGACACCAGAAAAAGAAGCTAGAGG
>Ga0307942_1001534_pt1 | contig 18482 bp, 22 predicted proteins | sample OrgLakmetagen175_FD_201846 | JGI IMG/M metagenome (GOLD analysis project Ga0307942, IMG submission 201846) | Saline water microbial communities from Organic Lake, Antarctica - #175 | ecosystem: Environmental > Aquatic > Non-marine Saline and Alkaline > Saline | place: Antarctica: Organic Lake... | reverse complement strand
CCCCCCAACTCATACACACAACTACATTGAGGTACTCATTTACATGCTCTATTTGTCCAATACCTTTGCTACAGCCTTAGTAGACCCGACGCAGAAACCTCACTCACACACAATGTTCTTACACTCACCCTCACAGTCCTCTCGGGTGGGAGGGCAACGCTGCTCCTTAGTCGCCACCTTGATGCTTCCATCACAGTCCCTGCAGCGATTGAAAAGACGGCACAATTTGAGCAAGATAAAGAAAACAGGAAAAATTTGCGCCGCAATGCCTGCAGCACGGGTGCGACAAAGCAGGGTGAGGATGGATGACCTGAGGTTTGAGGATAGACAAGTTCGGGGCCTTGTGAACACATGTTCACAAGGCCCTGCTCCTCGCATGTGAGCCTAGCAACACGTACTTGCGCACATCCACAACCGAAACGATTCATTGTTCAGCCAGGTGGTGAGGCACATCTACGCCCAGCAAACCAGGTTTGAACGTATGCGTAGACTGACAGCGTCAAGGGTTGTATATGCCAAGAGGTACGCATGCATTCAAGGGTGGTCTTGTACAGGTCAGGTGTACATTCACGACCAACTTCTTATCATTTCCCCCACCTTTCAAGTAGCAAATGCTTCAACAGCGGCTTTTTTGGTCACAATAGATAAGGCAATCTCTTTAGGCACCTGAATCAGTCCCCCCTTCACTCACATGTACAGCAGTGGGCAGATGAGGGACGACTCCAGCTTGCAGTCTTCGTAGTCGGCATTGTCGCACTTATCCGCAGAGAGGAGGGTGGGAGCGTGAGTACCAAGGAGACGGATGTGCTTGGGTGCAGCTGAGGAAGAGGAAAAGCCGGGCTGCAGGATACTGACAAACTCCTTGAGGACCTGCACACGAGCGAACATACCATTGCCAAGCTCTTTCAGAATTTGCACTTACTGCTACATACAATTGGCAAACTCCTTTTAAAACCGGCACACAAATGTACACAAGGGGGCAGACTCTATCAAAAACGCTGCACCTGTACAAACACGGCAGATCAAGCTTCGCTCAGTCTGTGGTGCCTCTGCGGTGCACACGTGGCTGGCTTGACAGGCCATTCTTTCGTACAAGGATATCAGGCAGACCCTTACATAAGGAAATCATACAAAGCATACTTTTAAGTTGCTTCAGGCAGTCCTTACAAAAGGGTTTCAGGCGGCCCTTGTTTGACCTTGAACCCGCTTGTGAACGGCCAGAGCTTGGCCAGCACCGATGCTAATTCAGCCACGACCAACCATTTGTACGCCCTTGGTTCTGTCACCTACCAGGCCGACTGCTGTCACACACACACACACACACATCTGCACCATGAACAGATGATGCAGGTGCAGTACAATCCTGCAGGTAGCAGGCGTGCTGACTCACCACATCAGGTCGGGCTACCACCTCCTGGAACCAAGTAGTGCCGTAAGTGCTGAAATCTTCGCCGTTGTAGGACGCGTCAACACGGATGATCTGCTCATTCCTGAATTACGAGCATTTGCAAGTATGGACCCATATGGTATATATGTATATTTATGGTGTTAGATTAGATCCCATGTCATGCACAATATTGCAGCAAAGCTAATGTAATGCAATTATTCAAAAAACAAGTCACAAAGGTTGGTCCTTGACTGCTGGCTAATTGACTTTTGGCGAGTGAGGCCGCATTTTCGGAGGCAAAGCGATTTGTTCATTTCCTGGACAGTCTAATTTTAAAGCAGAAGACTCACTTGACAAAGGGGGGAGCGTCTGTCCCGGTTTTGAATTCATACAAGGACAGCACGTCAGCGACGGAGACGTCTGCTCCCCTTTTTGTGCCTGGAATTGCAAGCAGCCGCGTTCCATAAACAGGGAATCACGAATTTGATGTGTGATTGTGAGAGTGTGTGTGTGTGTGCATGAAGGTGGAAAGAGGAGCCTCTCCTACTTGCTTATGGACACTAGAATGCACAACACACTTCCCAGTAAGCTGCCCAAAGTGGATGCCTTAAGGATACCAGCACATCAACAACAACCCACTTGCGATGAAATCGTGACCAGTCTCGTCGACGATGATCTCCACTTCTTTGAGAATCTCAGACAGCGTGCTGCCCGAAGTGGTCAGGTTTAGGAACTGTAGGTTGGTGGATGTCGCGCGGATGTTGTCTCCATCCACATATTTTTCTTTCAGTGCTTCAAAGTCCAGAATCCTGCCGCCCGCATGTGTCATGTACTCTACATGGTACTCTGCCAAGAGAGCGAACAAGTGTGTGTATGTGTGTGCGTGTGATTATGTGCGCATGCATGTGCACGTACGTGTTGTTATTAGAGGAGGCTTTCAGGCCACAGCCTTGAGTACAATACAAAAATGTATCGGTAAAATGGAAACAAAAAACAGATCAAATGACGACCTTTGCACGTGCGATGCTCACCAGAAAACTTGAGCTCGACCTTGTTTTCGTAAGCAGGGAGGTTGCTCCAGGACTCGCCCCCGCCTGCGGGCTGCCAGTACAGCCAAGCTATCAGGGGGCGTGAGTTGCCATCCTGCGCCACGTAATCCTCAACTGCCTTCTTGGTAGCGGAGTAGTCCTGAGAGAAGGGCACATAAGGAAGACAGCTTCAGTCACGTACGTTGAGTTGGCTCGGGGAGGCACCCGAGTAGGGTTGTCCAGACCATACATTTTTGGTGTTTCAATGGTGGCTTTAGCAGGAAACCTTTCAATGGTGGTTTTAGCAGGAAATCTTTGTATGGTCAATTATGTTGTGTATCTACGGTTCTGGCCGACCCTACACCCAAGCAATGGGGCCACACACCTCCACAATTTTGTTGTACAGAGCGTTGGCCTCCGCCTCGTAGTTGAAGAAGGTGGCCATGAATTTAAGCCACTCAGCACGCTTGAGGTTGCCGGGGTCTTCGGTTGCTCTAAAAGGGGGAAGAGTTTAATGAGCAAGTAAATACAGATGATGAGCAGGATTGAAATGACAGGATGAGATGAGTGATTAAATTTATGACTTTGAAACAGAAAAATGTTTCTGAACCAGTTCCAAATTAACTACCAGTCAACTAACTGTACGGAACAATTCCAATTGTTCTGTACGCAAAAATCGGTCTATTATAGTTATTGCTCCGAATCAAAAATCACCTTCAACTCCTCCCCTCAATTGACCTTGCAATTTCCACCAGATATCCCCCCATTGAAAATAGTTAACCCGAATGTGTGTTAACAACGCGCGGTTGTATGTCAAGGAAATTCAATCGGGGATTTTTTTCTCCCTCCGCCCCCGGGAGAAAAGAAAGATACAAGAATTACCAGGAAGGCATAGATGCGTTGGAGATGACATGTACAAAAGGTATAGAAGCGAAGAGGGCCAGGAAGGCCGAGAACCCAATGTTTGCTTTAAGGTCAAGATGCACTCGTTCCGTAACTTGCTTGCAAAATGAGCCTGCCTTTACAAATTCAGGGAAGAGAGTTTTGAAGCAAGTAACATCAAATTGACGGACAAGGCATGCAAGTTTGAACTAAACCTTTTTGTTGAAATCGCAAACAGGGATAAAAATTCTACCGCGGTTAATTCGGAACTTGCAAGTCAGGCTAATTATGTTGACCCGCCATTCAAGTCTCTCTTCTCCTCTAGCTCGCTCCTGCTGGGCGAGCCCATTTCCCCTTTTGCATGCCCCTCCCAGTCATTTCCATGCATGTGGCAGTCAAAGTACAGTCCAGAGCAACAAGGATCTCGATGAGAGAGAACCCCCCATGCTCAAAGTTCGACAGTCTATCAAAGGGTCAAATGTCAAACTTTGGAACAGGTTCAGAAACACATCGTTGAGCCAAATACTTACGTGAATGCGACAACTTTGTCGTTGTCATTCTTGGCATAACTTATCACTGCATCAGTCTGGTTGACTTGCCCAGCAAAGTCTGAATTGGGAGGATCCAGTGCCCTTTTGTTGCACACTGCAAAGAATCAGGCAAAATTGAGTGTGATTGTGTGTGTATGTGTTTGTATGTGTGTGTATGTGTGTGTGTGTGTTTGTTTGTGTGTGTATATTTGTGTGTGTGTGTATATGTGTGTGTGCGTGTGTGTGTGTGTGTGTGTGTGCACGCCCAATCCTAATCTAGATGCTCACCATCGTCTCCAGTCGCGTATAACTTGGCTGCACAGGAGTCTACTGCATAACCAGTAACGTAGCTGATCCGACTTTCTAGGCCCAGCTCTTTCTGCGCGTGGTGAAAGGGGCGAGCGTATCTATAGAACCTGGTGCATTGTGACCCAGCACTGCTACAAGCGCACTGGCATGCTGCAAACTGGGAGCATAACAGTCCTGTTGCTTTGTCATGCACAGGGATGCTTGCATGTCATGTTGCTTTGTCAGGCGCACTGGGATGCACAGGGATGCTTGCACCTTGCAATCTGTAATGATATCTTCACCCTCAAACCCTCTCACCATGAAGCCGTACGCAGAGGTGTCAAGCACGGACACGCGATTGAGGGGGACGGCAAAGAAGTTGTTGAAGTTTTCAATTTGCCGCACTTCCTCAGGCAACTCCTCCATGGCGGGGGCTTTCATGCCACAGTGATACAGGACGTACGTGTCATTTTTGCGCAAGTTCTTCACCACCTGCTCGCGGGTTGTTGGTAATTGAGTCATTGGTAAGATGCAAATACTGATGTTCTTGGCGGCCAGTCCTCTCTTGCGAGTGCTTGGTTTCATTTCTGCCGCCAAGACCAATCCCTACCTTGAAATGGTCGTAGTACTTGACTTCGAAGTCCTCGGCGACGGTGGCCTGCAAGACAAGGGTTGTGCTTGCAATCACGGGACAAGCTCCCTCTCGCTACTCCTAATGTGTGATTGTGTGCAGAGGAACAGAGGCACAAAATTTGGTCGCGCCGCGGTCGCTACCAACAATTGTGCCCGTACCTCCACTGCCTGAGAGCCCTCCTGCCTGGAGTCGGCCTCGATGATGAACTGCTTGAACGTGGGCACGGACGCACCGGAGAACTGCTCTCTCGTCAAGCATTCACCGTGGCTACGAGGTTTGATTGCCTGCGTCCCGGAAATGCATAAGGCCGTCGCGATGAGGGCCACTAAGGGTCGAAGCATTTCGAAGTGCTTGCTTGAATCTTTTATATAACTTGTATTGCTGGGTCATATTTCCGGTACTGTTTTGCCGATACCAGTACGTAAGAGGTACAGGAACTATGGCTGTACCTATTTCCTTTTCTGCTTCTTTTCGTGCAGCCTTTATTAATACTCCACCTGTGTCGCCTTCCCTTGCACCTCCGGGCATGTTGACGTAATAAGCCATGACTTCTCATCAATTGCACGCACAAGCAAAGTAGTCATGCATGTGTGTGTTGCGTATTTATAGAGCGAAATTTACGGGTTAATACGTGTGCAGTTTGCCAGTTGCGATCTGCTGTGATCAACCTGACCGAAAGATGCCAGATGTGGCTGGCGGCAGTGCTTTATTAGCTTGAAGCTTGAAAGCTTGCAGCAGAAGGTATCGTTTATTGAAGATGCTGCCAACAAAAATGCCGAGGCAACATGCAACATGGCTGCCACCAAATTCAACAGCACAAGCTCACTGTACCTAGGATAAACCGCTTTTTACCCATAATCATTGCCTTCATGCTTTATGCCCAGCACAGCCTTTTCCACCAGACTATTACTCGCGGGTGGCACAGAACTAGAAAGGTATCCTTACCTTGTTAAAAATAGATAGCCGAGTCCAGGATATTAGGATTTCATAAACGGAAAAAATTGTACCTACCCAAGTCAGATTCCGACAGATTTGCTATGGGTGAGCCTGAACCGCCTAGATTTACATGGGGACTCCTGGCCGTCTTGGGTCACCCAGAGCTTTAAGCTGGTCTGAAGTCTGAAGACAGATCTGACGCAGAAGGGAGAATTTATTTAACCTGACAGGGACCTGGTCAACCTAACCCGGAATTACATTTGGAAGCTAAAGTAAAAATTGCTGACAAGAATCCAGGTGCAAAAACAAGGATCAATGCAGTCCGCTACTTGCTAGTTCGAAAGTTGGACGATTTCAAGGGGCTGCGCAACAGGCAATCAGGGCGAGTTCAATTTGTGATTGGCATCCATTATGCCCAGGGCACCTAACTACCTTACCAGGAACGTGCACCTCAAAGGTTCGGTCTTGGTCTGCAAACAAATACAGTCGATGGCAGCCAGCTGCAATATGTAGCGAAAGATGCTCGGGGGCCTTCAAGCAGCAGCCAAAAAAGACTATGGCACCCTTACTTACATAATAAAACGATGTTGAGGAATGAGCTCATTTATATTCTGCGTGTATTTATGTTCGAGTATGCCAGTTCGGTTAGTCAGTTCCTCCCGTTGTTGGCCGTGTTCCGGCCCCCTCTTTAGTTGCCATGTAACACCGAATACCCGTGATATGGTCTCCGTCTCTCTCTGTACGACCAGCATGGGGCATCCACAACACACGACACCCGTACAAAACTTGACAGCATGTGTGAATGTTGTTGTTGTGCATGTTTGTGTGCGCGCGTGTGTGTGTGTGTGTGTGTGTGTGTGTGTGTGTATGTGTGGTGTGCGCACGCGTGTGTGCATGTGTGTGTTTGTTTATGTGTGTATGTGTGCGTGTGCGTTGTGTATACGTGTATACGTGTGTATGTGTGTTTGAGTGTGTGTGTATGTGTGTGGTGTGTGTGTATGTGTGTGTGTGTGCGCGTGTGTGTAAGTGTGTGTGTGTGTGTGTGTGTGTGTATGTGTGTGTGTGTGTGTGCGCGTGTGTGCGTGTGTGTGCGTGCGTGTGTGTGTGTGTGTGTGTGTGTGTGTGTGTGTGTGTGTGTGTGTGTGTGTGTGTGTGTGTGTGTGTGTGTGTGTGTGTGCACGCGTGTGCATGTGTGTGTGCGCGTGAGAGAGAGAGTGTGTATTCGTGTGTACATGTGTCATGTGTATGCGGGTATACGTGTTGTATATAAAATAGAATATCCAACTTGGAATCACAACGATTTGGTCAAGCTCTTGATAATGTTAAAAATTACTATTTCAGCATATAAATACAAACTATGGCTGTGAGGGAAGAGGAAGAGGATATCCGTGAAGATGTGCGGATTGGTCGTCAGGAGCCTTGCCTTGAGTCGCCAATCGTGCCCAGCTGCTCCGGACGTACAGATACAGGAGGGAATATGGGCATGCGGCGCATTGGGTGTGCCCTGCTCCCAAAGAAGGCGGGTGTTTTGTGTGTGTGTGTGTGTGTGTGTGTGTGTTGCATCTCGTCCGTGCACACAAGTGTTCTTGTGGATCTTCCTATATGGAAATCTTAATCTGTACCATCGACGACGCAGGTGTCTCGCTACTTGACGCCCTCCATGAGAAAAGCAGCTGCACGGAGCGACATCGAGTTGTGCCTCATAGACTGCCAGCGCCCTCTTGAGGAGCAGGGCCCTTTTGATGCCATTATTCACAAGCTGAGGCCCAACAGGGGTGCGTTCACCGCTTATTATCTCCTCAACAAAACTACCAGGCACAACCACCCACTCCCATCTCCCTCTCCCCACACAACATGGCCATACAGAGTGGGAGCGCAACTTACTTGAGTACAGCAAGACACACCCAGACGTGACGGTCATAGACAGGGTGGACGGGATCAGGGCACTGCAGAATCGCTCCACAATGCTGTCTGTGTTAAATGGGGAGGGCATCGTCCTGCAGGTATGCAGGTTATAATCCAAATGGTCTTCAGGCTCATGTGTCACATTCTACGAAGCAATCGTTTGTGCACACACACACATGCGCACACACATACACACACATACACTCGCGCACACACACATACACACACAGACGCGCACACACACACACACACACACACACACATACACATACAAAGCACGTACACACACAAACACCCTTACATCACATCACACACATGCATACAACGCACGTACACCACGTAAACACACACACACACACACACACACGAAAAACACATTGCAACCAGTAGCAAGCATACTAAGGCACATACTTACACATTGACAGGAACATGCGCCAATGCGTACGACCGTACACAAAACACGCATTACTCACATGCGCATGTATGCTATCATGCATGCGTGTGCACGCGCGCGCACACATTTACACACGCACACACAAGCATTACTTGCGCATACATGGGCATTTGCACACAAAGGTACCGTACATGCTAACATAATTGCACATACATATGCAGACGAGACTAAGTATACATACGTACTTTATAAATTGCATACAGTCAACATTAATTTTGCACTTGCCATGCATGCATGTACGCGCATGTGCAAGCACACACACACAATGACATACAAAGTAACACACAAAATCACGCAAACACGCAATGCTCCACGCAGCCTACAAATGACCGACAGCAAGCCCAGGAGGAGAACTTTTTCTTGGAAGGTGACAGGAATCAGGCGCGCATGCTCATCCGCGTGCATGCCCCTGTACAAGTGGAGATCCCGGAGGACTCTACCCTAGAACAGGCACGTTTGCTGCTCTTATTAAAGGGTCGTTAAAGCTGTGTACGTGTGAGTGCATGTGTGTGTGTGAGTGTGTGTGAGTGTATGCATGGGTTGCCAGTAAGTTGTTCTGAGGGCTCCATTCTAGGTCGGGCGAGTGTGTGTTTGAGAGCCCGTGCGTTTGAAGGAGCTGTTGTATGTGGGAGCTTTATAGTGCTGGGCTGGGATGGTAATGCTTTGGGAGTAGAGAGAGCACCGGACGATCGTGGCTTACATGTTAAGACCTGTCAGCGGCTTTGTTACAACTTGGTATTGAATTAGATAGAAAGCGTGACCGACGTACGCAACCATTTCAAGATAAGGATTTGTTCCATGATAAAGAGGCGCATTCAATTATTGACTTTGCCACCTTGCCCCCTCATGAAACACACACACACGCACATGTGCACCCCACAGGCCAAACAAAGGCTGCAAGGGGCAGGCCTCCACCCACCCCTGCTTGTCAAGCCCTTATGGACAGATGGCAGGGAAGGCTCACATGGCCTGGCTGTGCTGCATGACATAGGTGTGGCACGTGAATGACATAGGTGTGGCACATAGGTGTGGCACGTGAATAGGGTTGGCCAGAACCAAATATATATGGTGTACATACGGTTTTTTTTGCAGGGGTTGATCTAATATGCGGTATGTCCAGTCCTGGCCAACCCTTTACGTGAAATATTTGTAAAATGTATGTGACGCATTTTTGAATTGTGTCAGGTGTTTGTGATGAACAAGCAACCCAATTATGGTGTGCAAGATAGCCTTTTCAGACAGGTAGCGGAGAAGGCTCTCGCGTGGCGGAGCTGCTATGTACGAACGCATAAAGTACAGCCTGTCCGGATTTGTGCAAGCATGAAGTGTGGCTTTGTTTGCAGATTTCCCTGCTCAAAGCGGTGTATGTACAGTGCATCTATGGCTCTGGCCAGCCCTATGTGCAGTGCATTGTCAACCCTGGTCAAGTTTGGGGCTTGGTCATCTTATTGCTGTGGCTCAAGTTTAAGGACTCATGCGACTAAGGCTGACCTGACCATTAGGGCCACACACAAAAACTTTTGGTCGAACCTCAAACTGAACAACCCGAGCTTTTCTTAGTCAAAGTATAAGGCCCAAATTTCACGCCCAGATTTCACGCGCTGCTTGTTGCCCCACCTTGCCCCTTCAGAATCATTGGAGAAGCTTGTGGTCGGGCAGTCGCAAGACTTGCAGCCGCCATTAGTGGTGCAACAGTTTGTGGAGCATGGGGGGGTGCTATACAAGGTGCGAGTGCTGTGTCCGTGTGCACGCGCGTGTGCGCGTTCATATGTGTGTATGCATGGCGGACAGCATAATTTATTCTACTTATTTCGCACGCCAAACATGTGCACGTACACACACATGCCTCTCATCACCTAACACATTTGTAGATGCTTGTATGCACACATCAAGAACTAACGCACAGACGTGTGCGCTTGCACGTATGCACTCACTTGACCTCCCTCACACACACGCCCACATGCCCCTCAGGTATACGTGTTGGGCAGCCGCACAGTTGTGACAAAAAGGCCATCCCTCGGCAACAAGTACCTTGACAAAGAGGCCAGGGGTAAAGGCGTGATGCACCTGCCCCGCATATCGTGCAAAGTCGACTACTGCCCGCCAGGCACGACGCAGGCTGCACACCAGTTGGCTGCGTCTGTGGCGTGCGACATGGACGAGTTTTGCGAGGCCCCCCCTGAGTGGATCACTCACGCATTGGTGGGTGCAGTTGTGGGGCTTTTGAGTACGTTACCTGTGGCGCAGTGAAGTTCACCCCGCGCAAGGCTCGCAATTAAATAACAAAAAATGTCAGGGCCGCAGGGCCTGGAGATTTTGTCAATACCGGAATCAATTTCCCGTTCATCCCAAGCTACCCGCAAATAATTTAATTTTGCGTCCGGGCTGCGGGCAGGCAGAGCCAAAAGCAAGAATCCCTGACAGTCGCGCCCAAGGAGTTAGCTCAGCCACTCCATCGGCTGCCTATGTACTCTGCAAGCAGAATTGAACGCACGTTTGATGCATGCGTTGGATGAGGGCAACTTCAATTTCAAAGTGCATGGGGCTGCAAGTGAGGAGCCTACTGGAGGAGGCTGGGCTGCTGCGCGTGAGGAGCCTGCTGGAGGAGGCTGCTTGGGAGGCTGCAGCTGCTGGGGTTGGCAGGGGGAGAGGACTTCCGTGGTGCGAGGGCCCCTAATCAAAAGACCCTGCTCCCCCCTAGCGTGCTCCCTTAGCGCTACCTCCCCCTCCCAGCTGAGCCTGCATGCTGCTTGATGTTATGAAGTGTCTTCCGTCCTAAATATGCTCCCTTGAAAACCATAACACAGCGCAACGCGTTAGCCCCAGGCGCAAAAAACTTTTCTGCCTAAAAACCCGCATACATTTCAAAATCCTGTGCGGGCAACCCGCATATAATTAAATTTTGCTTGCCCGCAATCATCAAACCCGCAATCATCGAAAAGCCCCTTAATTTCACTGCTGTGGCGTGAGACGTGAATGAGTTCTGCGGTCGCATATACCGTTTGTTTACGATCACTTCGGAAATAATTTAATTATTTGGCCAGAAAAACGAAAATTTTTATTAATTCTTGGAGGCCTCTTCGAACTGAATTCGAATTGAAAGATTAATTGGTTATAGTGGTTTTGAGGATGAAAATCGAAAAATGAGCTCCGAGCACGCCAGTGTGAACCCCCAGCCACAGCTTCAGCCTCAGCCACAGTTGCAGCCATAACAAACAGCAGTAGCAGTGCACAGGCAGCATTCACAGGGGGCTCTTGAACTCAATAATAATTCCCGACAGGGCCCTCCCGAAGTGCCCTCGAACTCAAAAATTAATCCCCAGACCCCCTCACGAACTGAAATCGAAATTTTAATTAATTATATAAAAGTGTGGTCACGAAGTGATCGTAAACGAACGGTATACGCATATATAACGCACTATACACCCTGTACATATACGTACTATACGTAGGGTTGGCCCAAACCGTATATGGGATTTCCATATACCGTATATATGCCGTATATGACCGTGTATACACCGTATAACCGTATATACCGTATATAAGGAAATTTTGATATACTCAGAATTAATTCATAAGGGGGTCATTTTGTAGCTCTTGAAGAGCTGAGCACGCATGAACCAATGTTTCATACCCAAAAAATGAAAGGCTGGGGAGCTAGGCCTGCTCGAAGCCAAAAAGACCAAAAAGTGGCATGTTTAGGTGTAAAGAGAGGCTTAACTACCATAACCATACACTATACAAAGTATTTTTTGCAAATACATGCATATAAGCAAGTAAGAAGTTAAGGGAATGCTCAGTTAAAAAAGCCGCGAGAAAAAAAATTGGACCAAAAAGAGCAAAAAACGCTTTTGCAAGGAATTGAACCCGAGTCTGGGGTGTACCACCTGCAAATACGGTCCATATACGGTCATATACGGTCAGAAATCTCAAATACGGTACCGGATATACGGCGTACCGAGGATTGGCGTGTATACGGTCATACGGTTTGGGCCAACCCTAACTATACGCCCTGCGTAAGTGGATCGCGCACGCACGCACTGGCGCATTCTGAGTAATTTTTGTGTGGCATGTTGTGTGTGGACAAGTCCTCCAAAGCCCCCTTGTGACTTGACTATCTTCTAGTAGTTTCTGTCATGCTTTCAACTTGCATGACAAGAAACGTGAGGCATTGTTCATCATGTGGGTGTCTTTAAAACTTTAGCAACCAACGAAAACTCCTGCTAAGAGTTCAAGCCCACAAACACACATATGAACTCACACATAAACAGCCTGACGCAATCTGCTGCTCTTCCCCCTTCCAGGCGGACGTATTGCGCAGGCGGTTGGGGTTGCAACTGTTTAATTTTGACCTCATCTGCCCAGAGGAGCAGCCGTCTGCTAGCGAGTGCCTGTACTACGTCATTGACATCAACTACTTCCCAGGTGAGGGCGGTGCCTTTTAGGGTTTGTCTGCTTTTGGTTAGGTTGCTGTATGCTTTGGGCTGAAATTTTTGGGATTGTGTGCACATGCATGCTCGGTGCGATGAAGCTTGTATGCTCATTGCCATGTATGTAATTGTCATTTATTTGTGTGAAGAAAATCTGTGACCAGCCTACTTCATATGCTATCATATACTTAGGTTACCTCTGCCGAGGATGATCTGCAAGCACATACTAATGAACATCAGCGTGTGTAGTTTCAAATGCAGAAAGCACCAAGGAACTGGCGTCTTGTCCTTTTCCCCTATTTTCCTCTTCGTTTTCTCTTCCCTTCCTTTTTCGCCTATGCGCCTCTGTGCTGGTGACTCAGCTGAAATTTGTTTGCGCCTAAAGAAGGCTGCTCGATTTGTGTAATGCTTTGCTTTCCATCCTTTTTTCGGCGAAGCCCCCCCTCGTGGGGGCGTGAGCCCCTAGCGTTGATGGCTTCACATACACTCCACACAGGCCTCCCCAGGCTCATCCAGGCTACCCCACGGGCTGAAACTCGACATAGGCTCCTAAGCAATTTTTGTACCGTGTCATGTTAATTCTGGGACCCTGGGGTGCGGTGTGTGAAGATGTTAAGTAACATTTTGCTTATGGGGGGTCCAGCCCTCCTCCCCAGGCCCATCCACGGCTACTCCCGGGCTGAGACTCGACATAGGCTCCTAACCAAGAACTTCACCGCACCAGATGAATTCTGGGAGCCTGGGGTGACGTGTGTAAAGTTTTAGAGCAAATTTGTTTGGAAGCCCCAGGAAGCTGCCCAAGCCCCCGGACCACTTCCTGATGGTCCAGTATCCATCAGCACACTTCACTGGCTGTGGATGCTGCGTCAGGAGCCCTTGGTTGTGTTCTGGCTGCAAAGTTAACGGTTGACCGAGCAGGCAGAATTAAGAAATACTAATTTCGATGGACTAGATAATTTTAGTTTAGTCAAATGCGGAAGTTTTGCTTGGACAGAACCCTTCAGGAACGCGGTCCGTGTTAGCTTGGACTGTTCGCAGGGCATGAAGCGCACAGTGCAGGTGCTTGCTGCGCTCTGTGTGTTGAAGCCAGGGTTGTTCAGTTCGAGGTTTGGCCAAAAGTTGGGGTCCGCAAACTTTCACGCATTTTAACGAATTTGAAAAGTGCCGTTCGGAGTTTGGTCAGAGTTCGACGAACTTTTCAGAGTTCGTCGGACTTTAAAGCCTTCACGGCGGGAGGACTGTGGCCACTCAAACTTCGGCCTCAAACTTGCTGTTCCCACTCTTTCAAAATCACCTTGTCCCATCTATGGTGGCCTCCAAATGTGTGTGTGTGTGTATGTGTTTGTGTGTGTGCATGATTGTGCGTGCGTGCGTTTGCGTGTATGCGCGGACATGTGCACGCTTGTGCGTGCGTGCGTGTGTGTGTGTGCGCGTGCGTGCGTGTGCATGCGTATGCACGTGCATGTGTGTGTATGTACATGTGCGTGCGTGCGAATGCATGCGTGTTGTGTGTGTGTGTGTTTGATGCTCATGCTGTATGGTGGTCTGAGCCCCACGTTCTGCTGCTCTTGCTGCTGCTGAATTGTTCCTGTCCTTGGACACGCTACGTGGTGTCCTGCCCTCGGAGCCTGTGTCATCGACGGCAAGACCGCCTTGCCATGACGTCCTCTATTTCAAACTTCGGCACAGCAGATTTCTCGTCTAAAGTGATACCGGGAGCACCACCCACAAACTAGTGGGCGCGGTACACTTGTGCACTGCACCCCGGCCCTTTCAGCTGGATGGTTGCATGGTCCCTTTCCGTGTCCTTTTCTTTTCCCATTTTTAATCTATAAATATTCTCATCGAGTTGTGAAATTTTGGAGGCGGTTGGGGAAGCCCAGGGGTCCCTTTTCCAGCATTGCACATCGAACCCTTCGAACAGTTCGAGGGTACGCAAACTTTCATGCACATCTATCGAACCCTTGCTCCCAGAAAAACGAACTGAACAACCCTGGTTGAAGCAGAGTTCAGACATTGTGGCCAGCCCGGGCACCATGCTCGCACCTGCCCTCTCAACAGACAGGGAACAGCAGCAGCAGCACTTCCTCACGCCTGCTTTAGCAAAGGCTGACCCAGCACAGTGTCGTGCACACCACTGCAACATCTGTGGGGCAGTAAGGCACACACATACAGGCTAGCACACACAAATGCGCACACACACGCACACATACACACACGCATGTGCACATACAAACACAAACGCGTGCAAATACTCACAGGCACGCGCACACACATACACATGCACACGCACAAACACACACACACACACACACAGACACACACACACACGCACAGGCATATGGATGCACATGTTGCGCGCATGATGGGTTTTGCCAATTTTTCAGCGTCGCTAGCGATGCTCCCACACATGTCGTATGCCGTACCTTTCTTACCTCACCCCGGGTAATTAACGTTTTTGCCCTCCGGCGTGATACCGGCATCGTAAAATATCTATTTATTCAGAGGCTCCGGGGTTAACCGGGGTTAGCGAAAATAAAATTTGGTGGGTGAGTGAACAGTGATGATCAGAGAAGGCCCCTCCGCCCCCCCCGCTCCCCTCCCAGGCCCCGCCCCAGCCCCAGCACCACACCAGCCCCAGCGTCAGCAGCATCAGTTGCGCCCAAAGGTGTGTTCCAGCGGACGTTTGACAGCTTTTTCGTCAAGTTGGCAGCGACAGCAGAGGAAAAAGCAGCGTTGCAGCAGCAAAAGGAGGAGCAACAGAAAGCCGACCTAGTCAGGCTGCAGCCGGCAAAAGAGGAGAGGGTTCAGCGTGAAGCAGCAGCACACATGCAGACGCACAAACTCGCATGCGCACGCATATACACACAGAAACACACACACACACACACACACACACGCACACACACACTTGTACGCACAACACGCACGCACATGCACACGCACATGCACATGCACACGCACTCGCACACGCACAACAAGCGAGAAACAGAAACACTCATGCACACGCACATTCGCGCATGTGCACGCGTACACATACACTTGTACAGGCACTGGCTGGGCTAAATGCCCACCGGGGTTGGTGCGGGGAAGGCTAAAATATATATTGACAGGGTCCAGGGTTACCCGGGGTTACATTTAATATTTCTGAAATTTGGGCACCGGGGTGAGTACGGTAAGGTACGGTATTGAGATACCGACAGACCAGAGCGCACAGGTGTCCACGTGTGGACAAAGTCCCTCAATAAGTCAAAAGTGGTTTGTAATTTATGAATTTACATTGCCTGTAATAAGTACCCCTTTGCCCTTTTGTATGGGCGGGCGGTGTGCGGCGGGAGGAGAGCAGCAAGCACCAACAACCTGTACTGGCAACAGAAGCGCAGAAGTAAGAAAGCTCAAAACCATACAACCACCATACAAGCGCTGTACATACGCACCATATGCCTGAATTCTTGCATTCGGTGGTGTCCCTGCCAGAATTGCTGTACGCTCACCTTTTGTATATGGCTGGAGCCAAGCTCATGCTTGACGACGCGCAGGTTGGGGGAATTCCCCAATTTTTTTGAGCAAGCCCTTATGCACTCTTTTGCCACACCTGCATAGGCAACGTATTGTGCCTGCGCGCTCACAAGGCTGTTTTAAGTAAGCGAGCCTTTGTGCGTTTTTGGTGCGCTCACAAGTGTGCCTTTTGAGCCAGTCGACGCACTTGAACACTTGAAGCTCTGGCGCATGCTCTGGCAAGATCGAGAGCCTCCACACACACTTTATTGCTCGCACAAGTGTAATGGTTGCCATGTTACAATGGGGTGTGACCTTCAGCCAGGTTGTTTGGCTGATTGCACAAGCTTAATGATGAGCCCTCGCTTGCATGGTCTACCACACGCAGGCGTGGACAAGATCCCCAATTTTGAGCAAGCCTTCGTGCACTTTTTGAGGACGGCTTGTGAGGAAGAGGAGCAGCAGCAATTGCAGCCTCAGTCTGACGACCATTTGACACGCCCCCACCAGCCCTGGCAGCAGCCCCAGCACGCACAGCAGGACATGCAGCCAGAAACCCAGCAGCAGGGCACCTTACAGCAGCAGCAGGAGGCACAGCAGCAGCAGCAACAACAACAACACTCGGGTAGCAGTCAGGGAACTTCCACGCACGTGAGCACAGGCGTACAGCAACACGTGCTGGCTGCTTGATGCTGCGTGTAGTACGTGCTGTGTGTAAAACCTGCTGCGTGTAGTACGTGCTGGCTGCTTGATGCTGTGTGTAGTACATGCTGTGGTGGCGGGCGGCCTCCATGGCTCGATGACGCTGCACTTGCCTGGCTTGCAGCACTGCTCCTGTGTGAAGTAGCTAAGTGGACAATCCTGCTATTGTGTGTGTATGTGTGTTTCTGTGTTTGCAAAATAAGAAGGCCAGGGTTGCGCCACTAAAATAAGCCTTCACACTTGGCCAAATATGTGCATATGCGTGTATCACCTAACTTACAAGCACAGCTCCCCCAACATCCCCTCATGCCTCTTGCCAATATTCCTGGGTTCAGATCTATCATAACACCGGCCAACATGTAGTCTCGTTTAAAATGTGTACCACAGTCTGCAGCTCAGCTCGTCTTTATCCTTTGATTGCTCGCTGTCGATGCTGCCTTGGTGCTGTGACAAAGATGGCAAGTTCACTGTATCGTCAAGGTGAACGTGGGGATGTGGAGCATTTATGACAGGAGAGTAAGTTTGAGAGAGGAATGAGGGTGAGGGGTGAGATTGCGAGTGCTTATAATTGACTTAATGGGTTGCAGGGACTCTTGTGACTGGAATGGCTGTACGACATGCGTACCAATTTGGAAGTGCAGCCGACATTTAATGGACAGGGCACGATCGTTATAGCTGCAGTACGGCAAAGGAGGCCTGTTGGCTCATCCATTGATGGACTCCATATTAGATATTTTTTGGCTTGGAAACTGACAAGCAGATCACTGACCTAATAGCTTATTGTTTTTGAAAGCCTGCCTGTTGCTTGCCTTCTCCCTCGCTGCTCATTTTGCAGTATGTAAATACTTCTGGACACGTGTGCATAGCTCCCAAGCACAGACCTCTTTATTTGTTTGTACATGCGCCTGGCAGCAGCCAGGCAAAAGGAAATAGTGGCGCTGCGCTTGAGGAACCCTAGGTCGTGCAAGTCACCATCAGCAAGTCTTGTGTCAAAAGATATGGCAGGTTGTGCAAACTTCCACAGCTATAAAGACCTTATGGGTGATACAAGATGTCTGTTGGAACTTCCTGAAACCTGCCATTCTCAATTCCAGACAATCGGCATACTGATAGGAGACGACCTGAGCTAGGGACTGACGTGATGAACACTGCAAACGACGGTCTACAGCTCCTGCAAATCCAAGTAACGCCATTCTGCGGAGGGAACTAAGGTTACTCGAGACATGTGTCCTAGCGACCGGTGGGGAACCACAGACCTACAGTCTGAGGGTTCCAGAACTACGCAGGCAGTGAAAAACCACTCCCAACATTAATCAAGGGAAACGTACTACTTTGGTATCGTGTACTGTAAAACTCCTCCACCAAAAATAAGGAAAAAGGATCAATGGGGATCAGGAGGGTTGCAGGCTTGACCTGAAACCGGCTCGCTCCTGGTGAGAGTTGCAATGGCACTGGAAAGTGCACGTCTGGTATGGACAAGTTTGGTGGCGTAGTTGACAGAATGTAGCCTGTAGTAGGTTTAGTAGGTGTATTGCACAACACAACATGGGAAGCAACAGTATAAGGTATGGGCTTAAATGTTACACACTCAAACCATGGTTTGAATTAATGCGGTTGGTTGGTCCTGGCAGATGCTTGATTGTTTTCACGTTTTTACTGATGATTGGTTTTGTGAGGCTCTCTCAGCCTCTGGTTTTGTGAGGCTCTCTCAGCCTCTGGTTTCTTGTTTCTGACCATGCTTCTTGTACTAACTTCCTGAGACATATCAACAGCTTTCTTCTCGTTCTCCTTGATGCTTTCTCTTCGCG
>Ga0307942_1001532_pt1 | contig 18485 bp, 21 predicted proteins | sample OrgLakmetagen175_FD_201846 | JGI IMG/M metagenome (GOLD analysis project Ga0307942, IMG submission 201846) | Saline water microbial communities from Organic Lake, Antarctica - #175 | ecosystem: Environmental > Aquatic > Non-marine Saline and Alkaline > Saline | place: Antarctica: Organic Lake... | reverse complement strand
AGACGGCGAGGCTGGTCTCCTGATAACCATGCATAACCAACACAGGTCGCCAGACCCGACAAAAATTGAGAGAGCCACTGCAACGAGTACAGTGGCTCTATTTTTTTATTTTTTATTTTTTTATTTCCATGAGATCAATGATTGTGATCCAGTACACACAATGCCCTGTGGCCGTAATGTCAGCCTTGGGTTGGTGGGTTAAATGTCAAAGCTAACTTTATTCCGAAGATCAACATTGTAGGGTTGGTACGTATTGCTTTCTTGGATGGCGGATAACCCTTGGTGGGTTGGATGTCAAAGCTAACTTTATTCTTTATTCCGAAGATCTACATTGTAGGGCTGGTAATTGTTGCCCTCTTGGATGGCAGAGAACAGAGAACCCTTGTTTTTGAAGATTGTTTAGATGTTCATCTGGTGCAGGCTGAGATATGTTTGGCGCTTTAATTTGCTCTTCATAATTTTTGAGGCTCTGCTTGAAGCTTCACAAGTGTTTTGTAGTTTTTCTGGCTCCCAGGTTGGGTTCCATGAAACCTCCACAATCTCTCTTTTCTGAAATTGGATACGGCTTTCCTTTTCATTTTGGTTCAGATTGATACAGGCAGGGCAGGCCCATGAATCATTGGCATCAATAGCATCCCTTTCAGTGACGTTGCAGCAGCTTGTTTTAAGCAAGCATTGCCAGTGGTAGGTACGGTTGCAGACGTCACAGATGTACATGTCTTTAAAAGGTCTGGAGATTCAAGTTTTAGATGGTAGGAGCAAATTTCACAGCTTGCGCACTCGATTTGGCTCTGGGCAATAGTCTTACTGGATTTGGGCACTAGTCCAACTGATTTAAAGAGGGGTAGGGCCCATCTTTCAATATTCATCCCCTACGGTACCCTTATCTTTGTTTGCCTTTGTAAATCACCAAGTATGTATAGTGTTTCCTGCGCAGGTTTCTTGTAACACTCCAAATCAGGCCGGATGGTATGTAGGCGAGAAATGTAAGGATGTTCATTCTCCCACTAGATCGGGTGCATCCTTTTCTGTAGCTACTTCATATTCTTTTGGCCTGACAGAATGGCTTACAAAATCAATCTGACCTATCTTTCAGGGCGATGTTAGCTAGTGTGTGAGTACTAGCTAGCTACTTCAGAGCCTTACTTATAGTGCAGGCCAACATACCAGTATGACCTTTTTTATAGTACAATTTTCTAGTACAGAATAGCTGAAGTAAGCAGAGTGATGTTGATCCGTGCTGCTGCTTCTTACCATTCCCTTCAAACTGCTTTGGCGCAGAAAGAGTTTAAGAGTAGCAGCCCTGAAAAGGAAAAGCAAATATCTCGTGATTCGACAAACGGCAACATAGATCCAACATGCTACAATGAATCCTACATCCTACATAGATCCAACATCCTATGCTACATAGATCCAACATGCTACAATGAATCCAAGCTACAACAGAGCACCACGTGCTTTACTGTGTGAGGTTTAAAAAAAAAAAAAAAAACGGGAAGTGCCTGCTAAACTGCTTTTTCAACATCTGAATTCAATTTCGCTCTATATACACGATAATAACACAGTTTTAGCCAGGCAAGTGATGATTCAGAGTTCATCTATATATCAGCAGGGCCTGCAGCAAAAGAGTGCGTGATGAGCCAGACCATGTTTGATGTTCCAGACCCTCTCGTTGTGCACGTGCTGCTCCTCACACATGAATTTAAGTATGATAGTAATTGCCTCCCTAATTCTTGGTACCTCAGTGTGACAGCTAATGTTTATCATGTGCCCAAAAAACGCAGATGATTCCCCCTCTTTAATTTAATGCGGTCGGTTGGTCCTGACAGATGCTTGATTGAATTTACTGGTTTAATTCAGTGCTGCAATGTCACAAACAACGTTGTGCCTTTTTTCCCTTTCCAATTATAATTTTGCAGGCGCTATGTCGTAGCAAATCAGCCACCGTCTCCGCAAAGTATATGACTCAGCACAACAACCAATATGGGAAGTCTACTCAACCATCTGGCTGAGCATTGAGTAGTGTACTGAGCTAATTGAATACCGCAATATCAAATCCAGAAAACTATCTTCAATAAGCCGGCTTCTCCAGCTTATTGAACGAGACTAGGCAAACAATTGCAACTGAAAAACCAACTAACCAAATCACACGAATCGTCACTGCCAACAATTGGGCGTGACAGCTACGGATGTTTTTACTGTTTTATTTAGTGCTGCAATGTCACAGACAACGTTCTGCCTTTTTCCCTTTCCTTTTTTTTTGCAGGTGCTACATGTCTGGTGCTACAAAAACAAACATCACAATTTATACATGTTTTGCATACGCAGCCTAGCAGTCACACGTTTTGACTGATGGCTTTATCTGTAAACTCTGTAAACTCGAAATCCAAGCTACGACAAAGCTCGTACACTACTACTTTCTAACGGGAACCCATTGATTGCATCCCCTCCTATGCATCCAAACACCCTCTCCTTCCTGTGGCAATTTTATTGGTCCTGTGTCACCCTTCAGCACTCCAGCGTCCTCAAGCTTGGCAGCCATCTCTTCTTGCGACAGCCTGAGAGGTTGCACGGCAGACAAAATGATTTAATACTAATATTACTTGGTAAATGGAAGCCCAGCAAGTACTGGTGACAGTAACAGTCGAGGATTCTGCGCTGTGCTAGTAAAAGCTCCTTTTGTTATCAAACGAATAAAAAGAAAACACAGAGCTGTAAACTGAATCTTTCCTATCCAAGCCGGAAGTGCTCACACCATGCCGTTGTTTGAAGAAAGAAAAAATTAGCAGATAGTGAAAAACCACTCCCCACATTAATTAAGGAAAAGGAGACACTTTGGTACTGGGTACTGTAATACTCCTCCACCAAAGGATGGAGAAAAAATCAATGGAGATCAGGAGGGTTGCAGGCTTGACCTGATTCCGTCTCCTGATGAGAGTTGATAACAGTGCTGGAAAGGGCACGTCTGGTATGAACAAGTTTGGCAGCGTAATTGACAGAATGAACATAAAGCTTGGAAGCAAGTCTCTTAACTCTTTGAGAATCAAGACCCAGCTCCTTAAAAGGCTCCAGCGTGTGATTGTTGTAGATGGTGCCACCCACTCCCAAAAGGATGGCGTTATTTTACTTTACATCACTTACCTAAACTGTATCAGAATGGATCGGGAAATGATGTTGCTTAGTGCTCTGCACCACCCGATGCATTCAAAGCCACAAAACATCCCACCTGGAGAATACAAATTGAAGGGCTTGAACCCTGATCAACTCCCATCAGGAGCCGGTGTCAGGCTAAGCCTGCAACCCTCTTCTTCCCATCGGTTGTTTTTCTTTTCTTTGTTGGAGGAGTGTTACGGTACTTGGTACCAAAGTGATTCCTACTTCTTAATTAATGTGGGGAGTGGTTTTCACTGCCTGCACAGTTTTCCCTCTTTGATGGGGATCAGGTATTTGAGAGGCAAAGGTCTGCGAACCACTGAGAGCATATTTGGGGTTTGCATTGTTTTGTGATGAACTGTTTCAAGATTAGTGTGGCAGATCTGATGGCATACAAACTTAGTTTTTGAAATGCTACTGAAAGATACTGGAAGAGAGTCAGGTTTAAGAGTAAAATATAGGGCGAATGCTGCGTTGATTCCAATGCATGATATGGATCACAAAGGTACTGCTGCATCAGCTGTCACCTTTTGATACAATTGCTGCTGCAACTGCTTACTACCATAATGGTGTAAAGCTGCAATATGGAAAATAGACAAACCTGCTAAGATAAAAGGTAAGGCATAGTGTAAACTATAAAAACGATTTAAAGTAGGACTGCTGTGATCTCTTGCTACAAATGCGTCAAAATCACGTTCCAGCACATCTGCCCCTTAACAAACCATCGTATCTTTGACTTGTTTTTTTAATTCTGCATTGTGCCGCAATTAAACACCACACTCAGGGTAATCAGTGAGAGCATCAAGTGCAGCAACACAGCTTGACACGTGCGCTTTAACGTGCCCTTAATCAATCGCCAATCACGTCTTCTCTTGTCATGTCATCTTTTCTCTTTTAGTTCCAAGCCTGAGCCTCCTCATAGTTGTCCCCTTTACTTCAAGGCCAAGGGAAAAGTTATTACTCGACACCTAAATGGCTCCTTCTCCTAAATAATCGTGGCTCTGGTTCTTCCTCTTGTTTGCTTGCTTTTTCTGTTTGCTTGCTTTCTTACCCCTCACGATTGTAGCGCAAGTCCTCATGCAAGCCCTTCACGAGCAGTTGTATGTTTTGTCGGAACTTGCTTTTCCCCTCCTGTGTGTGATCAGTTAACAAAATGTTTCTGAAAAGATATTGAAAGAGACACCAAAAAGAATACGAGGAAATAACGAGAACATACTGGCAAAGAACGGGCAAAAGAACAAGAGACGCACTAAGCTTTCAGGTGCTTGCAAAACCGTCTGCTCATGAGCAAGCGTTGGGTACTAATGGACTGGCACCAAGCTTTTGATGGAGTCTTAATCGCTTATACCAAAGGTCTTACATACAATCACAACAAAACGTGCAATCATGCCCTTGGAGGTGTAGCACACCTGATGAGCTGGCGGTGTCTGAGGACCTGGATCCGCAAAGGATACAGGGGAAGGAGGGGGTGTGGGCGCCTTTGGGGGCAGTGCTGGGGCCGTGCGCTCAGTCGCAGGTCGTGAAAAAGCCGCTGCTTTGATGGCTGTTGGCGCAGGAGGGGTCAGAGCTGGTGGAACTGGAGGAGTTGCTGCTTTTGAAGCTGGAGTTGCTGTGGGCGTGGGTGTGGGTGGGGCAGATGCAGGTGTTGAAGGAGATGGTGCTGCTGCCTCTGAAGCTGAAGCAGCCGCGGGCGCGGGCGTGAGTATGGGTGTGGGTGGGGCAGATGCAGGTGCTGATGTAGATGGTGCTGCTGCCTCTGAGGTTGAAGCAGCCGCAGGCGTGGGTGTGGGTGTGGGTGGGGCAGATGCGGGTGCTGCTGCCTCTGAGGTTGAAGCAGCCACGGGCGTGGACACGGGTGGGGCAGATGCAGGTGCTGATGGAGATGGTGCTGCTGCCTCTGAAGCTGAAGTAGCTGCGGGCGTGGGTGTTGGTGTGTACGTATCAGGGGGGGGTGCAGATGATTCTAGCTTCTTCTTTCTGGGGCGCCCCCTTCCTTTCTTTGTTTCTGCCGCGCTGCCTTGCTGGTCGTCCGGGGGTGGATCCTCTTGCTTGTGCTTGGTTTTGGAGCCAGGTGGGCGGCCTCGGGGTTTTGTGCTGTGCTGAGTTGGTTGCTTAATATCAGGAGAATGCTGTGCAGCGAGCATTGAGGGTGAGCGACTCACAGTTGGTCGTACGTGACATGATGTGATTTGCCTGGTGATCATCCCTGTAAAATGCGAATAATGTAAATTTGCAGATTATAGTTTAAAATATCGAATTGGAACATGGCATCGATGCAATGACAGGGGTCGAAATGTCTATCCTTTCTTACTTTGAGTTTTCAGCTGAATATTTCCTAATTTCTGACCGATTTTCAGACGCATAACCGTTTCAGTATTGTCAATCGTGTCGAACGAATTTCAAATGTAGAAGGATTGGCGAAATGAGACAAAATTTATAAAATGTATGGCCTCTCGTACAGCTCAAAGCATCGTAGGGCTCGGCAGTCAGTAGCCAGAAGAGATTTGGGGCAGGGTTGCGCGATCGAAGCAAGCAACTGTAATTGGAGGGCGAGAACTTCAACCAAAATGATTTCTTCCTGTAGGAAACACAGATTCAATGCGTACACTTTTAGAAAGGGCACATCTTCTTAGGTGAACACATAAGAACGTGGGCAGAATGGGTCGGCGGGAATACGTGTCTCCCGACCTAAATTGATTCGATAGCCTCAAAATGAATGAACAAGAAGTCTGCACACAAACAACCAGCTCTATCAGTTGTCTTCAAGTTTGCAACACAATTATAACGATTTAAGATGACTCTGTAGCATTTACACATGCCAATTCCTTTTTCTGTGTTTGTCGTGCTTCTCACCAACAGGTTGCCACAGCGCTTGGACTCTCAACGATTTGTTCTTGCCTCACGCATGGCCCGAACAACATGTGGGATGAGTGGGACATCCTGAGAAGAAGAGCGCTAAATGGAGTGAGCAGGGTGCCGGGACACAGAGGGGCTGCGATGGCAGCAAGAGCACCGCTCCCCCAGCCAAAGAGTTGTACTTTCACAACAGGCACAGTCACAACCAAAAGCAGGGTGCTTCAGCAGGGATGTAGATATGGAGCTCAGATCAATAAAGCAATGCAGAAGGCAAGCCATCCACTTACCGCGGGTGTCAGGGGGTAGTTGGGAATCTGCACCAGTGGAAAAACGCAGTTTTTTATTACGAAGATAAACCACCAAACTTAAAACTTGAATTGAAACCTATATGTTGCTGCGAAAGATTGAGATGGGGGGTATCATGCAGGTCGCTGTCATCATACACACACGCCCCTACCTCATTTTCCTTGACAAAAGCAATGTTTTGACCCTCTGCGCCATGCGGTGATCCAGACCAAGAATAGACAGCTACAATGACAGCAACGGGTTGTCGTGCACGGATATATAAAAGAATGCAGATGTAAGTTGGTGTAATAGGGTGCAGCCTCTTGTATCTATTTTATAGTATAATAGTATACATAAGGTTGGCCAAAACCGTATATGCTATATGATACACCGTATATGACAGTATATTGTATATTTGGTGATCCCCCTGCCAAGAATACCGTAAATATACTGTACATATATATATGGTTCTGGCCAACCCTAAGTATACACGCAGCATAAGCCCTGCAGTCATACATCAGCTTCCTACCGTAAAGGGGCATGAGGAGATGAACAGTGGGGTTAGGAAAAGACACAAAACTCAGCGGCTCCAGCGACGATAGCTCAACCTGCAAAAAACATAGTACGCTTTTTGAAGTGTAGTCGAATTTCAAAAAAGAGACTGAGCTCTTGCTGCTGTACAAGTTGTGCGAACTGTTTTGGCAAGGTGTATAGAATGATAATGTTTCTAATTCTTTCAATACGACATGCGCGCTAATCATTGCTGCCAAAATTACATCAAGAATTAAGCAGGTAGACAAGTAGCAGGAAACCTACTACCTGTATGCCAAGCTCCTCGTATAATTCTCGCACGAGAGCGCCTTCTGGTGTCTCTCCTTCATCTAATTTGCCGCCTGGAAGTGGTGAATGCCGCTCACAAGAGGTCATTAACCTGACCGTACCTCAGCAAGCTACCTTGCCAATCTGTCCTAGGATTTGAGCGTCAGGAATATTTCATTGATAGTGGTCACACTATCTGCGTTTTTATTACTTGCCTTGGAATTGCGCTTTCATTGCCCAGGAAGGTGGTATAACGGGGGACATATTCGGGTTTGTAAGTTCATAAAAACCTGATTTCAAACACGGCCTGAACATCCCTTACAGCCCAATTCTGGGTCTGGGTCTGGGTCTGAAGGCTAAGTAGCTGATAAAGGCAGCCTTTCGGTTCCAATTAGATGTGTTTCACATCCCCTAGAGGCGGGCAGTGGATACCCCATTGAGGGTTATGAAGGGTATATTTTATTTACCAATGGTCAAATTTTCAATTATTTCTGTCTTCTTTATAAGAACTGGAGGCGTCTTTCCCACGTCTGACTCCTCTCGGATGATTATTTATTCGTGCAGTACACTATAGGTTGGCGCGAACTTTCGCTCTGTTGTTCTTTGTCGAAACATATAAACACTCCTCACTACCTAGCGTTTTATTATTATGTGGTACAGTCGTGTCCGCTGGGGTAAAGGGGGAGCATTGTGTTCCAAGCATGGAAGTAAGTGCGGGGGGGGGCAAGCTTATGTATCTGGTTTGTTGCTCCTTTTCCTTCATTAATGTGGGGAGTGGTTTTCACTGCCTGCGTAGTTTTTCTTTTTCTTCTGGTCAGCTTGAAACCAATTTAGCGAGATGCCCAGGATTCTGCTCAGAATTAAGGGATTTGCAAATATATAATATTACGTCTTTTTACGACAGTTTGGTCGCAGCGCACATCAGCTAAAATGGCTGGCAACGCTGGATGATGTAACTGGATTTTTGGATGTACCTGGATGTAACTGGAATATCACTGGATGTACCTGGATGATGTAACTGGATTACTGGGTGTAACTGGATTACTGGGTTTAATTGGATGGGGGAAACTGAGCGGCCGTAGAGCGGTACTTTCACGACAGGCATAGGGCGGGCGAAACAGGCACAGGGCGGGCGAAAAGCGGAATATTTTCTCACCTGGAAGCTCCCAAAGCCCTTGTGTCTGCCCTTTCATGCGCTGTGAATGATGGTGATGATACAGCCATTAAGACAACAAACCGCCAATGCAAGTAGCCACATACAAGCATCTGCACCTGTGCAAGCAGAACTTTAGTCTCCCCCCCTTCATCTTTCTGGATGCATGCCGCAGCGACAACGAGTAATAGCGGGCCCTTTATCCTCCGCTGAGGAGGAACAAAAGGAGAAGGTTGGTTTCCAGGGTTCATCGAGGTGGCTGCAAGCGAGCAAAGGTAATGCAGCAAATGTCCGGTCACTGTGGCAATCTCAAGGGCTTTGATCTCGTAGTGAAACCGTGAACAGTGCACCTAGTGCCGCTCACAGGAAGCCCGGCACTCACCCTTTGCCTTGATGTCTCTCCTCCTGAAACATGTGCTTTTATGCATAGAAATATACAATACAATAAAATTTCATTAAATCAACCAAAAATTTCGGTAGTCGTACAATGTTGTTACAGAAATGAATGACATGTTCATCACTCTGGACAACCTGACCCGCGAGTAAGTCTTCATGTATTCATCCTTACATGTATTCATCCTTACACTCTGTGCAGGCAATTGTGTTTGATGGTTTTCGTGTGCATGTTCATGTGCCAGATGAGATTCAAGACAGCACAAGTGCACAACTTTGCGTGCGGCACGCAGCGATGAACGGAAGTGCAGGTGCAGATATAATCTTTGCCTTGCCATTAATTACGGACTGGTGCCTCCACTTTAATCACAAACGCAGGTTCTTGCGAGCAGCGAAAGAGCATGATGGAACAGTCGTGCCCGAGGGTTTCGCCCTTCGAACTGAAGCTCAGGGCTTTTTTAAAGCCCCAGCATTTCACGTTGCCCACAGCAGTCCAGGAGCAGAGGAGGGCACAGAAGGAGGGGAGGGCTTCTTCAGAGGTGTGCCTGTTAAAAGGGAGTAGACGGGGCAATTGATGAGAAATGGTCAGAGGAAAAAAGAGGGGAAGCGTTAAATTTGGGTTTACACCTCCGCGCCTCCATTTGCGTGTGAGCACCTGTTTGAACATAAAACCGTCTTGGACCACGTCAAAGACGCGGGCGCATTTGTTGCAAGATAAAGAGAGATGCAAACGTTCATTGCTGAAAGTTTGGTTTATCTTTAGAGATACATGCCCTCGCACGCACATGAGCACCTCTCTCCCTATTTAGGTACATACAATTTTGCAAGTTTGAACAACTCATATGTGCATATGCCTTTTAAATGCTGTCACAAGTACCTGCTCTCAAATTGCACACCTCTCTTACGCTGGTGGTGCAAACATGTACACTTCTGCCCCCCTCCCTCCCTCCCTCCCTCCCTTTGTTTATTTTTTAAATAACTCCTTCTTTCCCTTCCACTGCTTTGGAATCTCTGCCATTCCTGTCTTTTCCCTGATAAAAAAATGTAGGTGCTCTCACTCACTTATACGTAAGGCACCAGCACAGAGGCAACACGCACGCCACACACGCGCACACACACACACACGCACACACATACACAAAAACACACACTCACATACACATACACAAACACCCACACACCAGGGATCGAGCCAGACAGCAAGCGCCACGTCCTCCTCATCGATCTGAAACAAGCACGACGAATCCGAACATCATTCATCACACACTTGTCTTCCTTCCTACCTGCTCCACCACCACCACCACCATCACCATCACCAACACCGGCAAGTCAACAGCAGGCGCAGCAGGCACAGCCACAGCAGCCGCACGCACAGCCGCAGCAGCAGCAGCAGCAAGCACAACAGCAGACACAGCCACAGCAGCCACAGCAGCCACAGCAGCAGGCGCAGCAGCAGCATAGGCAGTCTTCTTGGTTTGAGTGGCAACGTACAACTTTGCAGCATCAGCAACAGCACCAGCGGCGCCAGGTGCTTTCAGGCTTTCAATTTCCCACTGACCACCTGTGGATTCACCCCGCAGCCCCCCTTTTACGGGCGTGCTGGCTTGCAGGTGCGTGTGTGTGCGTATGTGACGCGTGTGTGTGTACGTGTGTGTGTGTACAAGTGCGCACACGTACGTGCTGGTAAGCTCGTGGAGAGGTTAAAATTAAAGTACAATCATGCCAAGGGTTTGAATCTTGATAGGGAGCTGTGGCGCAAGCGTAAGTATGGATTTCATACATTGAACAAATCATCTAACAAGGTTGTCAGTGTTATAAGCATCATACTATGAACAAATTATGTACCAAGGTTGTTAGTGTCTCAATGTGGCTTTGCTGCCGAAAATACATCCACAAGACATTCTAAAGACATCCGACGCTACCCACCACTTGTCTACTCTGAATCACGCATGCATGTGTCCACTGAAGCGCTCACATCTGACTGTACTGCGCTCACTGCATGCATGTGTCCATCACTGCATGCATGTGTCCACTGTGTGCATGTGTCCAATGTGTCCATCACTGCATGCATGTGTCCACTGAAGCGCTCGCATCTGACGTACTGCTGCTACTAATGTAGTAAGAAGTACTCCTTCTCTTAGGGTTAGCAGGCGTACTCCTTCTCTTACTTCTTACTACTACACCCTCTGTCCTGCTTCTGCTACGCACTCTGTAATGCTTCTACTACGCAATCTGTACTGCTTCTCCCACGCACTCTGTCCTGCTTCTACTACGCACTCTGTCCTGCTCCTACTACACACTCTGTACTGCTGGACCACTGAACTGTGGCCTCCTGAATGCAGGTGTGCTGGCAACAGCTGTGAATGTGGCTGCGGTGGCAATCGTGCTCTTCTACTGGGGCGCCCTGGGCGCCCAGAGGCGCTTGCGGTGGCTGGCAGGGATGGCAGGGTGAGTGTTTTATGCGTGTGTCCTGGTGTGTTGATTTTTTGTTAATTTTTGTGTGTGTAGCTGTCACGGCCTTCTGTAAAGGTGGCTCTGGGCGCTGCAAAAAAAAATAGAAATATGTGCAATGCCTGGCAGGGATGGCAGGGTGAGTGTTTTATGCGTGTGTCCTGGTGTGTTGATTATTTGTTCATTTGTGTGTGTGTGTGTGTGTGTGTGTGTGTGTGTGTGTAGCTGTCACGGCCTTCTGTAAAGGTGACTCTGGGCGCTGCAATAAAAAATAGAAATATGTGCAATGCCTGGCAGGGATGGCAGGGTGAGTGTTTTGTACGTGTGTTCTGGTTTGTTGATTATTTTTTACACGTTTGTGTAGCTGTCACAGCTTTCAGTTGAGACAGTTCTGGGTGCTCATAGGCGCTGTGTTGCCTGTTCATTAATGTGTGTGTGTGTGTAGCTGTCATGGCCTTCCGTTGAGATGGATCTGGGTGCTAGGAATAAATAAGGGAGAAAATATTTGTGGTGGCTGGCAGTCTGGGTAGTGGTGGCTGGCAGTCTGGGTGGTGACATCTGTGCACGTATTCGTGTGTGTGATTGTAAGTGTGATTGCAAGTGATAGGGTGTTATTGCATGTAATTAATATGCGTGTCGTTACGCGTGCATGTGAGGTGTGCGTCTCTTAAATCTCGCTCCTACTCAAAAGCTGAAAGCACCTGCTGTTTCTGGCAAAGACATCGATATTAGGGTTGGCCTGAACCGTACATGAATAGTGGTATGCATCATAAATTATATACATGTGATTCTGCGTTATACATTCCCTGCCATAACTACCTTACCAGCAGAACCCCGACCAGCACGCTTATATTCGCCTGCTTTAAACAGTACGTCCGAGCTTGACGTAAGTTCCGTGAGTCTAACGTTTTGCGAGAAGTGGAAGTATCTCGGAAGAATGTGAACATGTGCGTATGCGCAGGTGGCTCGTGCTGATAGGTCCAAAGCTGCTCTTCTCACAGCGCCGATGGCATTGGCTCCCAGGTAGACCCACCGTACTTACAAATAATGGAATGTGCACAAAACATTGCCCGTACAAGTGTACGCCCTTGTCCAGCTGCAAACACAATTGCACACATGCTCCCTCACACACACATGCACACACACACATACACACACACACGCGCGCACACACATGCTCTGACGCACGCACGCATGCACACACATACATACACCCTCATGCACGCTCACACACACGCACGCACACACAGGTTGGTCCCCCCGGCTGCTACGTATGCACTACGTGTTCCACTACCATGCCATACGTGCGCAGCAGCAGCAGCAGCAGCAAACACAGCAGCAGCAAGGAACACAGGCAGAGTCACAAAGAATGGGTGTGCAGCAGCTCACCGACCAAGGTGGTGTTGAGAAGGAAGACAGTTTGCGTGGGCTGCTGCTGCTGCAGCAGATGAGGCTGGCTCCTCAGCACCACATTGAGGTTTGTACGTGTGTGTTACTTGCATTGAGTGTTCATGTATGTGTGTGTGTGTGTGTGACAGGTAAGAAGTTGAGCCATCAATCCGAGTTAGGCGACACACAAACACATGCATACACACACACACCTAATCACACGCAAAATTGTGACAGGTCTTGGGCAACGTGCAACAGCAAGTGGGTCAAGATGAAATGCCGCGAGTGACCAGAGGAGGAGATGCTGTTGACTCTGTCCATCACGAACGCGTGCAAAGTTTTGCTGCCAAACTGGAAGCGCTGGTGCCCAGTGCTGAGGAGCTCCTAGCTATGCACCAAAGGTTAGTGGCTTATGCGGCTTTGAGAGGCTGTAAACGTGAACAATCTGGAGTGATGGCACAGTTTGCAAGTGGTGCGTGCTAGTTTGTGAGGGCCCTTGTACACATTTATACATATGTATATATATGTGGCATCCTGGGCGGACTCTCATGGCAGCCCGCTTTCCCGCCCAGCACTATACCGTTAACAGCTGCGCTACGCAGACTTTGTCGATATATATATATGTAATATATATGAGTTTTGATACAAATCACGAGGAGCTTTTAGCTGTGTAGTATGGTAAGTCGTTGGTTGAGTGGGTGGTGCAGAATGAGAGCCTGTGTGCATGGGCTTTGATGCATCTTGTAAAGGGTTGCAGCGTTGTGTTTGATGCATCTTGTTTGATGCATCAAACACATGCATCTTGACATCTTGACACATGCATCTTGTTTGATGCATAAAACACATGCATCTTGTTTGATGCATCGTGTTTGATGCATCTTGTTGTAAAGGGTTGCAGCGTTGTGATTCATTTGTGTAAGCAGTGTGGCAGGGTCCTGCCCAGGAAAAGCACTAGGATACGATGCCCATTAGATGCAGGCAGTCGGTGTCTTCCCTAATCGCGTCAACTTTCTAAAGTCGTGCACGCAAACCTTTTGGTGACCCTCGGTCCCTTCCCTTTTTAGAAACAAACAGATAACGCCATTGCACAGAAAAACATGGTTGTAAAACGCGTGCGCACACACATACACATATACACGCATACACATATACACACACACAAAAATACCCCGTTATGAAGTGTGCCTGTGAAACATGTGCACACACACACATACACACACACACTCATGTGCTTCTATTGGTGCCCTCAGGTACACTGATGTTGCTCATGTGGTGTTCCCTGATGCGTCAGCCTACAAGGCACTCCTAAACGATTTCCAGCGTGCGAAGCGCGCCCAAAAGCTGGTGAGTGCTGGGATGTGCCACAGACTCTAAATTGTACACGATATTCTACAAGGCTTTCCTAAACGAATTTCAGCTAGCAAAGTGCGCCCAAAAGCTGGTGAGTGCTGGGATGTGCCACAGACTCTAAATTGTACACGATATTCTACAAGACTTTCCTACACGAATTTCAGCGTGCAAAGCGCGCCCAAAAGCTAGTGAGTGCTGGGATGTGCCACAGACTCTAAATTGTACACGATATTCTACAAGGCTTTTCTAAACGAACTCCAGAGTGCGAAGCGCGCCCAGAAGCTGGTGAGTGCTAGGATGTGCCACCGAACATGGTCCTCTGTATGCAATGAACAATCTTCTTAGAAGCTGCCTTAAGCATGCCTAGCACACAAGTAGCTGAAACGCTGGTAAGTGGTGGAGGGAGGGACGGTACTCAGTGCATGCCCTCTGTGTGTCTTTTGTGTATTTAATACAGCAGCAAATTGAATTCCAGGCCCTTTTTTTAAGAGTGTTTTCGTGTAGCAGTAGCCTTCAAAGTTGCCCAAGACCTTTTTGTTAACTTTCCTCAACATGGCTTGCGCACTTTTGTACTAGCAGCTGGGACAAACACACATTTGTCTTTTTACGCTCACTTGAATTTTGTTCTGTGTTGCAGGAAGCATCCTTTATAGATGCCCAGGACCTTGTTTTCAACACAACATGCGCATTTTTGTACTAGCAGCTGCATTAAACACACACACATCTGCCTCTTTACGCTCACTTTGGATTTTGTTCTGTGTTGCAGGAAGCATCCTTTAAAGATGCCCAGGACCTTGTTTTCAACATGACATGCGCATTTTGTACTAGCAGCTGCGACAAACACACACACACCTGCCTCTTTACGCTAATCTGAATTTTGTTCTGTGTTGCAGGAAGCATCCTTTAAAGATGCCCAGGACCTTGTTTACAACACGACATGCACACTTTTGTACTAGCAGCTGCGTTAAACACACACACACACACACCTGCCTCTTGACGCTCAATCTGAATTTTGTTCTGTGTCGCAGGAAGCATCCTTTAAAGATGCCCAGGACCTCTTCCACATGACTCGTGCGCTGGTGGTTGCGACAGACAGCAGGGACAATCAAGAGGCGCACCGCACGGCCTTTGTCTCTGTCGATTTTGAATGGTGAGGGATCCAAAAATATGTGTGGTTATGCGTCTGTGAATGTGTGTATGTCTGTGTGTCTGTGTGCGTGCGCATGTGCACCAATATGCATGTGCATGTGTGCATGTGCGCACAAGTGTGCGTGTCATAACTGTGTTGTGTTGCATATGTTTACAGTGCAAGAAATCTTGTTCACCATACTAACCTGGCATAAGCACAAGCCCTTGTGAGCCAAAAAGCGATTTGCACGGTTCTCATATGGCAGCACACGCAAAACACACAAGTACACACACACACTAACACACACACACACACACACTGGTTTGTGCAGGTGGGAACGCAGCACAGTTGCACGGTTATCACATGGCAGCACACGCAAAACACACAAGTACACACAAACACACACACACAGATTTGTGCAGGTGGGAACGCAGCACAGTTGCACGGTTCTTACATGGCAGCACACGCAAAACACACACACACACACACACACACTGGTTTGTGCAGGTGGGAACGCAGCACAGTTGCACGGTTCTTACATGGCAGCACACGCAAAACACACAAGTACACACACACACACACAAACACACACACACACTGGTTTGTGCAGGTGGGAACGCAGCACAGTTGCACGGTTATCACATGGCAGCACACGCAAAACACACAAGTACACACACAAACACACACACACAGATTTGTGCAGGTGGGAACGCAGCACAGTTGCACGGTTCTTACATGGCAGCACACGCAAAACACACACACACACTGGTTTGTGCAGGTGGGAACGCAGCACAGTTGCACGGTTCTTACATGGCAGCACACGCAAAACACACAAGTACACACACACAAACACACACACACAAACACACACACACAAACACACACACACACAAACACACACACACACACACACTGGTTTGTGCAGGTGGGAACGCAGCACAGTTGCACGGTTATCACATGGCAGCACACGCAAAACACACAAGTACACACACACGCACACACACTGGTTTGTGCAGGTGGGAACGCAGCGCAGAACAACTGCTGGAGATTGGTTGGAGCGCTTGGGACACCCACACACACACCCTGACCTCCAAGTGCGTGTGTGTGTGTGTGTGTGTGTGTGTGTGTGTGTGTCCCTGACCTCCAAGTGCGTGTGTGTGTGTGACCCTGACCTCCAAGTGCGTGTGTGTGTGTGTGTGTGACCCTGACCTCCAAGTGCGTGTGGGTGTGTGTGTGTGTGACCCTGACCTCCAAGTGCGTGTGTGTGTGTTTTTGTGTGTGTGTATGTGTGTGTGACCCTGACCTCCAAGTGCGTGTGCGCCTAGGATACACACAGCTGTGTGTCTTTGAAATAGTCCAATTTTTTAACTTGCGCTTTTCTGCATCCCTGCTTTCCAGACTGTGTGGCCACTGAGAGTAAGTTTTCTGAGAGTAAGACATTTTGCTGACTGTGTGGCCACTGAGGGTAAGACGGTTTCTGTGTGGCCACTGAAACTAAGACAGTTTCCAGTCTATGTGGCCACTGAGAGTAAGACATTATTCTGACTGTGTGGCCTCTGAGAGTAAGACATTATTCTGACTGCGTGGCCACTGAAACTAAGAAGACTCCCTGACTGTGTGGCCACTGAGAGTAAGACATTTTTTGAATAGCGACATGAATATATAAGGGCAGATTCGGCTTGGACTCACAACCTATGCTTAGGGTTGGCCAGAACCATACATTTATAGGTATATACGGTGTACATACGGTATTTTTAGCAGGGAAATCACCATGCATACGGTCATACACGGTGCAGATATACGGTTATGGCCAACCCTACCTATGCTGTAAAGGGCTGGCTGGAACCACATACATACTATGGCTATTAGGTTGTGTACATGGCTATGCGTATGGGTATAATAGAATGGAAAGTTTTCAAGTATACTGTCATAGATGGTGCGTTTACAGGGTCTGGCAACCCTGATGATGTGTAACGTTTTTTTTCCTTCTTCTTCACAGGCACTGGATCGTAGCTGAGGGCCTGCCTTACAGAAACGGACGCTATGTGCCAAACAAGAAGCACGCTTTCAAGTTTGGCACCAGCAGTGTCGGGCCCCTGTGCGATGGGGTCGCTGCATTGCAGGTATGTGTGGGTGTGGGTGTGCGTATGTGTGCGTTTACATGTTTGTCAATGTGGGTGGGGGTGCGTGTGTGCTTGTATGTGTATTTAATTATGGGCAGGATCTGGGAAGCAAATTTGCGGTCTGTAGATGAAGTGGGATTGCTGGATGTCAGAAGTACGATGCGTGTATGCGGTATTGCTGCCTGCTGGTTTTCTGCTTTGCGTGCAGCTAAGAACTCTGTTGAGATTTGTTTGAGCGCATATAAAAGAACAAAATTGTAGCTTTTGTTTAATTTTTCTCTACGACAAGAGCTGCTCTATTTCAAAAACGGTGTTTTGCTCATGAATTTTTCTTTCTTGACGTCAGAATGATTTTGGTGCAATGATTTTGGTGCAATGCTTTTGGTGCACTGTATTGAGCAAGGTTACGTTGCAAACATTATTTTTCGTTTGTCCTTGTTCTGTCACGAAAAAGAAACTACTATGGCCCTTGTTCTTCCTATTTGTGCTCTCTAGATTGCAAGGAAGAGCCCTTTGTATGATGTGTCACTTGCCCTTTAAGACAGTGTATCCAATGAAATGTTGTCACAACCAAGCAGAAATGCACATCAATCTGCGTTGAACCGGCAGTGGTGTGTTCTGCCGACTTAGGCTGGCATCGGTGCCATCTGAACTTGTCGTACATTCCAATCCATTTTTTGTGCGTTCTGCCGACATAGGCTGACATCAGTGCCCATCTAAACTGAAAGTACATCCCAATCTACTTTCTGTGTGCGCTGCCTATTCAAGCTGACATCGATGCCCATCTAAACTTGTAGGTCATTCCAATCCAGTTTCTGTGTGCTCTGCCAATTCAAGCTGACATTGATGCCCATCCAAATATGTAGGTCATTGCATTCCGCTGTTTGTGCGCACTGCCAATTCAGGCTGACATTGATGCCCATGAATCAAGCATGGCTCTGGTGGGGCACGGGATGAGTCAAGACTTGGAGCAGTTGGCAAAGTGGGGCGTCAATGTGCCTGAAGGTGTGAATGAGTCAAGACTGGTGTGAATGAGTCAAACCTGGTGTGGTTGAGTCAAGACTGGTGTATATGTGTCAAGACTGGAGCATGGCTCTGGTGGGGCACGGAATGAGTCAAGACTTGGAGCATTTGGCAAAGTGGGGCGTCAATGTGCCTGAAGGTGTGGATGAGTCAAGACTGGTGTGAATGAGTCAAGACTGGAGCATGGCTTTGGTGGGGCACGGAATGAGTCAAGACTTGGAGCAGTTGGCAAAGTGGGGCGCTAATGTGCCTGAAGGTGTGGATGAGTCAAGACTGGTGTGAATGAGTCAAGACTGGAGCATGGCTTTGGTGGGGCACGGAATGAGTCAAGACTTGGAGCAGTTGGCAAAGTGGGGCGCTA
>Ga0307942_1001529_pt1 | contig 18503 bp, 16 predicted proteins | sample OrgLakmetagen175_FD_201846 | JGI IMG/M metagenome (GOLD analysis project Ga0307942, IMG submission 201846) | Saline water microbial communities from Organic Lake, Antarctica - #175 | ecosystem: Environmental > Aquatic > Non-marine Saline and Alkaline > Saline | place: Antarctica: Organic Lake... | reverse complement strand
GGTGTGTCCTTACAAGACAATATGTAGAGGTTAGAATTGTGTTGTAGGTGGTGGTGTGGTTGACACTGACATTATCAGGTGGTGTGTGTGTGTAGTGTGTGTGTGTGTGTATGTGTGACGCCTGTCTTCCTTCAAAAACACTGCCTCCCAAACCTTAGCGGTCCTTGGCCTGGACTGGAGAGGAGTATGTTGCACCTTCCATATTGCTTTCATCCAGTCTGAACACGCAGAGGCTTGCCAGCTCTTGCATGCAAGCGTGTGCTGGTCTCCCTGGTAACCTTGCTGGCTGTGCGAGAGTAAACGAATGCTGTTTGGATCACAATGGTTACAGTGGTTACAATGGTTACAGTGGTTACAAAGGTTACAATAGTTACAATGGGGGGTGACCTTCAGCCAGGTTGTTTGGCTGATCGTTAGGATTACTGCCAGTAGAGGTTTCTTACTCTGCATGCTAGTGGCACTCAGTGCTCAGTGAGCTAGTGGTGTGTATTGTGATCTGCGATGCACGCAAGTATACACAAACACATACACACACACACATACACACACACACATATACACACACACAGAGAGACTGTGATCTGTGATGCATGCAAGCATGCACACAGTGTGTTTACATGCATTTGGCACGCAGCCTACTGTGTGTGCCGGTGGTACAAAGTTTACACCCTAGCAGCGGATTCGAGTATGCTAGCAACGTGCGCTGTTTGTGTTTGTAGTGCTTAATAGCATGTGCTAGTCGTGCCTCCGCGCCCTGTGAGTTACAGAGTCTACAGATTAAGCCATCAGTCAAAACGTGTGACTGCTAGGCTGCGTATGTAAAACGTGTTAAAATGTGTGCTAGTCGTGCCTCCGCGCCCTGTGAGTTACAGGTTTGATTTTTAAACAGCCCCGTACAGTCTTGACAGGCTGTAGCAATTCGGGGCTCGGTGTGTAACATGAGTGCTCATTCCTTATGGAACACTCTTGTTGAGTGAATGAAAGTGTGTTTCATGAACCAGACTTCTAAGTGATTACTGAGCGATTTACCAGCAGCACACACACTAACACTCCCAGAGAAGCGATGGCTGTCTTACATTTTGGCCTTTCCCAATGGCATGCATTGTGTCAATGTATTTGTGCGGTTTGAGTGGCACTCATTGCTTCCCCGCAATCATTTAAAAACAAGGAGCAAGCTGCCAGAAAAGAAAAGTCTCGGTCAGATAAGAAAAACAAAAGAAGTAAACAAAGCAGGTATTGAAATTCCCCACCCACATTAATTCAAAAAAAGGAGCCACTTTGGTACCAGGTACCGTAAAGCTCCTCCACCGCAAAAAGGAAAGGAAAAATTAATGGGGATCAAGAGGGTTGCTGGCTTGGCCTGAAATCGGCTCCTGATGAGAGTTGATAACAGTACTGGAAATAGTACGTCTGGTATGGACTAGTTAGGCAGCGTAATTGACGGAATGGACATGAAGCTTGGAAGCAAGTTTCTTAATTCTTTGAGAATCAAGACCCAGCTCCTTAAGAGGCTCCAGCGTGTGAATGTTGTAGATAGTGCCACCCACTCCCAAAAAGATGGTGTGAAGGGTAACAGACGCTCCTTGGAGGATGGAGCAGAGGCCTTTGTGTTGTTCCTGCGCGGCGCTCAGCTGGTTCTGCGGTCTAGTGTCCTCACAGTACTTGATCTTGATGAGGTGAATGTCACGTTGTAGAATGCTGAGATATTTGGGTCGGCGCTGCCTGGGGAAGGTGGATCTGCTAGTGGCAGGCAGTGCAGCGGAAATGCTCCCAGTCCCCCTCAGTTTCCCCCTGCCACTCCTAAGAACCCACCCCGGGGACCCCCTTCATTGCTAGCCTGTTGCTTTCCAGTTTTTGCGGAGATGGGGGCAACCAATACAGCATCCGGACGGCTGGAGGTAAACCTATTTTGTCTGAGAAGCGGGGTGGAAAGAGCCACTTTGGTATAATCCATAGCCAGTCGTTCACTGCTACTTATATGCAGACAAAGCAGGATCCTAGGGAGCCTGTCTTGCTGATGGCTGTAAAGATCATACTGCATGCTAAGTTGTGTCTCTTAATGAGCATATTTCTTATTTGCGTGTGTTGGCATCCAGAAAGGATATGCAGGGCACTGTATGGTTGAGGGCAGAAAGGGCAAGATTATAGGTTTATTGAGTGCTTATACCATACATACCGCATGCTTTTGGTTGTACAGGGTTCCTGTTTTGTACTTCAAAATGACGCACTTGGTTTCAACAGGGAAAAAGGATGCTGTTAGGTAAGCGTTGCTAGCGGCTCCATTGGCAGTGCCATTTTTGATAGGGTCTTGTAGTATTCATGGTAGTTTGCTGTGGTATTGGCATTTCTAGTTTGTGGAGGGGGTAATTTAGGCTTGCAAGGCGTCATGGTAATTGGGTAGGTACCAAAGGTAGGTGGCAGGGCTGTGTTTGGTCGATTTATGACTTGGTGTTCTTCATTTTCTTGTGCAAGTCAGATATCTTAGAAGGGATTTCCCTCCGGAACACGCTAATATGACTGAGCAAACAAACATACATAATCCCCCCTACTAATACATCTTAAGATCCTCATATTTTGTCAAATAATGAATTATCAAAGCGTTCATGATAAAGGAAATCAATAAGACTGGCACACCCAGCTTATTGAGCAAGCAGACAAAAAATCTTAACCGTCAAATAACTAACTGCCTGTCACACAATTTGTCACTGTCACCATTTGATGTGACAGGAAAGTGTACACAAATACTTGGTTTTGTTTCAGTGAAAAGTTCTTCCTTTTTATAACCAGGCAAGGAAAAGGAAGGGCAGCACACGCGTACACAGCAGTCCGGAAATCTCACTACTAGGACTACTATGCAATACGCAATACGTTTGATGCCACAGATATGTGCTCCGCGACGCACCAAATCAGTACACTAGTCAAATTGTGGCCGTAACATACCGAGCAACTGGATAATTCAAGTGTTTGTAATGAATTAACTATAAAGAACAAGACCTGGGCAGGCAGTGAACTACAGTCTCAGTAAAGGCATCTTTAGCACCAAAGCTGCTGCCATGGCCACGCAGGTCATGAGCGCAAGCTGGCTTATCACGTTTGATCTTTTTCTTAAAACAGCCATCCACGGTACGTGTCGCTGCTCTTGTGGTGGTGTGTTGTTAGCAGGATGGCAGAAGCCGTGAAAGGAAAGCCCATCCCACACAGCGTCATCACCTGTGTGTCAACGTCAACGCCTTTGTGTCAGCATCTGTGTCAGCATCTGTGTGTCAGCATCTGTGTCAACACCTGTGTGTCGATGTCTGAGTGCCAATGTCAACACATGTGTGTCAATGTCAACACCTGTGTGTTAGCGTCAACACCTGTTTGCTGTTTCAATGTGGCTGCCAAAGGGTCTAGCGCTCTTCCTTCAGCAAATGTATTGTCTCGATCAAGGCCCTGGGGAGCGCTCTGGTGCTCTGAGTGAGCTGCAAAGCCATTGCGAGCATACCTGGAAAGCAGAGTAGGCACCATTTTTCCTTACTGGATATATTTTCTAGCAAGGCACCATTTTTCCTTACCGGAAAGCAGAGTAGGCACACACACACTGGCTAAGCTACGCATGTTGGCACCAAAATGCAATAAGGATCCAGATACAGTGCTGTGTCTTTCCCTACTGGAGCCATATATATCACAGCATATATACCTGGAAAGCAGAATAGGCACAGACACACTGGCGAAGCTACGCATTGGCGAAGCTACGCATTGGCTAAGCTACGCATTGGCGAAGCTACGCATTGGCGAAGCTACGCATTGGCGAAGCTACGCATTGGCGAAGCTACGCATTGGCTAAGCTACGCATGTTGGCACCAAAATGTAATAAGGATCCAGATACAGTGCTATGTTTTTCCCTACTGGAGCCAATAACCCCCCGCGCGGGTGCCGCAGACATCCTGCAAGTACCCCGATGCTACTCCGCGCAAAATTTGTATGGCAGAGAAGTCACACAATTATAGGCAAGCATTGCCCTGGAACCAGGTATAATTTGCTAAGAGCAGTCTGCAGATGCAATAATTCAGTGCGTGCTACAGATCAACAGTCATCACCTCCTGCTTGTTCCATAACAGAGGAAATTTGCATCTACAGTGCGTAGCATATCTCTTTTTGGATTATGTGCTTTTTTACACATCTTGCTGTCAGGTCTTTGCTCAGATGAGCAAATCAACTGAACTTAGACAAGCAAGGCATGTATGTGATAGCTTTTTCTGCTCACACGTGCACGGTATGTTTCTAGGCAGCCTAAACTTGCCAAAACGTGCAACACGTTGCAAGAATGAAAACTAGCAAAACTGGCTCTAATTTCTAAGAAGGCCAATGTGCTCACCAAGCAACTGCTTCAGCTTTCTGGTAGTCTAGGGGCGCGTACCCCAACTCCCGCTGTGCTTTCTCGATCTGAAATGAAGGAAGGGAAGCACACACATAATTTCTGGAGAACAGCTTGTCATGCTAAATCAATGGCATGGACGAATCGTGTGATTTCCCCTGGATTTATAATGTGAGCAACGGTTTTATGGTTAATTGGTTGTTTGGCCAGTTAAGATGGTCCTCTTGTAACAAACTCGCTCTTTTACCATGATTCGTCGTGACAAGCTACCTTTTTACAATGTATCACTCAGCACCTTAACATGCCTTATTTAAGCCTTATAAGAGACGGTTGTGCTTGGGTGATGACTAAAATAATCATACTAGGAATTGGACACATTAGCGCCTGCCAGGATGACAGCGCCTGCAAGGATGCCATAATATTACTGTGGTATTCATGTTAGTGCCCCCACTTGCACTACAGTGCCACAGTGCCACAATGCCCTGACTGGCCTGCTAAGTCAATCACTCTTCCAGGAGCTGGTTTCAGGCCTGGTTTGTCAACATCCTGGATCATTGGCCTTTTATAATTTGCAGCTAGCAGTGGAGGAGCTGTACAGTAAACAGCGGCTCCTTCTTAGTTATTGGCGTGAGGAGCATTAATGTGAAGCAAGAAAAGTGAAGGCAAGAAAGAATAATATTCTTTCTTGCCTTCACGTTTCTTCCCCTTCTCGTTTGAGCTTACACACAAGATTCCCAGGACAGAGCAATTGGGTCTGAGAGTGTTGGCGCAGACCTTAAAGAAATGAGGTACTGCAGTTTTGTACACTTCAGCTGGACACAGGAGGAGAGGGAGACGCAGGCCCAATGGCAGGAGCGCCATGTGTAGCAGTTCGTTGCACATGCTCAGGCCCAGCACAAGTCTCCATGGGAGCCTGTGTTATGTATGTCACGTTGATTACCAATTTTCAGTTCGTTGCACATGCTCAGGCCCAGCACACGATTTTCAGTTCAGTGCACATGCTCAGGCCCAGCACAAGTCTCCATGGAAGCCTGTGTTATGTATGTCACGTAGATTACCAATTTTACGTCATGCATGTCACGTGGATTTCCAACTACCATAGTAAGCTAGACAAGGATTTGTGTGACCATAGTATGTAGACCAAGAGGAGATATACGACTCCTTGCTGCAAGATTAACGAGAGAGAGAGAGAGAGAGAGAGAGAGAGAGAGATAGAGAGAAAGAGTTAGGGAGGGAGAGGCAAAGCCAAGCAGAAGCAAGCTGGAAGCTGAGTCAAACACAGGAAACAAAATGGGAAAGAATTATCTCCATAGAGGAATTTTGCAGGTAGGAGAGCAACGTAAGCGCAAATCATAAAGTGCCCACAACATCGTTGAACGCATTCTTGTGTGATATCACATGTGCTTGGGGCTCATTTGGCTTGAGGATGCCACCGTGGCACACTAACATTCTGGCTTGAATGCGAAAGCAAAGTTTCATTTTTTTCAGATGGTAGGCTTGAGGATGCCACCGTGGCACACTGATATGATGAGACAAGCCTTACTTGACTGCTTACTTTGCACACTAACATGATGAGACGAAGCCTTACTTGACTGCTTTGCACACTAACATGATGAGACGAAGCCTTACTTGACTGCTTTGCACACTACAGCTGATTAAACATATACAGAGGAATTTACGTATACAGACAACCATCACTTTCAGCAATTGAGTTTTAATGTTCTAGTAATCTGGTCACTCGAGAAAAAAAGCTGCCCAAACAAAGCAACCTGATAAGAAGAATCTGCAGGGTGCGATTAAGGCAATCCTGATAACAAAATGCTGCCCAATTTAGACACAAGGCAAGCTGATAAGAAGATGCTGCCCATTGTAATTATGAGGCAACCTGATAAGAGGATGTTGCCCTCTGAAATTAAAAGGCAACCTGATAAGAAGATGCTGCTTTGTGAAATTACAAGGCAACCTGGTATTAAAATGCCAAAATGCCTAATAGTAACACAAGGCACCTCAACTCACCTTACCCTGGGCATCTTGTATCCCAGGCCTTCTATGAAATGGCTGAAGAAGACAAAGTTGTTTGTAGGGCTAGAGGGAGCACCGTCGGCAACAAAGTAGGCCTGCAAGGAAAAAGGAGCCGTCTGAGTTTGTGGCAGTCCTGGCCGTCTAGCTTCAAGTTATGCTGCTGATGGGTTGCTGCAAAATGGAACCAACCTGATACATCGAGTACTTTCTTTCAAGCCATGCCGAACCAGCCCAATTCATCGAGTACTTTCCTTCAAGCCATGCTGAACCAGCCCAATTCATCGAGTACTTTCTTTCAAGCCATGCTGAACCAGCCCGATTCATCGAGCACTTTCCCCGGCAACACCCGGTCGCCCCCGTGAAAAATCCACCCTACCAGTATCATTTAGCTCTCCACCCAATTCATAGCTCGATACATCGAGTACCTTCCCCGTAACACCAGTTTCTGTTTGTTGTATCATTTTATATTTCTCAAGCTGTTAGCCCTATCTACTTGCTTGTGTGCTTAATCAGACAAAGTTACATAGCTCAAATGCTGTGACGTGGAAATGGTACTCATACAGCATAGCTGCGATATAGCACACCTTCACACAATCCAGCAAAGCGAAAACTTGCTTGAACGCCATGAGATCATGCACGTACAGCTTGCAGTCCAGAGTATCAGTAACCCATACAAGGACCTAAAAAAACCCACATGACTTTTGTCTCCAAGTCCGTGCCGGTACTGGCTGTACAATTTGTGCCATTCTGCTTACCTGTCCTTTTGTAGCAGCGTATGTGCCCACAACATTCACTTATGCAACTGCGCCTGTTGCGCCTGCTTACCTGTCCGTTTATAGCAGCGTATGTGCCCACAACATTCACTTATGCAACTGCGCCTGTTGCGCCTGCTTACCTGTCCATTTATAGCAGCGTATGTGCCCACAACATTCACGTATACGGTGGCGCCTGCTTGCCTGTCCTTAATTTGTAGCAGCGTATGTGCCCACAACTTGCGCCTATGTATTTGCACCTGTTGCACCTTATTCACAGCTTCTGCACAGGTGTTCAGACCCGCACAGGTGATCAGACTCAAACCTCCACACAGGTGATCAGACGCAAACCTCCGCACAGGTGATCAGACACAAACCTCCGCACAGGTGATCAGTCTCAAACCTCCACACAGGTGATCAGACGCAAACCTTAATTGCTGCATGACCACAGCGTTGCACCATGAAGAATTCACACAACCGACAAATATGACCAAAATGCCCCGGACCTCTTCATACTGGCACTATACATATTGCAGCCAACTCTGAAAAATATTACCTTTCCTGATGCTATGTGACCACGGCTGTGCCCCAAACCTTCCAGGGACAACAGCATCGCGCTAATCAAGTTCTCAGCGTGAATCCTGTGTCGGACATCGTGATCAAAGTGATAAGCTTGTCCTTTTTCAAGGCTTCCAAAGACTGAGACTGGTTTTCACCATTGAGGTCGGGAAATGACTGGATTACTGGAGCCTAGCAAAACACCAGCGATCAAACTAAGTCTTTGTTTAAAAAAGGAGGATCAGTCAAGCATCCTCATTGCCCTCCATTGTTCATTTCGATCATTCGTAAGACAACAACGCTCACCAGTCTGCTTGCGCCTTTCCAAACGTGATCAACAGGAGACCTTGCCTGAGGTAGAAGGAAGTGAAAAATGATGTGTGGCAGCAAGAACTTTTCTCAGAGTTGGAACAAAGCACGAGGGGTGTAAATGGGTTTATAAGGTAGGTTTTTCAAAAACGCCATAGGGCAAATCCCTACATTTACCTGCTAAAGAGCATGTTGCCTAATGTATGAAATTGGCATATCAAATTGCCGCAAGGAATTTAGAGCCAGCTTCTGATGATGTGGTAGAAGCATTCTAATGATGTGGTAGAAAAAAGCATTGTGATGATGTGGTAGAAAAAAGCATTGACAATAGTCAAACCTGGATTTCTATTGCGTAAAAAGAAAAGAAAAGAAAAACCACGCAGGCAGTGAAGCCACTCCCCACATTGATTAAGGAAAAGAAAGCCACTTTAGTACTGAGTACCGTAAAACTCCTTTACCAGCAGACAAAAAAGACCCTTGCGTCAAGAGAAGCGCCGGCAAAGGGTTGATTCAGCTTACTTTGCAGCGTTCAGGATACGTGGTGTGTGCCTTAGCTCTCCCGGTCCCCAAATGCCTGGTGGTGTGCGAAAAATATGCGTGGTGGTGAAAAAGAAATGCGTGGTGATGCAAAAGACATGCGTGGTGATGCAAACAAGATGCTCGCTTGCTGTGACGATTCAGTATTGTTTGCGAAAAAGAAGCCATCATCTTCGGTTCAATTCCAACTGATGCTTTGCTATGCGCAAAAACAGGAAGCAGCGCAATGAAGAGCAAAGAGGCAGCGCAGCTCTCACACGCTAGTGGCAACGTTTGGGTTGCAGTTAGGATTTCTCTGAGAGACCACCAAATAACATTGCACTAGTGGCACCTGCCTGGTGGTCGTAGTGCACACGTCCGAAGGAAGCCTTGTTCTTGTCCTCCTGGCTTGCTTGGTAAGGGAATGCCGTTACTGGACAGCACCAGCTCCTCTGCCCATGATTTAGTGACCTACATGCATACTTTCTTGTGTGCGAATTCCTTTTAACCGCCTGCAAAATCTAGTCCTTTGTGAAGCTCTTGAATTGGTAGTAGCAATGGTTCAAATTGTGAGCATATTTCAACTCGGCCCCTGCTCCTACTAGAGACTCCTGTTTTTGACGTGATGTGGGGATAGGTGGTTTTGAATGCCTGCTACCTTTTTTCGTTTTCACCGTATCGTTCTGTTTCCACTGTATGCATTCCGCAGAACCACACTCCACCAATAATTCAGAGGGTTCTGTTCCACTGCTGTTTGTGTTTGTGTTCCAAGGTGCCGCTATCAGCTCATGGATAAAAGGACTGCTTTTCACTGCTTGCAAAGTGTCCTCCTCTATTCTTTTTTTATATTGGGTTACACGCCCTGATCCTTTTTTTATATAGGCAGGGGGCGACTTCAATACTTGTGCAGCTACATGCTTATGCACCAAAATGCTACTGAATCCACTCACCGAGTAAGTGTCAAAGAAAGTTTCGGGGTTGACGTAGGATGCTTCATCTTCTGTAAGATTGATCTTTTCCAGCCAATCAAAGACAACATTGACTGTGCTCACATACCTGCATCAACAGGCATGCGTGAGGTGCATCAACAAGCATGAGGTGCGTCAAAAGCACAAAGCGCATCAATTGACATTTGGAGGTGTCAACAAGCGCGGAGTGCATCAACAAGCGCGGTGTGCATCAATAAGCGTTTGGAGGTGCCAAAAAGCGCGGTGTGCATCAATACGCGTTTGGTATTGTCAACAAGCGCGGAGTGCATCAACAAGCGTGAGGTACATCAACAAGCGTGGGAGCATCAATAAGCGTTTGGAGGTGTCACACCGTGCATAAGGGGGTGTTCCTTTACCGCACATAAAACCTTGATTCTAGGTCTAGGCATTTAAATACACCTTCATTCCGTCTCATGACATCAGTGCAGACGGTTGACCCGGTACAAAAAGATGGGACGATCTTAGAGTTTGCAGGGAACATAACCTAAGAGCTTCAGCAAAAAACAAACGCAGATCAAATTTCCTATTTTTCTGTCATTTCTCCCGCCAGAACAACCATCGTGGCAGCCTAAATTAGAGGTAAATCTGCAGCAAAGTCATTGTACATTACTATTTACCTAAACCCTAAACCCTTTATAAATGACGTCTACTTACACAAGGTGTGGCACATTGCCGTCGACACATGCTTGGATGACGTTAACCGTGCCCTTGACATTCACATCGTAAATGAATTGCGCCTCCCCCATCGACTCCTCTCCACTCATGCCTGTGCTTGTGCGTGCATGTGCTTAATAGCATAATTGCTTAGCACTGATGATATAGGCGTTGAGGCAAGATTGATTTCAACAGGTGAACATATCTGCCAGTCGAAACTGCGCCTCGAAGCATCAATACTAGTCTAGATCACTGCTGCTATTCACACAAAAGGAGACATGATTCACAAATACACACTGTCTGATCGCCATCATTACCACCAACCAAATCAACACGACCTGTTGATGCCAGATGAAACACAGCAGCTGCGCCCTTGCAGGCGGTGGCCATGCACGCCTTGGACCTGCGTGTTGACAGCTGTTGTTGTTATTACAGTCGAACCCTAAGGGTACCAAGCAGCCTGTGAGTACCCTATGAGTACCAAGCAGAGTGAGTACCCTATGGGTACCCTATTGAGTACCCTATGAGTACCAAGCAGCCTGTGAGTACCAAGCAGCCTGACCAACATGAGCAGCATCAACTTGCAACACTGAGGCTATCAATTCCTCACTGATCCGATTCTGATGATGTGGTACAAAAAAGCATTGACAATAGTCGAACCTGATTTTCTATTGCGTCAAAAGAAAAGAAAAACTACGCAGGCAGTGAAAGCCACTTCCCACATTGATTAAGGAAAAGAAAGCCACTTTGGTACTGAGTACCGTAAAACTCCTTTACCAGCAGACAAAAAATACTCTTGCATCAAAAGAAGCTCCGGCCAAGGGTTGACAGCCCTTTTTACCTCAAGTCGGCTGATACAAATTGAAGGCCTGGACCAAGCTGCTGGATCTGGAATTCGGTGCTGCCTCCCCCATGGCCTTGGTGGGTCCCTGCCCTGCTTGCTGTACCTTGTGCCTGCGTGCTCCAGCTGCTGCGGTCGCTGCCGCTGCTGATGCTTTCACTGCTGGTGGCATCGTTAAAGCTGGAAGGATAATCATTGGCACCTGCACCAAAAAACGTGCCTTAGCTGTTGCCGCCAGTGCTTCAGCAGTGGCCATTGGAGGGTGTCTCGAGCTCAAAATTTGTACAGTGATGATGGCGTATCACATAGGTCAAGGGGAGATAGCAAACTCACTACTACGAAGTTGAAACAAACTGGAAGTTGATAGTTAAAAAGGAAGCAAGAGAGGCAGGCTGGAAGCGATGACAGAAAGTAGGGGGGACAACCAGGGTGATGAGAAGAAGGGCAAAACGTATACAAGAGGGTCAAGCACGGGAAAGAAAGAAGGAAAGAGAGCCTGTGCACTTTGGTGCCCATGTAAACAGAACAAGGTTTAGGATGACAGGGCTAGTAGAAAGTAAAAAGGGCAACGGGCCGATCTAGCTACACCACCGCGAGGCACTCAACATAAGAAACTAGGGAAGCTAAGAGGATACAGTTGCAATTAACACTGCCAACTGCCTACCCTGCCATCCCCGCCTTTATCGTGAACACAGCACAGCGGCTGGAAGGACAAGCACCAAACCTGACCAACCCCTAATAGTGTGCATATTTGCCTCATCACCCCTATCTTTGTGTCTGGCGCACCTGCTGTCCTCGTTAACAAGACTTTCTCAAGGAGCTCTTGGAGCGCAGCTGGATTTGGAGGTGCCTGGTGTAACCATGAGCACGTGGGCAATCTCAAGATTGTGTAGCAGCAGCTCGAGAGTGGGGTCGCTTTCCTGTCTACGGATCCCCCTTGGCAATTATAGCCAGCAAATCAGTATCGCCACCTGCTAATATAGGTACTTACCACGTCCACCAAGCGCACGTAATCTCCAGTGAGCAAAAGCCTCTCAGCCAACCTGCATACGTAAACGTGTGATGACGGTTGCAGGATGCAGGTATTACATAATATGTATAAGGGGGTGCTTGTTATTAACACTAACGTTAAACCTTGATTATCGCGTGCGGCCGCATGCGTCTGAATTTAGACATTAGGCAATGAACCTGAACAACCACCTTTCCACCCCTGAGAAACCGTTGTGGTGGTGCGAGCTGGATCAGGCAGCAAGTGTCCGCATCTATTTATTATTCACAGATCAGTCACTTGAAAGCCCCGCCCCTCCCTTTGAGAGTTCACACCCATTTAGTGGACAAGCCGTGACATGAAGCATCCACGCACGCACACCTCAGCCCGCAATACCCGCATCCCCCGATGATGACCAGACTCCCAATGTACCCGTCATCTGTGTCAGGCATGCGTGAAAGGACTTGATAAAACCAATCAATTTTACAATCAAGCAGACGAATTTGAACTAATAAGCGCTGAAAGTTCTGTTTGACTTAATGCATTTGGAGTTCCTGTAACACCCGTACAAAATATAAAGGCTTCAAAATAAATAATTATATGTTTAATGGATGAAAAACAGGCCGGTCCGCGAAGGCGGAAGGTGGAGGTCTATCAAGAAGAAAACTTTGAGGGGGCAGATTTGACAAGGACAGTACACATAGGATGGGGAGTGACTCTGGGTGAGAAGGGCCAGGATTCTGTAAGAGCAATTTCGTGCATAAGGATAATGGTTTTGGGGCCCTTTCCACGCACACTTCTGTTAGTTAGCTCAGTAGGCTGCAGGCAACCCTTATTCTTCGTGCGCATGCAGGAGCGGCCATGATATTCTTCTGCTTTGGCATGAGCGCAATCACCCAGGTGCGCCGTGTTGGGTGTGCGTAGACACTCTAATTCTTCAACGCGCTCGTCGTGCACGCATAATGCACAAGGACGTGCTCCTTGGCCCCCTGCTTCCTCTCACATGGGCTCTAATAGACATCAAGAAGCAACTGTCCGTCGTAGATCGTCGTAGATTGCTTTAAAATAAAACCGGATGGCATTGAGGAAGTGTGCGCATCTGTTCAAGACCTAAAATCGCAATAGAGGCACTGCTACTGCTCCATATCCTGCAGCCTCTTTAGTTTTTGTTGCCTCCTAACTTGAACAAAATGCATGCAAAACTCCCTTGTCAAAACTCCCTTGTCAAAACTCCCTTGTCAAAACTCCCTTGTCAAAATTTGCCGCCCTTCCCTGATGAAACAAGGCAAATCGAAATACATTTGTAAATTTATACGGCAGAATCGGAGCTGGAACGTGTCTTTCCAGTGGCTTCAAAGGCGTGTGGGAGCGCAGTTTGGCACGATGACCTACCTCATCACCAGCAATGTGCTCTACTACCATGATGGGGACCGCTGGTACGTTTTGGAGGCATTCTTAAATATATGCTCAATAACAGAAAGTCCTGTTGTGTTCACATTCGTTTTATTGAGGGTGCCTTCTACCCTGCCACATGCAATTCTTGTACAATCAATCTGCTCATTTTTCACATGAATCTCACGTTCCTTCTCTTTCCTGAGGTGTATCTGCATGCCTGCTTGACTTTTCTTTGTGCATGCCTGATGCATAAGGATGAAGGATGCAATTGCCTTGCTGTTGCCCTCTATCTATCACACCTTATGTCAGCTTCCCCTATTTGTTAGTAAATTTTTAGGGTGTCCTGATCTCACCGTCAAAACAGTGCTCAAGGGGCAACCTGTGTAGCACAAAAAAAGGGGCTGTCTTCTGTCTTACCCCTGCTTACCCACTGCTTTTATGAACCATGCTTGGTGAAGAGCAAAAGGCTTACTTGTAGGGTTGGCCAGAACCGTAAATATACACTGTATATGACCGTATCTTATTTCCTGTCCAAAATACCGTGTAGTATACACCGTACATAGATGTTTCTGGCCAACCCTACTCATGTGTATAGCTCGTGATATGCAGTAGCGCTCACTCGCACTTCCTGTCAACTCCAATTGTGAGTAGCAACCTGCCTTATGGTGGCAATTGTCTCGTCCCTCCTTTTCCTCTCCGCAGGGTAACTAGAGATTGGGCCAAAATAGTAGACAGCATGAAGAATCGCTCCTTTACCAACCATGGAGCCAACAGGCCGACCACCTCGCCCTTGCACAGCAATTTGAAAAGTGAAACTGGCGGCATCTCGCGAGGTTTTGCTGCGGATGCTGCAACATCGTCAGGTTCTTTGTCATCGTAGCTTGCTCAGTTTTTCATCGGGAAGAAAGAGGGAGAGAGAGAGAGAGGGTAGTGAAGAGGAAGAGACAGAGAGAAGAGAGAGAGAAAGAGAGAACATGCGCGTGAGTTTTTGGAATGGGCTGTATTTATAAGCAGAAACCGGTGAGCTATATATATGTACTATGTACTAGTACGAATCCCAAGCGTATGTCTTGTCTTTTTCACGTCTGGGTTTTAATGTCTGTGATTTTTGCTCTCCACTAATTTTGTCTCTATTTCATCATACATAGTACGTCGATTCTTGTTGACCTGTTCGCTGTCCTGCACCCTTCAGTGCTTAAATATTTCCCTACAAAGCTTACAGAGTTTACTGGTTTCATTTATAAGGTAAGGTTACATCACTATATATGCCTTAAAGGGCATCTCAGCGGAAGGTTGGAAAAGGCCTGAAACAACACCTGGCTAAACAAAAGAAACAGAAGCTAGAGGAAACTTGAAATTGATGTATGTAGAAGAGAAAAGTGTATAGAGAAAGAGAACGTTTTTTCTGAAGAAGCGCGAAGAGAAAGCATCAAGGAGAACGGAAAAAAGCTGTTGATATGTCTCAGGATGTGTGTGTATAAGAAGCCTCAGTCAGAAATAGGAAACAAGAGGCTGAGAGAGCCTCACAAAATCAGGCTTTCATTAATAAGCCGCCATCAGTCAAAACGTGCGATGCTAAGCTGATGTTTCGCTACAATTTTGGCACCTGGACCTTCCCGATCGAGCATTCATCATCAGATTTCAAACTTTGAGGTAAACAGATGAATAATCCATACCGGTCTCATAAGAAACGAGGCGGTACTTTTCGTGCACGCTTATTAAGAGCATCCGGTTTTAAGGAATATTTCCTGTGTTTTCCTGAATTTACTGCTGATACATTGTCATGGTACAATAGTTCCTACGGATCCGCTTATTATTGTATATATATAGTATGAATTGAAATGTTTATAATGATGTTTAGAACTCAAACAAAATGCTGATTCGTCTTGAATCGTCGTGAGGCAATGTCTCGAACCCAGGAGAGTGCACTCAAGGTAAGGTGTAACTCCTCACAAGTATTGGCCTCAAGGGGGAGCCTGTTATAAGGGTCATACATCAGCTGATCCTTTATTCTTTCTGTCCACACGCGCGCTGTCTAACGCAACATGAGGACATCGTGCTTCCCTGCGTGTATGCCCTGCATGTGCTGCATACTGTGATGGCAATGTGCCAATCGTACAGTTCAAAACCCATTGTCACACATGTCTCTGTCTGCCTGCACATTTCCCTTTCAGCTGGGAGACCTAATTTAAGGAATGCGCGCAAGAGGAAGCGGCTTCTGTTTGTGCACTCACATAAGCAACTGCACACAAATAGATTCCTCCCGCATCTGGGCTCATGACTTACACAATCCTCACAGGTCCGCTTGTTGAGCGAATGGAGCCTGAAGCTGGTGTGTGCATGGGTGTGCGTTTGTGTGCTGACAGAGAAATTTTATGGTTGATGCTGCTTGTTACTTTTGTACATCATGCCTAGTTCTGGTAATCAGGCCAGTGTCAGTCAGCCCCCAGGTATGTAAGCAGTGCCTTCCCTCCCTTGCCCCTCACGTACGTGACACACACATACATATATATACACACATACACACACGCACAAGCACAAGCACACACACACACCCACATGTACGCACACATATACACACCACGTTGTGCATACAGGATGGCTTGGACCTGGAAGACCTTCCTGCTGCCCTCTTGGCCAAAGGGTCCAAAGTAAAAGAACTTGTCCTGTCCAGGAATCGCATCTCGTCCGTGCCCCCAGAGATTTCTCAGCTCTGCTGCCTGCGCACACTCAAGCTGGACCTCAATGCCATCACGCACTTGCCAGCCGAAATTGGCTTACTGCCTGAGCTTCAAGTGAGAGACAGTGAGAGCCTGGTTATTGCGTAGTGATGTTAGTAGCAATCAAAGGAACGGTCGCTTGGATTGCGGGTGGCATTGACATGTGAGTGGCATTGACATGTGAGTGGCATTGATATCTACATCGTGTGCCTTTCTGCGCGCACACACACACACATATACACACACACACACACACAAATACACACCCCTTACAAATGCACTCACTCACACACACACACACACACACACAAACACACTCTTTCCCCCTCTGGCATGTAGGTACTGGACTTGGCTTCTAACAACCTGTCCTCACTGCCGATGGAGCTGGGGACATGCCACATGCTAAAGGTGAAAATGTGTGCTTTTTAGTGTCTGTCTGTGTGTCTGTGTGTGTGTGTGTTTGTGTGTGTGTGTGTGTGTGTGTGTGAGAGAGAGAGAGAGAGAGAGAGAGATGCGTGTGTATATAAAGAGCAGGCGTGCGTCTTGGCCCACGCGATGTTTGTGTCTTTTGCTACAACTCCCTAACCTTGCTGCCATAAACGAATGACACTCGCTGCACGCTGAGTTGGCAGACTGGGTTCATCGTCAGGACCCTAATCACACACACACACACACACCCTGTCCCCTTTGCCCCTCTCCCTCTGCAGTTCCTGAGCCTGCTTGACAACCCGTTGGAAGGGTGCACCCCCTCAGGCAAGGAATTCCACGAGCTCTACTTTGGCAAGACGGCAGCAACAGCAGCTGCAGAAGCAGCCGGGAACAAGAAGCCAAGTGTTCCTGGGGCATCTTTCTCGGGTGTCTCTAAGCCGACGAGTGGCTGTACGATACGTAACGGAACCAGGCAGCTGTTGGTTTGCATCAGGAACGAGATGGGGCATGACCTGAAGGAGCTGGTGCGTGCTTGCGCGCGCGTGTGTGTGTGTGTGTGTGTGTGTGTGTGCAAGTGTGTGTGTGCGTGTTGTGTGTAGGCTTGTGCGTTTGCAGCTGTGTGAAGGCAAGATGCTGCACAGGCAATCAACAAGCAAAGCAGGAATTTGCTGAAAGTAGAGGGCCATTTTCCTTCAAACAAAATAGACGAACTTTGGTACAAGCACCTTTGTTTGCGTGTGCATATGCCAGGCAAAGGACCTGGTTTCACACCCCAAGTTCACTTGTGTGTGCGTGCGCGGCTGCACGCAAATGCGAGATGGAGCATAGGCTCATAAAAACAAAGAGAAGGCTTGTTCTCTAAAGTGCCCCTAACCACTCGTCTGTGCATGCGCAGCTGCACAAACGAAAGGTGCAGCACAGGCGAGCGAGCCTGAAGGAGGATATGAGCAAAGCCGTGACTGGAGCCAACCTGCCCAGGATCCAGGGCTTGCTGCAAGAAGCTGAAGTGATGGGCATTGCTGAGGAGCCATGGGTGAGTTCAACTCATGTGTCTGTGTGCTGTGTGTTTGCTGTGTGGTGTTGGGTAGATGTAAGGATGAAGCATTTTTGAGAAGCCCCGGGTGACTACAAACGGAAAGGCCTGTGCGCTACATGTGTCCTGGTATAATGTTATATTATTATATTAATATACGGTGCACAATATACATAATGTAGTTACGGGTTAATGTGAATGTGTTAAGTACAACGTGAACGATTTAAGTCAAAGTGTGCAACGCATCATGCTTAGGGTTGGAGCAGAACCGTATTTATACACCTGCAAGCACAAGCGTTGCTTGCAATGTCCTGGAGAGATGCGCACACTTATTCTCTGTCTCGCACTCGTACTAAATTCTTAATACCATGCTGAAGTAGTCAAGCACGAGCGCAAGCACAAGCGTTGCTTGCAATGTCCTGGAGAGATGCGCACACTTATTCTCTGTCTCGCACTCGTACTAAATTTTTAATACCATGCTGAAGTAGTCAAGCACGAGCGCAAGCACAAATCTTGCTTGCAATGTCCCGGAGAGCTGCGCACACTTATTCTCTGTCTCGCACTCGTACTCAATTCTTAAGCCCATGCTGAGATAGTCAAGCATGAGCGCAAGCACAAGCGTTGCTTGCAATGTCCTGGAGAGATGTGCACACTTATTCTCTGTCTCGCACTCGATCTCAATTCTTAAGCCCATGCTGAGGCAGTCAAGCACGAGCGCACTGCTTGCAATGTGCTGGAGCTGAAGATGTGCGCACACTCGTTATCAATCTCACGCTCGTACTCGATGCTCAATCCCATGCTCAGGTTGTCAAGGGCAAGCACGCTGCCTGCAGGCTTTTATATCTGGAGATGTGCGCACACTCGTTCTCAATCTCACGCTCATACTCGATGCTCAATCCCATGCTCAGGTTGTCAAGGGCAAGCACGCTGCCTGCAGGCT
>Ga0307942_1001528_pt1 | contig 18508 bp, 17 predicted proteins | sample OrgLakmetagen175_FD_201846 | JGI IMG/M metagenome (GOLD analysis project Ga0307942, IMG submission 201846) | Saline water microbial communities from Organic Lake, Antarctica - #175 | ecosystem: Environmental > Aquatic > Non-marine Saline and Alkaline > Saline | place: Antarctica: Organic Lake... | reverse complement strand
CTGCAAAATCCCCACGATCTGTTCTTCGGTGAAACGTGATTTGCGCATCGCCTGTTCTCCTCTTCGCTTTGAACGTTACGAGAACAAACTCTCCTTTTGAAGGGTCCGGTTTCTTGGGGGCAGGTCAAGTCCTAGATTGGGCGGCGGTTCACTGCATGAGTTCAGCGCTACGTAGATGTTGGCATGCCTGAACTCGGTGGATCTCTTCGAGCGGCCGATCGGCGTCTGGAGCGCGCGGTTGTGCTCGACCCTCGGACGGGTTTGCCTGCGCGCTCTTCGGCGAGCATGGCGAAACGATCCGCTCCGATCGCATCATCCTTCCAAGCTCTATCCGAAATTTCGGCGCGTAGGATTATGCTGAGACCCGACTGGGCGCCGTGGGAAATTGCAAACCACCAGTGGCCGCGTGCTTGGCTGGTGCCCTAAGTGGTTGAAGACAATGGAGGCGAGTGGGGGAATCGAACCCCCGTACACGGATTTGCAATCCGCTGCGTAACCACTCCGCCAACTCGCCGACGTGGTGCACGTCTTTAGACTTCGCGAATTCAGACTGCAAGGAGTTATCAGCCCGCTTGTCAGGTTTCGGTTTTACTGTACCGGAGGCACGGTTTTGAGACAGCCCTTTGCGCTTGTTATGCTGCCATCTTAACGCCCGTGGCGGCTTCGGGTTCAAGGGCTTTTTGTTTGGCCCTGATCTGATCGGGTGTTTTGTACCCGTGGCGCTGCCGTAGCCATGATGCGTTGTGCTCGGCTGCGAAGGCGGCCAGCGTCTGCCGCAGTTCCTCGACGGTCTCGAAGTATTGCACCCAGAGCAGCTGCTCCTTGAGGGTGCGGATCGCGCGCTCGGCCACGCCGTTGCCCTCGGGCTGCCGGACGAAGGCGGGCGAGCTGAGAATACCGAAGCATTTGACCTCGTTCCGGAAGTCGTCCGACATGTAATTCGATCCGTGGTCGTGTCGCAGGGTCAGGCCTTTGGCCACGTCCGGTCCCACGCCGCCGAAGTGGCGGGTCACGCCCTGCCGGACCGGCTCCAGCGCCTCCCATCGGCTTGCGCTCGACGAGGCATGAGTGCCGATGAACTCGCCCGAGCAATGATCCACGGCGATGAACACATAGGCGCGTCCTTCCTTGGTGGTGACTGTCTGGGTCATGTCGGTCCCCCAGACGTCATCAACCCTGTCGGTCACGATCGTGCCATCATGCGGATGGGCGTCCCGCTGAACGGGGCGCTGCGGCGCGAGCAGATCATGTGTTTTCATGACCCGCCGCACCCGGCGAGGGGCCGTCCGCACACCTTGCGCCCAGCTCGCCGAGCCCAGACCTTGCGATACCCCTCGCCGGAAAAGGGCGAGGCGGCGATCGCGGCCTGGATGTTAAGCAGCAGCTCGGCATCACTGCAGGCGCCCTGCGGGCCGCGTCGTCGTGGTGGGCGCGGCGCATTGGCGGGCCCACCACCGGCGGCCGGACCACGATGACGGTAGACCGTTGCCCGGGGCGCACCCCAGATCCTACAGACGCGGGACATCCCGAAGGGACGGCGAGTGGAGATCGAATGCGCCTCGCTCATTTCTTCGATCTCCGCCGGGCCAAAGGGCGGCCGCCCTCCAGCTTGTCGATCTTTTCGTACAGCAACTCGTTGTCCATGGTGATCTCGCCCACCTTGGCCTGCAGCCGCGCGATCTCGTCATCACGGGCGTCCCGCTCGCGCTCCTTCAACGCGCTCTCTGCCCCCATCAGGACCTTGTCACGCCAGGCCGTCAGGCGATGCACCGGCACGTTCAGATCCCGCGAGACCGCGTCGAGGCTCTCACCCCGCATAAGCCGCTGAACCGCCGCCAGCTTGCGTTTCGCCGAAAAGCGCTCGCACCACCGGCCACGGCCCCGCCGTCGCCAGCGTTGCGGGCGCACGACGACGGGGCCGTGGCCTCCGTCGCGCCAGATGTATCCGTTGTTCTGCCAGACATGTTCTACTCCCGTTCCTTTCGGAAATAGCGCTCAAAACTGTCTCACAAAACCGTGCCCCAACCCACCATCTTATGGCGGGCAGCGGCGGCGGTTGGATCGTAAAGTGCTGGGTCGTGGTGGACCGATAGGAAGTTTGATCAACCGCCGTCTTCACCAAAGGGCCTGAATGGATAGGCGTGTGACAAACACGCATGACAAGCATAGGACATGGCGAAGATGGCAGATCATACCATTGTCAATCGCCTCGATTTTGCCGGAGACCGTCGGCTTAGGTAAGGATGATGGTTATGATGGAAAGCAACATGGCAAATCGCTACGCGCCAGAGGTCCGCGCGCGTGCGGTCCGGATGGTGTTCGAGCATCAAGGCTCCTACGAGACGCAGGCGGGCGCGAGCATTGCGCCCAGAATTGGCTGTATCTCCCAGACCTTGCGCGAATGGGTCAAGCAGGCCGAGAAAGCAAGCGGCCTGCGCGACGGTGTCACGACCGAGGAACGGGATCGCATCAAGGTCCTCGAACAGGAGAACAGGGGGCTGCGCCAAGCCAACGAGATACTGCGCAAGGGCGAGGCCATTGTCGCGCCATTGATGGGGTGGATGGCTCCCGCTCCCGGCATCGCGATGTGCCAAAATGAGAGACATCGTGACGTCCCTGATGAAAGGAGCCACCCATGGAACAGCCTTTCACCATCGGCCTCGATCTTGCCAAGACGGTGTTTCAGGTGCATGGCGTTGATGCGAACGGCACGGCGACCCTGAAGCGCAAGCTTCGGCGGAACCAAGTCCTCGACTTTTTCCAACGTCTGGAGCCGTGCCTCATCGGTCTGGAAGCCTGCGCTGGCGCGCATTACTGGGCGCGCCAGCTGGCTGAATTTGGACACGAGGTGCGGATCATGCCGTCGTCCTACGTGAAGCGTGGCAAGACCGATGCGGCCGATACCGAGGCGATCTGCGAAGCGGTCACCCGACCGACCATGCGGTTTGTGCCCGTGAAGTCGGCCGAACGACAGGCGGCACTTCTGGACCACAAGACGCGGGATTTCCTTGTTCGCCAGCGCACCCAGATGGTGAACACGATCCGAGCGCACATCTCCCGGAGTTCGGCATCGTCGTGGCCAAGGGCATCCACAATATCGAACGCCTGCTCGCGGCGACGAACGAGCTGCCAGCTGCGGCGCAGGCGGCCGTCGACATGCTCGCCGACCAGCTGCGTGAAACGCAGGAGAAAATCGACGCGGTGACCGCGCGGATCGAGGCGGCGCAGAAGACCGACCCGCTCGCCAGGCGCCTCGCCACGATCCCGGGTGTCGGAGGTCGACAATTTTCGATCGGCGCGGGACTACGCCGCCTGGCTCGGCCTCACGTCGCGGCCGCATTCGACTGGCGGCAAGGAACGGTTGAACCGGATATCGAAGGCCGGAAACCGGTATCTGCGCCGGCTCCTCTATCTGGGTGCGTCGTGCCGAAGGCACGACGTGAGGTGATGGCAAACGGACGGCGACACGGCAATCGGGACACCCAGTTTGGACCGGAGCACCCTCAAGTGCGCGCCATTGATTTGGACCCGGGCGCCGGCGGATTTCATCAGGGCGCGCAGCCATCGTGCTGCAACTCAGACGCCGTATACATGGCCGCGACCGGCCACATGCCAGACCCGAACAAAGCCCTTGCCCCGCGGGAACCATCCATACTCGGTCCGAGGACAATGGGCGAGCGACAGGCCATTGCCCTGCGGATTCTTCACCGGGGTGAAGCAGGGGCGCAGGCCGCGCTGCCGGGCGAAGGCGCGGGTGTCCTTCGCCGTGTAGGGGTGCGCCGTTGTCGCTGAGCCTCTCGGGCGCCTGGCAGGCACAAAAGCGCGTCTCGACCGCTGCGAGCATCATGTCGCGGATACCGCCGCACATCGAGACAAACGACCTGACGCAGCTGACCTTTCAGATGTCTAAAAACAGATGCCTAAAAAAGAACGTCAGGCAGCCATGTGGCGAGGATCGGAAGTGACCAGATGAGCAAAATCCCGATGATCTGCAAGCCAATGAAGGGCACGACGCCCTGATAGATCTGGCCGGTCCTGATTTCGCTGGGGGCCGCGGCGCGCAGGTAGAACAATGAAAAACCGAATGGCGGTGTCAGGAAACTGGTTTGCAAATTGATGGCCAGCAGCACTCCCAGCCAGATTGGATCGTGCCCCATCAAGATCAGGGCGGGTGCGACGAGGGGCAGCACGATCACAGAGATCTCGACGAAGTCGAGGAAGAACCCGAGGATGAACACGAAGATCATCACGAATAGCAAAGCACCGCCGGGACCGCCTGGCAGGTTGTCCAGCAGGTGCGCCACGCGCTCTTCCCCGCCAAGGCCGACAAAGACCAGCGAGAAGAACCCCGCGGCAAGGATCGTCGCGAAGATCATCGCGGTCATGGTCAGCGTGGAATTCAACGCATCCTGGAGGATCCTTTCCCGGATCGCCGCGTGCAGCGCCAGGCCAACGGCGGCAAGGCCGATAACAGCCAGGGCCGCATAGCCACCGCCAAGGGCCCATTCGAAAATGCCCGCGTCGCTGCGTTGCAGGCGCACCGGCCAGACGCCGGCCAGCAGCCCTAGCACGATCAGGGCCGCCGCACCGATCAGGATCAGCCGCGGATTGATGCCGATCTTGCGCCCGGCCATAAGAAGCGCGCCGATGGCCCCGACCGACGCCGCCTCGGTCGGCGTGGCCACGCCAAACAGGATCGCGCCCAGAACGACAAGGATCAGCACAACCGGTGGCACGATCGCCGCCATGACCTCGCGCAGGCCGGGTCCGGCCCTGCCGGTCTCGGCCGGCGGCATGTCCGACGGGCGCAGCGCGCCGCGGATCACGATATAGACCAGGTAAAGCGTCACCAGGAGCAGCCCCGGAATAAGGGCCGCGGCAAAGAACTGGCCGACCGACAGGGTCTCGACCGAGAACTTGCCCTGTTCGTATTGCGCCTGCTGGTAGGCGTTCGACATCACGTCCGCGAGGATGATGAGCAACGTCGAGGGCGGGATGATCTGCCCCAGCGTGCCTGCCGTGCAGACGATGCCGGACGCCACGGCGGGGTTGTAGCCCGCGCGCAGCATCGTGGGCAGCGCGATCATGCCCATGGCGACGACCGTCGCCCCGACGATGCCGGTAGAGGCCGCCAGCAGCGCGCCCACCAGAACCACCGACAGGCCAAGCCCGCCACGCAGCCTGCCAAAGCTGCGCCCCATGGTGTCGAGCAGCTCCTCGGCGATCTTGCTCTTTTCCAGAATGGCGCCCATCAGCACGAAAACCGGAATGGCGATCAGCACGGTATTGCCGATCAGCCCGAAGACCCGCTGACCCAGGGCGCCCAGAAGCGACACGTTCATCTCGCCCAGCATCCAGCCCAGATAGGCGAAGGCCACGGCGACCCCGGCAATGCTGAACGACACCGGAAAGCCGGACAGGATCGCCGACATCAGCGCGCCGAACATGATCAGGTCGAGATAGTCGGTCATGTGTCGGCTGTCTCATGGCACAGGCGCACCAACAGCGACAACGATTGCAGAAGGATCAGGATGCAGAAGGCCGGAATCAGCGACTTGAGCAGAAAGACCGCCTCGATTCCCCCGACAGAGATCGGCCCTTCGAGGATCGCCCAAGAGTTGCGCACCGACGGCCACGACCAGTAGAGAAGCGCGGTCATCGACGGCATCAGCAGGAACAGATGACCAAGAATATCAATGCGCCGCCGGGCCTTGTCGCTGCCCTTGGCATAGAACACGTCCACTCGCACATGTTGATCGACAAGCAGCGTATAGCCCGCACCCAGCATGAACAGCGTCGCATGCATGTAAAGGACGCTTTCCTGCGCCGCGATCGAGTTGACGCCAAAGACATAACGCCCGATCACGATGCAGAACTGCACCAGAACTATCATCAGCGCCAGCCAGCGCACCGCGCCGGCCACGGTCCGGTTTATCCTGTCGATCGCAGCCGCCAGTCCCAGCATCAAGCCCCCGCCCCTCTTTGATCCGGGAGGCGCGGCCGGGCAGGCCGCGGCTCCCCTGGGGTTCAGTACCCGAGAACGCTGGCGCGGGCGTTCATCTGGCCGTTATCGGCATAGGTCATGTAGCCGCCGACAAGATCGCGGTAGGCGATGAAGCTTTCGGTGATGCGCCGCACCAGCTCGTCATCGTCCTCACGGTACTCCTGCATGACCTCTTTGGCGGCATCTCCCATGGCTGCGATCACCTCGTCGGGCAGCTTGTGCACCTGCACGTCATGTTCGTCGACCAGCGTTTTCAGCGATTGAGCATGCTTGGTCGTGTATTCCGTCCATACGGGGTTATAAAGCCCGTGGCAGGCTTGGGTCACGACCTCTTTGAGGTCGTCGGGAAGGGCCGCGAAGGCCTCGGCATTGACGCCGCATTCCTCGGCCGAGGACGGCTCGCCGACGCCGGGCCAGTAGTAATGCGGCGCCACTTGGTAATACCCAAGCGCCGAGTCGGTCCACGGCCCGATAAATTCGCCCGCGTCCAGCGCGCCGGTCTGCAACGCCTGGAACATCGCCGACCCGCTCATCGCCTGAGCGGCCATGCCCAGCTTGGACGCCATCTGCGAGGCGATTCCGGTGGTGCGGAATTTCAGCCCCTTGAGGTCATCGACCGAAGTGATCTCGGTCTTGAACCAGCCGGCCCATTGCGGGCCGGAGTTGCCGCACAGGAACGGCTTGATGCCGAAACGGCCATACATCTCGTCATAAAGCGCCTGACCGCCGCCATGCGTCATCCAGCCGAATTGCTCATCTGCGCGCAGCCCGAAAGGCTGCGAGCCGAACAGCAGGATGCCCTTGGATTTCGACCCCCAATAAGCCGGAACCGCATGATAAAGCTGGGCCGTGCCTTCCGCGACGGCATCGAAGACACCATCGCCCGGCACGATCTCGCCCGCGGCATGCAGCGTCACGTTGATGCGCCCGCCCGATAGGGTGGTGATACGATCCGCCAGTGTCTGGGCGGCGACACCCGGCCCCGGCAGGTTTCTGGGCCATGCCGAAACGAGGCTCCACTCGCGCACCTCCTGCGCGATGGCAGGGGTGGCAAGGGCGGTCGCTGCGGTGCCGATAGCACCGGTTGTCAGAAAATCACGTCGTTTCATCGGTCGTCTCCTTGATGGAAGGCAAGAGGTTTCAGAGTGTCACCGGCCGTCTTGCGCGGCCTTGTCAAAGTAGTCTCAGCCAAGGATGCGCGGCAGCCGCAGGCCGTTTTCGCGCGCGCAATCCAGCGCCTCCTCGTAGCCCGCATCGGCATGGCGCCAGACGCCGCTGGCGGGATCGTTCCACAGCACGCGCCCGATCCGTTTCGCCGCCTCTGGCGTGCCATCGGCGCAGATCACCACGCCGGCATGCTGGGAAAACCCCATGCCGACGCCGCCGCCGTGATGGATGCTGACCCATGTCGCACCGCTTGCAGTGTTGACCAGCGCGTTGAGCAGCGGCCAGTCGCTGACCGCGTCCGAGCCGTCGCGCATGGCTTCTGTCTCGCGGTTGGGCGAGGCGACAGAACCGGAATCGAGATGATCGCGGCCGATCACCACCGGCGCCTTCAGCTCGCCACTGGCCACCATCTCGTTGAAGGCCAGCCCCGCGCGGTGCCGCTCGCCCAGGCCCAGCCAACAGATCCGCGCCGGCAGGCCCTGAAAGGAAATCCGGTCGCGCGCCATGTCCAGCCACGTGTGGAGCTTGGCATGATCGGGAAACAGCTCCTTCAGCTTGGCGTCGGTGCGGTAGATATCCTCGGGGTCGCCCGACAGCGCGCACCAGCGGAACGGACCCACGCCGCGGCAAAACAGCGGCCGGATATAGGCTGGCACGAAACCGGGAAAGGCAAAGGCGTTGTCCAGCCCCTCCTCCAGCGCGACCTGCCGGATGTTGTTGCCGTAATCCAGTGTCGGCACGCCCGCGTTCCAGAAATCCACCATCGCCGAGACATGGGTTTTCATGCTGGCGCGGGCGGCCTTTTCGACCGCCTTGGGGTCTTTTTCGCGGCCTGCGCGCCACTCGGCCATGCTCCAGCCCTGCGGCAGGTAGCCGTTGGTCGGGTCATGCGCGCTGGTCTGGTCGGTCACCATGTCGGGGCGCACGCCGCGCCTGAACAGCTCGGGGAAAACATCGGCGGCGTTGCCCAGCAGGGCCACAGATTTCGCCTCGCCCGCCGCCGTCCAGCGTTCGATCATGGCGAGCGCCTCGTCGAGGCTGTCGGTCTTCTCGTCCACATACCGCGTGCGCAGACGGAAATCGATGCTGTCGGGATTGCATTCCACCGCCAGACAACAGGCCCCGGCCATCACCGCGGCCAGCGGCTGCGCGCCGCCCATGCCGCCAAGCCCGCCGGTGAGGATCCACCGGCCGGTCAGGTCGCCGCCATAATGCTGACGTCCGGCCTCGGCAAAGGTCTCGAACGTGCCCTGAACGATACCCTGACTACCTATGTAGATCCACGATCCGGCCGTCATCTGGCCGTACATCGCCAGACCCTTCTTATCCAGTTCGTTGAAATGATCCCATGTCGCCCAATGCGGCACAAGGTTGGAATTGGCGATCAGCACGCGCGGCGCATCCGCATGGGTTTTCACGATGGCGATGGGCTTGCCGGATTGCACGACCAGCGTCTCGTCGAGCTCAAGATCCTTCAGGCTGGCGACGATGCTGTCGAAATCGGCCCATGTGCGTGCGGCGCGTCCGATGCCGCCATAGACCACCAGCTCATGCGGGTTCTCGGCCACATCGGGGTGCAGGTTGTTCATCAGCATCCGGAGCGGCGCCTCGGTCTGCCAGCTTTTCGCGGTCAACTCCGGGCCGGTGGGCGGGTAGATGTCGCGGGTGTTGCTGCGCGGGTCGCTCATCTCGGTCTCCAGTCGGACAGGGTTTTGAGGATGTCTTTCAGATGCACACGCAGACGCGGGGCCCGATCCGCGTCATACTCCCATGGCGGGGCCTCATCCATGTAGGTGGACTGCGCCAGCTCCATCTGGATCGCGTGCTGGCCTTCGTTCGGACGGCCATAATGCCGGGTCGTCCAGCCCCCCTTGAAGCGTCCGTTAAGAACAGTGGTGTAGCCCGGTGCGGCCTCGCAGATGCGCCTGACGGCGGTCTCGATCGCCGGCGCGCAGGTCGCGCCGGAATTGGTGCCGATGTTGAAATCGGGCAGCGTGCCTTCGAAGAGATACGGGATGAGCGACCGGATCGAATGGCAATCGTAAAGCAGCGCGAACCCGTGTTTTGCCTTCAAGCGTTCGAGTTCCGCCGCCAGCGCCGCGTGATACGGCGCGTGGTATTCCGCGCGCCGACGCTCCACCTCCTCCGTGTCAGGCGCTGCGCCCGGCAGATAGATCGGGCGCCCGTCGAAATCGCTCAGCGGGCACAGTCCGGTGGTGTTCTGACCGGGATAAAGGCTTGCCCCCGAGGGGTCGCGATTGACGTCGATCACGTAGCGGTGGACCCGCGTGCGCACGGTCGTCACGCCCGCTATCAGCCCTGAATACAATCGGTCGATATGCCAGTCCGCATCGGCAATGGCGCGGCCGGTGTCGTTCAGGCGGTCCAGACAACGTTCTGGAATGTCGGTGCCTGTATGCGGCAGACCCAGCACCAGCGGGCTGTCGCCACGGCTCACCTCGATCGGGCTCATACTGGCATCTCCAGACGGGCGGCGCGGCCAAGCCCGTCACCCGTGATGCACGCTGCCGCGGCCTCGATATCCGGTGCGAGATAGCGGTCCTGCACAAGGCGCGGCACGGCCGCGCGCAGACACCCCAGTGCCGCCTGCAAAGGCTCGGACGTCACCAGTGGCGCGCGCTGCTCAATGCCTTGGGCGGCACAGATCGCCTCGATCCCCAGAATGACCGACAGGTTGGCGGTCATCCGCCCCAGCCGGCGCGCGCCATGCGCGGCCATGCTGACATGGTCCTCCTGATTGGCCGAGGTCGGCGTGCTGTCGGTCGAACAAGGATTGGCGAGATGCTTGTTCTCGCTCATCAGCGCGGCACTTGTCACCTCGGCGATCATCAGGCCGGAGTTCAGCCCCGGCTCGGGTGTCAGAAAGGGCGGCAGGTCATGCGACAGCGTCGGGTCAACCATCAGCGCGACGCGGCGCTGCGCAATCGCGCCGATCTCGGCCACGGCCAGCGCGATCTGGTCGGCGGCAAAGGCCACCGGCTCGGCGTGGAAATTGCCGCCCGACAGAATCTCGGCCGTCTCGACGATAACCAGCGGGTTGTCGGTGACCGCGTTCGCCTCGACCTCCAGCGTGCGCCCGGCAAATCGCAACAGGTCGATGGCGGCGCCAGTCACCTGCGGCTGGCAGCGGATGCAATAGGGATCCTGCACGCGGGGATCGCCCTCGCGATGGCTTTCGCGGATGACACTTCCGTCCAGCAGGCCGGCCATTGCCGTCGCGACGTCGATCTGGCCCTGATGCCCGCGCAGCCTGTGCATGGCGGGGTGCAGCGGGGCGGTCGATCCCATGATCGCATCGGTGGACATCGCGGAGGTAACCACAGCCGCCCGCGCTGCGCGGCGGGCGTCAAAAAGCGCGGTCAGCGCGCAAGCGGTCGAAAACTGCGTGCCGTTGATCAGCGCGAGCCCCTCCTTGGGGCCCAGCACGACAGGCGTCAGACCGGCCTTCCGCAGCGCCTGCCCGCCCGGCATGCGCGTGCCTTGATACGTGGCTTCGCCCTCGCCGATCATTGCGGCGGCCATGTGCGCAAGTGGCGCCAGATCGCCCGATGCCCCGACAGAGCCCTGCACGGGAATGATCGGCAGCACGCCCGCCTCCAGCATCGCCTCGATCGCCGCGCAGATGTCCCAGCGGACGCCCGAGGCCCCGCGCCCCAGCGACAGAAGCTTCAGCGCCATCATCAGCCGCACTGTAGCAGACTCCAGCGCCTCGCCGACACCGCAGCAATGCGACAGGATGAGGTTGCGTTGCAGGGTTTCGGTATCCTCGGGCGCGATCCGCACCGAGGCCAGTTTTCCGAACCCGGTATTGACGCCATAAACCGGGACGTCGCCCTGCGCGGCCGTGGCCACGATAGCCGCCGAGGCCTCGACATCCCCGCGCGCCGACGCCTCCAGCCGAACAGGCGTGTCAGAGCGCCAGATCGCCTCCAGCTCCGCGAGCGTGGTTGAGCCGGGGGTCAGGATTTCGGTCACGTCTCACCTCCGAATATGCGGGCATGCAGCGGGTTGATGCCGATCCCGTAAGACAGCTCTGCCGGTTCCGACACGGACCAGACCGCGAGATCGGCGCGCATTCCGGGCGCGATCACGCCGCAATCCTTCAGCCCGAGAGCGCGCGCCGCGTTGCGCGTGGTCCCGGCCAGCGCCTCGGCAGGGGTCAAACGAAAGAGAGTGCAGACCATGTTCATCGCCAGCAGCAACGATCCCATGGGCGACGATCCGGGGTTCCAGTCGGTGCCCACGGCCATCGGCACGCCGCGGTCGCGAAAGGCCTGAACAGGGGGCGCCTGTGTTTCGTGGAGCGTGTAGAACGCGCCGGGCAAGAGGACGGCCACGCTGCCTGCCTCCGCAAGGGCTGCGGCATCCGCGTCATTGGCGTATTCCACGTGATCGGCGGACAGCGCGCCGTATTCCGCCGCCAGCGCCGTGCCGCCGGCATGGCTGAGCTGTTCGGCATGCAGCTTGACCGGCAGCCCGAGGGCACGCGCGGCATCGAAAACACGACCGATCTGCGCGGTGTCGAACGCGATCCCTTCGCAGAACCCGTCCACCGCATCAACAAGGCCCTCGGCATGCGCCGCCTTCAGCGCGGGAATGCAAACCTCGTCAATATAGCTGTCGGCATCCGCCCCCGCGGGCACGGCATGCGCGCCCAGAAAGCTGGTGATCACCCGCACCGGACGGTGCCGGGCCAGCGCCCGCGCGACCCGCAGCATCTTCAGCTCGGTCTCGCGGTCCAGCCCATAGCCCGATTTCACCTCGATCGTACCGACACCCTGGGCGGTCAGCGCGTCGACGCGGGCCAGCGCGCTTTCCAGCAACTCGGCCTCGGAGGCGGCCCGCGTCGCCCCGACGGTGGACACAATCCCGCCCCCGGCGCGCGCGATATCCTCGTAGCTGGCCCCGTTGAGGCGCATCTCGAATTCGCGCGCACGGGTGCCGCCATGCACGACGTGGGTGTGGCAATCGATCAGCGCCGGCGTGACCAGCCGCCCGCCGAAGGTCTTGTAATCGTGCGCCGCGTAGCCGGCCGGCAGATCCGCCGCCCGCCCGATCCAGCCGATCCGACCGTCTGCGACGACAATCGCCGCATCCGCGATCAAGCCGTAATCGCCCGCATCCGGGTCCATGGTGGCCACCGTCACGTTGGAAATAACATAAGCGGACGTCATGCAGACACCTTGTTTCAAATCGCACTTGATATTAATATGTTCGTACATATTATTGTCAACGGAGTTTTTGCCGTGCAGATCGTTCATGCAGACCAATGCCTTACGCCCGATGGCTGGCAGCGCGATCTGGAGGTGGCAATCGATGCGCGCGGTCGAATCGCATCGGTCGGGCCACAGTCGGGCACGCCGACGACGCGCGTCGGTCTGCTTTTGCCAGCGCCGGTCAACCTGCACAGTCACGCGTTCCAGCGGGCGATGGCCGGCCTGACCGAATCCCGCGGTCCGGACCCGCGAGACAGCTTCTGGACATGGCGGCGGTTGATGTACAAATTCCTTGATCGGCTTTCCCCCGAGGATGTCGAGGCGATCGCCGCGCTGGTCTACATGGAGATGCTGGAGGCCGGCTATGGCGCGGTCGCGGAATTTCATTACCTGCATCACGATGTCGGCGGTGTCCCCTATGACAACCTAGCCGAGATGTCGGAGCGGATCGTGGCGGCCGCCACGGACACCGGGATCGGGCTGACGCTTTTGCCGGTGCAGTACCAGCATGGCGGCTGCGACCGGCGGCCGCTGAGCGGCGGACAGCAACGCTTCGGCAACGATCCAGAGCGGTTCCTGACCCTACATGCACAGGCATCCGCGACGGTGCGCGCGGCGGCGGCAGACTTTGCCGTCGGAATCGCCCCCCATTCGCTGCGCGCGGTCGATCCCGGCGGGCTGCGGACCATCCTCGAACAGGCGGCCTCCGGCCCGATCCACATGCACCTTGCAGAGCAGACAGCAGAAGTAGACGAGGTGCGCGCGCATCTCGACGCGCGGCCCGCCGAATGGCTGCTGGCCAATCACGCGGTAGATGAGCGGTGGTGCCTGATCCACTGCACACAGATGACTGATGCCGAGACCGATACGCTCGCGGCCTCCGGCGCGGTCGCCGGGCTGTGTCCGCTGACCGAGTCGAACCTCGGTGACGGGATCTTCAATGGCACGCGGTTTCTGGGACAGGGCGGCGTGATCGGCTTTGGCTCGGATTCGAACGTGCAGATCTCGCTCTTCGCGGAGCTCAAGACGCTGGAATACTCGCAACGCCTGCGCGACCTGTCGCGCGCCGCCCTTGCCACGCAGGATCGCTCGGCAGGGCGGGTTCTCTACGAGGCCGCCGCCCGCGGCGGGGCGCAGGCCGCAGGGCGCGACAGCGGCCGGATCGAGGCGGGAGCCTGGGCGGATCTGACCGGGATCGAGACCGACACACCGCAGCTTTGCAACCGGCACGGCGACACGGCCCTCGACAGCCTGATTTTCGCGGGCGGCGGTCGTGCCGGCCTGCACGAGGTCTGGAGCGCGGGACGCCATGTCGTCACGCAGGGCCGCCACATCCGGCGCGACGCGATCGCGTCAGCCTTCCTGCACCGGATGCGCCGATTGGAGAGCGATATTTGAACGCGCAGACACGCCTTTCCTGGACAGATGTGCGCAACGAGATCCGCACGCGCATCCTCGACAGAACCTACAGGCCCGGCGACAAACTGCCGCGCGACGCGGATATTGCCCGCGACCTTGGCTGCGCCCGCGCCACGGTGCATCGCGCGATGCAGGATCTGTCTCTGATCGGCCTCGTCGAGCGCAAGCGCAAGGGCGGCACCCATGTGCTGAGCGATCCGGTCACGCGCACCACGGTCGATATCCCGATCACCCGGCGCGAGGTTGAACAGCGCGGCAGCACATACGACTACCAGCTGATCAGCCGCACGATCGAGCAGTCCCCGCCCCCGGTCATGGCGCGGTTCGGGATCGGGCAACCGGTCGAGATGCTGCACGTCAAGGCGCTGCACCTGTCGGACAACCGTCCTTATATCTTCGAGGATCGCTGGATCGACACCCGGTCCACACCCGGTATCCTGAGCGTCGATCTCACCTGTCACAGCGCCAATGAATGGCTCGTGCGCAACAAGCCCTACAGCCGCGTCAATGTGCGGTTCTCCGCCATGAATGCTGAAGCCGAGAGCGCGCGACACCTATCCACGCCCCTGGGCAGCGCCCTTTTTGTCATCGAACGCACGACATGGATCGGCGAGGCCCCGATCACCACCGTGCAGGCCGTCGCCGCACCCGGGTATCAGCTCGCGGCGCATAGCTGATGCTGCGCCGCCCGCCCGGCGGCGTCAGGTGTCGCGTACGAAATGATCGGGGCCGACCTGCATCATGGGTTTCTGCGACGGCGTCCAGTCGAGCGCGCGCACCGGGCTTTTCAACTCGTCGGTGACGCGCCCGATGGGGCGCGGCGGGCGGTCGGGGTCGGGGATCGGCACCGCCTCAATCAGCTTGCGCGTATAGGGATGGCGCGCATCGCCGATGATCGCGCGGCGCGGACCGATCTCGACGATCTCGCCCAGAAGCATCATCGCGATCCGGTGGCTGACCCGCTCGACCACCGCGATATCGTGGCTGATGAACAGAAAGGCGAGGCCAAGATCGCGCTGCAGATCCAGCATCAGGTTGATGACCTGCGCCTTGATCGACACATCGAGCGCCGAGACGCTTTCGTCGGCGATGATCATCTTCGGCTCCAGCGCGAGCACCCGCGCGATGCACAGGCGCTGCCGCTGGCCGCCGGAAAACTCCTGCGGAAAGCGTGTCGCATGATCGGGCGACAGCACGGCCCGCGCCGGTGGCTCGTCCAGCAGCAGCACGTGCAGCCCGCCTTCGGCCGCGCACGCCGCCGCTAGCCCCGCCGGCCCGGCCCCGATCACGCAGAGATCGACGGTGGCACTCATGACGGCCCCCGTCGCGGGTCAGCGGGCTCGGCGTCTCAACCACGATGCCGTCGCGGACCGGCACGAGACAGGCCTGCGCATCGGGGCACCGTCGATGCTGCACTGACAGCCGAAACAGATGCCGATCAGACACAAGGGCGCGGCCGGCCTGCCCGATTTCACATTCGCGCCAATAGCATAGTACCCGGCCGCCAGCATCGCCGTGGCGACAGTATCGCCCTGCACCGCCGGGACGGCGCGGCCATCGACCTGTATCGTCATCGCAGCCCCGGAGAGCGGCGCGGTGCGGCGAAACACGCTCATGCGGCCATCTCGAAGCGGTCCGGGGAAAATTCGGGTTACAGGGCGCTCAGCCTGTCCTCGGCGATGGCGCGCGCCACCTCGCCGGCATGCAGCGAGGCCAGCGTCACACCGCTGTGGCAGGTTACGAGATAGGCGCCGGGACGCGTGGCCGAGGCCTCGTAGATCGGCAGCCCGTCCGGCGACATCACCCGCAGCCCGGACCAGCTGCGCACCAGCCGCGCGCGCCAGCGCCAGAAAACTGCGCACGGCGCGAGCGACGATCTGCCGCGCGACGGCCTGCGTGGTGCCGCGATCGAAACCCGAATCCTCCTTGCTGTCACCCATCATGACGGTGCCGTCGGTGTTCTGGCGCACGGTATGCGTCGCCATGTCCAGAAACTGCGGCAGGCGTTTCGGTGATCAGGATCTGGCCCCGCTGCGGGCGCAATCGCGCGTGCAGCCCTGAGTCCGGGGCCAACGCCGCATTACCCAGCCCGGCGGCGAGCATCACGACGGGAGCGGGCGATGCAGCGATTTCGGAGCATGCGAAGTTTGCAGAAATTCGCCGCCGTCCACTCTTCCGTCTTCAACCATTTCAACCAGGAACGCAGCCTCTCCAGCCGACACATTTTCAAGCAAAACCGCTCCGCCGCTCTCGCCGAGTGGCGTCGTCTCGGCGTGGCAGAAGGGGAGCGATACCGTCCTAACACAGACGAGTTCGAATTCGTCTGGCAGCACCCTCCGAAGCACGCGTATCGGCATGAAAGGCGCTCAATGACGCACGCTTAATGTGCATTCTTCCGTTTCAATGAGCTTTCCTGTCCGGTCACAGACGTTCTTTGACTAAAAAAAAGTTGCACCAGAGGAAATTCTGGGGTCAGTTGGATGCAGACTGCGCGTTCAAACGACAAGGCTAGAAAGGCTAGAGTTGCGAAGCTAGGCACCGAGCAGACCAAACCCGGGGACAATGCCGCACGCGCCGGGAAGGCCAGACCGAATTTCATTCCAACACGAGAGGTAACCGACCATGACGCTACGACAGACAGCCCTGACCATCACCCTTGCCACGTTGCCGGTCATGGCGATGTCCGAGGATAGTTCTGAGCCAATTGTGATCCCAATTCACAACTGGTCCAGCCAGATCGTCATGAGCCACGCGGTGGGCCAGATCTTCGAGGAAACCGGCCTTGCGGTGGAATACGTGACCACCGACAGCCAAGCAGTGTACGAGTCAATCCGTATGGGCGACGTGACACTGGAGATGGAAGTCTGGGAAGGCGCCTTCGGCGCCTCATTCGAGGCGGCGCTCGAAAAGGGCGGGATCGTTGACGCCGGCGACCACGATGCGGTGACGCGCGAGGACTGGTGGTATCCCTCCTGGACCAAGGAAACCTGTCCGGGATTGCCCGACTGGGAGGCGCTGAACGATTGTGCGGAAGAGTTCGCGACCCCCGGAACCGGCGACAAGGGCCGCTTCCTCGGCGGGCCAGTCGACTGGCTGAAACACGATCAGGAGCGGGTAGATGCGCTCGGGCTCGACTTCGTCGTGGTCAACGCGGGCTCTGCCGCCGCGCTTTGGGCGGAAATCGGGGCCGCAGAGGAGGACAGGACGCCGATTGTTCTCTTCAACTGGACGCCCAACTTCGCCGAAGCCGTCTGGCCGGGCGAGTTCGTCGAGTTTCCACCGCATGTCGAAGGTTGCGCCACCGACCCGTCGGTCGGGCCGAACCCTGACGCGGTCTACGACTGCGGAAACCCGGCCGATGGCTATATGAAAAAGGCTGCGTGGGAGGGCATGGAAGAGAAGTGGCCGACCGCCCACGAGATCCTCACTAAGATCAGTTTTACAAACGCGCAGATCGCCGAGATGGCGAAACTCGTCGACATCGACGGATACCAGCCAGAGGAAGCGGCAGAAATCTGGCTGGAAGACAACAAGGACGTCTGGATGTCCTGGCTAGACGAGGCGATCTGAACCTAAGCTGTCCCGGGGCGCTCCAACAAGCGCCACGGGACTGACCGCCTGACAGTCGGTCGCATTTCTTGACGGATCGTCTCGTTGTGTCGCCGGCGGCCACGCCGGGCGACCAAATCCCCGACAAACTCTCGAAGGATGTCTGCCCATGACAAAGTCGGTCCTATCCTGCGCGCGGGTCTGGAAACTCTACGGCCCGGGCGCAGACACTTTCCTGGCGGGCCGGTCCCAGCCGGCGACGTTCGACGAGATCCAGGCCGCGGGGCTGATCCCGGCGGTACGCGACGTTTCGCTGTCGGTCGCGCCCGGCGAACTATTGGTTGTCATGGGGTTGTCCGGATCGGGCAAGTCGACGTTGCTCCGGTGTCTGTGCCGTTTGGTGGAGCCGACGGCCGGCGCCGTGCGCGTGGACGGTGCGGAAATCCTCGGGCTGGACGAGCCGGGCCTGCTTGCGCTGCGCCGCGATCGGATGGGCATGGTGTTCCAGAGTTTCGGCCTGCTGCCCCATCGCACGGTGATCGGCAACGTCGCCTTTCCGCTGGAGATGCGGGGCCAGCCGCGCGCGGAACGGATGGACCGGGCGCGTGAGGTCATCCGACTGGTTGGACTGGACGGGCGCGAGGACAACTTCCCGCACGAACTGTCGGGCGGTCAGCAACAACGCGTCGGCATCGCGCGGTCGCTCGCCATCGACCCCGACCTGTGGTTTCTTGACGAGCCGTTCTCGGCACTCGACCCGCTGATCCGGCGCGAGATGCAGGACGAGTTTCTTCGCCTGCGCGGCGAGGGCGCGCGCAGTATCGTTTTCGTCACGCACGATTTTGACGAGGCGCTGCGCCTGGCCGACCGGATCGCGATCATGAAGGACGGAGCGGTGGAGCAGTGCGACACCCCGGACCGGATTGTCCTGAACCCGGCAACCGAGTATGTGGCGGCGTTCATCGACGGTGTCGACCGCGCGCAGGTCGTGCATGCCGCAACGCTGGGGCGGCCGGTAGACGGGCCAATCCCCGAAATCGCACCGGTCTCGGCCGCCGCCACGATCAAGTCGCTGGCGCGGCGCCTGATCGACGACACGTCGGAGACTTATCCGATCATCGGGCCGGACGGT
>Ga0307942_1001523_pt1:0-17500 | contig 18531 bp, 21 predicted proteins | sample OrgLakmetagen175_FD_201846 | JGI IMG/M metagenome (GOLD analysis project Ga0307942, IMG submission 201846) | Saline water microbial communities from Organic Lake, Antarctica - #175 | ecosystem: Environmental > Aquatic > Non-marine Saline and Alkaline > Saline | place: Antarctica: Organic... | reverse complement strand
GCGACGACCATAGTCTCATTGCATCCTCTGAAGTAGCCAAGCTCAGTAACATCTTGGGGGATAAGGACATCAAGGTGATATTTGAGGGGGGGGGTATTACTGATGCTCACGTGAGATGGACATGGTTCTGTACACTGTACACTGTACACACGCACACATCATACACATGCACACACACACACACACACACACACACACACAAACACACACACACAAACACGAACACGAACGTACACACACGCACATGCGTACGCACACACGCATACACACACGCACACACACAAACACGAACGTACACACACGCACATGCGTACGCACGCACACACAAACACACACACACACACACAAACATTTACACACACATACACAAACACACACACAACGCCTTTGTATGTGAGTGCTGCACCGTGCTTCATGAATAGATCCCCATTCAGAAAATATTGAGCTTATTGCTGCTGTCTTTGTCTGCAGGCCCCCATCCTTTTTAAAGGAGTGGCTGCGTCAGTGCCACCGGAGTCACAGCTGGTAAGTACGTAGATGGCTTCAGCTGCACACACACACACACACAACACACACACAACACGCACACACACAAACACATTCACAAGCACACACACACATAAACACACGCACAAACACACACATACACACACACACAAATACACACTCACACACATACACGTACACACGTAAAACACACACAGGCCACTGTCATGCTGTCGGCCCCTGCCACCTCTTACTCACATGACCCTCGCAAGTCTATGCAAGACCCCCCCCTGGCAGGCCTCGGCATTTCTTTGATGACTCTTGTGCAGGTACGCTTCCTTCTATACATCTGTGTAGGGTTTACCAGAACCGTGAATATCCACCGCGTATGACCGTCAGGGTTTGCCAGAACCGTGCTTACCCATTGCATATGACCATCAGTTTGATTCTGGTCGCTCAAGATGTTGAGGGCCATGACCGTGCACACCCTCTGTTATGTGACCTTTAAGTGCGGTCTTCGTGCTAACGTACATCATTCATAGGGTTGGCCAGAACCGTATATATATACACCATATATTTGGTGATTTCCCTGCCAAAGACACCGTAACGCCGCTAGCACTGCTTGTCTTCCCTACGTCTGCATGCTCCTACTGAGTGCATGCAAAAGCTATGCTCCTACTGAATGCACGCAAAAGCCATGCTCCTACTGAAGGCACGCAACAGCTATGCTCCTACTGAAGGCACGCAACAGCCATGCTCCTACTGAAGGCATGCAAAAGTTCACGTGCCTTGGCGTGTAAATTCCATGCACTGGTTAAGATGCAACCTCAGCTGTGTGTATGTACGTCTGTACGTGCCTGCGTGCATGTTGTTTTGCTTGTGTGAAGCTGCCCTTTCTTCAAATGTGTGTGTATGAGACTCCTGGTTAGTCTCTGTTGTTCTTCTTTTTCGATTCTCGATGGGGCTCTGGCTAGTGTGAACGACAGCCTTTTTTCTCAATGCACGCTGACGTTTTTCAGCGCAGACTTTTGCTTTTTGTCTGCCTGATGCCGCAGGCGCGAAACAATGCACGAGTCATGGTGTGCGGATCCTTGGAGCTGTTTTCCAATGCCTTTTTTGAGGCAAATGTGGCTGGACCTTCCGGGAGGTACGTGCGGAAATGAAAAGAAAAAACATGACTGCACATGCAGCGGAAATACCACATTGATAAAAAACGGAATTTGGTACTGAGTACCATGAAGCTCTCTTGACACTGCAGATTTAAAAGGCCCTGTCCCTTAGCGGTAGGATCTGCAGAGGTTTTTATCGTGCATTCTGTCGTGCACGGTGAAGGCAAAAATGCAGCATGGCACGTTTGGTGCTGACAACAAAAAAGGCTTTTAGCTCATACCTGCAATCCATGCTTAAGCTGGTACCATGATTCGTCGTGACACAATGAAACTTTGCTTTCGCCTTCAAGCCAGATGACTTGATGAAATGAGTTGAATAAGCATTGGTTATATAAGTGTCAAAATGCTGAAGTAGCCGATGGTAGGTCTGTACAAGGAGTTGTAGCACAACCCCCCTTGCTAGGCAAGAGCCTAAGCAAAGTAAATGACAGCCAACAATGGTACCAGGAAAAGTACGCGCATTGCGGCAGTGTTATCAAAAAAAGTACGCATGTTGCGGCATTGCAGCGTTGCCAGAATGGAGATGGCATTAGAATGGAGATGGTACGCGCGCTTGCAACGTTGCCAGACAAGTACGCGCGTTGCGGCATTGCAGCGTTGCCAGAATGGAGATGGCATTAGAATGGAGATGGTACGCGCGTTGTGGCATTGCAGCGTTGTCAGACAAGTACGCGCGTTGCGGCATTGCAGCGTTGCCAGAAAAGTACGCGCGTTGCGGCATTGCAGCGTTGCCAGACAAGTATGCGTGTTGCGGCTTTGCAGCGTTGCCAAGAAAAGTACGCGCGCTTGCAAGTTGCCAGAAAAGTACGCGTGTTGCGGCATTGTAGCGTTGCCGAGAAAAGTACGCGCGTTGCGGCATTGCAGCGTTGTCAGACAAGTACGCGCGTTGCGGCATTGCAGCGTTGCCAGAAAAGTACGCGCGTTGCGGCATTGCAGCGTTGCCAGACAAGTACGCGCGTTGTGTCATTGCAGCGTTGCCGAGAAAAATACGCGCATTGCAGCATTGCAGCGTTGCCAGAAAAGTACGCGTGTTGTGGCATTGCAGCTTTGCCGAGAAAAGTACGCGCGTTGCGGCATTGCAGCGTTGCCGAGAAAAGTACGCGCGCTTGCAGGATTGCAGCGTTGCCGAGAAAAGTACGTGCGTTGCGGCATTGCAGCGTTGCCGAGAAAAGTACGCGCGTTGCGGCATTGCAGCGTTGCCGAGAAAAGTACGCGTGTTGCAGCATTGCAGCGTTGCCGAGAAAATTACGCGCGTTGCGGCATTGCAGCGTTGCCAGACAAGTACGTGCGTTGCGGCATTGCAGCTTTGCCAGAATGGAGATGGCATTAGAATGGAGATGGCACGCGCGTTGCGGCATTGCAGCGTTGCCAGAAAAGTACGCGCGCTTGCAGCGTTGCTTGAACGGACGTGTTTGTGTCGTGTTATGGTAGAACACAAACACTCGTTGTCAGGAATTTGTCATCTCTAGGGTGGGCCAAAACCATACATTTGTACATATATACGGTGTACAAACGGTAATTTTAACAGGAAAATCACCATACATACGGTCATGTACAGTGTGTATGTACGGTTCTGGCCAACCCCAATCACCTATTTGACTGAAGATCTGTTGTGCGTAGGTGCGCATATTCTGTGGAAACTTTCCGCCGTTGCCTCTGCCGACCCTGGCATGGCTAGCAGGCATTGTGTGAGCATACCTGTACTGCTCGCCCATGTGTCAGTGCTTTCTGTGGAAATTAACGCCGTTTCCTCTGTCGTCCCTGGCATGGCTAGCAGGCATTGTTGTCAGGCTTGTCGAGATACGCCGTACTTCGGCTTTCTTGACCGTAATTACGGTACCGTACCCTAATACGCCGTACAATACGGTGCAAGTACGGTCTGTTTGAAAAGACGGTGTCCGACCGTACAGTACGGTGCCACCGTACAGCACGATGTTGACCGTAATTTGGCCGTTTGGCTCCAATTTCGACCCAAAACATTCCTTGTCTTTTTGCAACAATTAGTGATGAATAAAACACAAATTATTAACCAAGAATCAAGTACTGCGTCCGACTTTGAGTTTCCATGCAAGCCACTGCTGGGCCCTTCCCCCAAGCTGATGCAGCCTCAACCCAGCCCCAGGGTCGTCCAGGGAAGCATTGTGTGGCGTCAGCACATGGGAGGAGCACACTGGGGAGCGAAAATTGGAGGTGTTTGGGGCGGAGAGGCCTTTCTAAGGCCATTTTTGCACTGGCAGTGCCAGCTTGGCACCGTACCGTATTTTACCGTAATTACGGTAAAATACGGTGTGACAATTACGGTAGTACGCCGTAGTTTATCAAGTTTGGTGCGTACCGTACAGACCGTAATCGTACCGTACCATACAACTCGACAAGCCTGATTGTTGTGAGCATACCTGTACTGCTCGCCCATGTGTCAGCGACTTCCTAGCCACTTCTCCTGCCGACTTGGGACGGCTACTTGACTGACAGAAGCTGACTTGCACGCCGCAATCCTGCTCTCTTCCTTGCATCCCCTCTTGTAGTGCTGTTGGTATCAATGGTTACAATGGTTACAATGGGGGGTGACCTTCAGCCAGGTTGTTTGGCTGATCGGCTGCTGACTGGTCTCGGCCAGCCACAAATAAATCCATAAGCTCAGAAAGGAAATCAAGAACAAGTTGGTATCAATAGCGCCTGTTTCTTCGATTAGAGTGCCGGTGTCGACAGTGCTTATTTCTTTAAACATAGTGTCGGTATTGATAGTGCTTGTTTCTTTATTTGAGTGTTGACAGTGCTTATTTCTTTAAATAGAGTGTCGGTATCGATAGTGCTTGTTTCTTTATTTGAGTGTCGATAGTGCTTGTTTCTTTAATTAGAGTGTCGGTATTGATAGTGCTTGTTTCTTTGATTAGAGTGTCGGTGTCGATAATGCTTTTGTTTCTTTGAATAGAGTGCCAATGTTGACAGTGCTTGTTTCTTTAATTAGAGTGCCAATGTCGACAGTGCTTGTTTCTTTAATTAGAGTGCCAATGTCGACAGTGCTTGTTTCTTTGATTAGAGTGCTGGTGTCGACAGTGCTTGTCTCTCTAATTAGAGTGTTGGTATCGATAGTGCTTGTTTCTTTAATTGAGTGCCGGTGTCGACAGTGCTTGTTTCTTTAATTAGAGTGCTGGTATTGACAGTGCTTGTTTCTCTAATCAGAGTGCGGTATTGATAGTGCTTGATTCTTTAATTAGAGTGTTGGGTATCGATTATGCTTGTCTCTTACTTTTGGACAGAACACGGGGAAAACCTGCTCTTAAGAGGCTCCCTCCCTCCCTGTGTGCTAGCAATGGGTCCCATGCTCCAGTATCACGAGAGCCTCTACAAAGGTTTGAGAAGTTAGTTATAAACAAAGTTATTCCGTACCTGCACATCCAAGTTGTTACCAACCAAAATTGTTCACTGAGCTACTATTAGGGAACATATAAAAGGGGGGGGTATTTTAGGGAATGTATAAATAGTATATCGTTCCCTGTCACTCCCCCTGTGAGTTTATGTGTGAGACTTTGAACAAAAATCAAAGCGACTTCACGGGAGCGCTTGCGCACACATACCAGAATGGCAAGCGTGCGCATGCCGACTTAGTATCTCCACAAACAAGCGCTCCACCAGTGTTTTTCTCACACATGTGCTTCACGCTGCTCATTTCGCACAAGAGTTTTGCAGTGTTCCATTCACGCGAGTGCACATAAGTGCTGGTCCCGGTGCTGTGGACGAAAGGTGCAGAAAACATTGCATGCCGCTCATCCCCCCAAGTTGCTTGTCAGCGTTGCCCAGATCATATTCCTCTCCCAACAAATTAGGGAGAGTTTGATGATTAGCTCACACCAATCAAGGCCCGTAACCCGCTGCGTCTCTCCCCTCATACCAGCTCCTCCCCTGCTTCATATTTCTTCAGGCCCGTCTAATCCTAGCAGCCAGAAGGTGCTGCCCACAAGATTGCTTGTGAAAACAAGAGTTTTTGAGAACGCGCACACACACACGCACCCGCACACGCACACGTGCAAACACAAATCATGCTACATGCCCCGCCCTTTGCCAGTAGCTTGCCTAGCTCATCTCTTGTTTCCAAGCAATCGTTGGTGTCTTAACACACACACACACACACACACACACTCTTACACACACACACACACACACAAACGCACTTGCGCACGCGCACGCACACACGCGCACACACACACAAACGCACTTGCGCACGCGCACGCACACACGCGCGTACACACACACATACACACACGCCCCCTTTCTTTGTCTGCAGTCCTGTCCGATCTGGCAACCAGGAATTTGCAATGGCTGTTGCACAGTGGACTCTGCAGGAGCGTGCAGTGCTGAAGGCTGAGAACCTCAGGCATAGGTGGGTGGCTCATTAGCATGTGAGCTTGTGAGGCTGCGCTTGCTCAGTTTGTTTTGTGCGGTCGTGTGGGTGCTGAAAGCTGAGAGCCTCAGGCATAGGTGGGTGGGTTAGTAGCACAGGTGAGCGTGTGAGAAATGTTTGTGTGTAGCATGTGAGCATGCGTGATTATTCATGTGAGAAATGTTTGTGTGTAGCATGTGAGCATGTGTGATAATTTGTGTCGCATGTCAGCATGTGTGAATGTTTTGGGTTGCATGTGAGCATGTGTGATTATTTGTGTCGCATGTGAGCATGTGTGATTATTTGTGTCGCATGTGTAGCATGCGTGGATGTTTTGTGTGTTGCATGTGTAGCATGTTTGGATGTGTGGACATTTTGCGCATGGTATGAAACGTGTGCAGATGAGCATGTGTGCAGATGTGTGCATGTGTGCAGATAAACATGTGTGCAGATGTGTGCATGTGTGCAGATGAGCATGTGTGCATATGAGCATGTGTGCATGTGTGCAGATGTGTGCATGTGTGCAGATGAGCATGTGTGCATGTGAGCATGTGTGCAGATGTGTGCATGTGTGCAGATGAGCATGTGGTATGATGCGTGTGCATATGAGCATGTGTAGCCTTTGGTGTGTGGCTGAAAAACGTCGAGTAGTGTGCCGTGGCTGTAGCAGCATTGGCGTGTGAATGGAAACAGTCCAGGAGTGTGCCGTGGCTGTAACAGCATTGGTGTGCGGTTAAAAAAATACAAGAGTGTGCCGTGGCTGTAGCAGCATTGGCGTGTGAATGGAAACAGTCCAGGAGTGTGCCGTGGCTGTAACAGCATTGGTGTGCGGTTGGAAAAAGTCCAGTAGTGTGCCGTGGCTGTAGCAGCATTGGTGTGTGGTTGAAAAACGTTGAGGAGTGTGCCGTGGCTGTAGCAGCATTGGTGTGTGGTTGGAAAAAGTCCACGGGAGTGTGCCGTGGCTGTAGCAGCATTGGTGTGTGGTTGGAAAAAGTCCACAGGAGTGTGTCGTGGCTGTAGCAGCATTGGTGTGCGGTTGAAAAATGTCCACAGGAGTGTGCCGTGGCTGTAGCAGCATTGTTGTGCGGTTGGAAAAAGTCCACAGGAGTGTGCCGTGGCTGTAACAGCATTGGTGTGCGGTTGAAAAACGTTGAGGAGTGTGCCGTGGCTGTAGCAGCATTGGTGTGTGGTTGAAAAATGTCCACAGGAGTGTGCCGTGGCTGTAGCAGCATTGGTGTGCAATTGGAAAAAGTCCAGGAGTGTGCCATGGCTGTAACAGCATTGGTGTGCGGTTGAATAATGTCCACAGGAGTGTGCCGTGGCTGTAACAGCATTGGTGTGCGGTTGAAAAACGTTGAGGAGTGTGCCGTGGCTGTAACAGCATTGGTGTGTGGTTGAAAAACGTTGAGGAGTGTGCCGTGGCTGTAGCAGCATTGGTGTGTGGTTGAAAAAAGTCCTCAGGAGTGTGCCGTGGCTGTAACAGCATTGGTGTGCGGTTGGAAAAAGTCCACAGGAGTGTGCCGTGGCTGTAACAGCATTGGTGTGTGGTTGAAAAAAGTCCACAGGAGTGTGCAGTGGCTGTAACATCATTGTGTGAGTAGTTGGAAGGCTGAGAGCCTCAGACGCAGGTGGGCTGGTGGGCAGCATATGGGGAATGTTTTGTGCTTTGGTCGGTGGCATGTGAGCATGTGCACATGAGCAAGTGCAGATTGTGTCTGTTTATGTATGTGTGTGTTTGCGTGTGCGTGTGCGTGTGCGTGTGCGTGTGCGTGTGTGTGTTTGTGTGTGTGTATGTGTGTGGTAGCTTAGAGGTAGTCCAGGAGCTTGCTGTGGCTGTAGCAGTTTTGTGGGCAGTGCTGAATGCAAAGAGCCTCAGAAATAGGTGGGTTGGTTGGAAGCCTGCAAGCATGTGCCACAAGGTGTGTAGAACATGTTGGTGTGTTTGTGTTTGTGTAATGAATGTGTGTGTGGGGGGGGTGGGGTTGGGGGAGAGGTTGGGTGTGGTGTGGGTGGTGTGTATGTGTGTAGTTTGTGGTAGGGCCTTCAGTTTTTAACGGCTGCAGTGCAATCAGACCCACACAAATATGGTGTGCAGGCTAGTGATGAGCACACACATATACGCACACTGAGACACACACACACACTGAGACACACACGCACAATCATGTGTTCATAGTGGTGTGTGCACACTCATGCACAAACGTACTTGTACCCATTGGCGCGCGCTCACACACACACACACACACACACACACACACACACACACACACACACACACACACACACACACACACACACCACCCTCCTCTCACACACACACACACACACACTTTTACACACACCTCATCAGGCTGCTTTCCTCTCCCCTTGACGCCCCCTCTCCTAGCCTATACCGAGTCACAGATGACGTTGAGTTTGCTGTGGACATCTTTGAGTATGAGGCTGGGCAGAAAAAGCCATTCATGTGAGTTTCACATATGTTTAGCTGAACCCTAACCCACCTGCGCATCTGGGAAGGGGGGGGGAAGGTGTGTTTACATGCAAATGAGGACGAGTGGTTTTCTTGATGTGTTGTCATGTGCATTTGCATTCGGACATTCAGTTTGCTCGTTGTAGTGATGCCTGCCTGTGATTTTTTTTTAGAAACTGTCATTTGGTGCGTGTGCTGTGCTGACGATGTCCAGGAAGACTGCGCATTAACTTGTAAAATCAAACACATACGCGCCCACACACATACACTTGCACACACACGCACACGCACACACACATACACACACACGTACACACACACACCCGCACACACGCACATACACACACGCACATACTAACACACACACACACTCACACACACATACACACACATGTAAACATCAGGGACTGCTTCTTGCTTGCTTCTTATCACCTTATCACTGTTGTGCCTGCTTGCCTGTCTGCTTGCAGGGCTGACGACCTGCAGGTTGAGTTTATAATGTTGGACCCGTACGTGCGTCTGCCTTTGAAGCACGACGGCCAGGGCACTTTCAGCGTGCAGTTCAAGGTGAGAGGAAAGAGGCACAGCAGAATTGCAAAGAGTAGCTTTGCCGTTCTTGCTCCTCCTAACAACAAATATAGAATTGCAAAGAGTAGCATCGCCAGGATCAACACGTACTGGCTTGTACGAGGCAGAGAGAAGAAGGGGCAAGAAATGCTCCTGCTCCTCCTAACAGCAAATGTAGAGTTGCAAAGAGTAGCGTCGCCAGGATCAAAACGTACTGGCTTGTGTGAGGGGGAGAGAAGATTGAGCATTGACAAAAACAAAAAGCTGCGCAAGCCCTGGGCACTGACCCTCATTGAAATCCAAGGCTTTATTATTACCGTACCTTTGGTGCTCATCCCGCACCCCAAAACAATAAATATTTTATTGGATTTTGCACCTTCCTCGCACCCCAAGAATAATTATTTTGTCCCCTCCCCGCATCAACCCTGCAGGGTTTCTGACCCAGTTTAGCTTACCAGACAGTTTAAATGCCACAAAAGGTCAAACACAAATTCACCGGTCAGTTGCATGCTTGTTTTTGCATGTCAGTTTACCATCTCCAATCAATCATCCCTGTTCTACCCCTTTACCCCCCCCCCCTCTTTTCTGCTCCCTTTTCCTCTGCTGCTCTCTTATCCTCATGTTGCTATCGCTATCGCTGTTGCTGGTGCTGTCCTCACTGCCCCCCCCCTCTCCTCGCTGCTGCTGCTGCTGTTGCTGGTGCTGTCCTCACTGCACTCGCTCTCCTCGCTGCTGCTGCTGCTGCTGCTGTTGCGTGCTGTGCTTGTGCTTGCACCAGCTGATGGTGCTCTTGTGTACGCGGCGCTTGTGAGACCTCTGTGTTGTCTTGTTTGCCTCCCGCTCACACTTCCTTTGCTCTCGTTCTTGTCGCTGGTTGGGCATAGGTTCATGAAAGAGGCCTGGTTCCTTTTCAGTGATGCCTGTCATCAGTGTGCAAGAACATGCAAGTTTGCTGCCATGTCCGCAGGCCATGTCAATGTCAATGCCAATGTCAATGCCAATGCCAATGCCAATGTCAATGCCAATGCCAATGCCAATGCCAATGCCAATGCCAATGCCAATGCCCCCTCACAATGCTGCTCACCTGTGAGACCGAAGCGCTCTTTCTTAGGCCTGCCCGGCTTCCTCTTTGATGCAAGGGCCGCTGCTTCACGCTGAGCCCCTCTCCTCCTTTGCCTGCTGCAGGCGGGCGAGGTCGGCTGCCTGCTGCTGCTGCTTTCGTTGCTGCATTGCTGCTTCCTGCTCAGCTGTCGCTGCCGACTTGAAAATGCTGTTTACCTTCCGCTGGAACTTTCCAATGGGTGCAACAGGGGCAGATGGAGCTGGGGCAGGCAGGGGGGCCGGGGGGAGGGGGAGGGGCGGGGGGAGGCCCGGTGGGCCTCTCGCTCTTCACTGGCAGCGACCAAAAACGTCATCTGAACCAATCCCGCGTCAACCCCGCTGGGTTAAAATATATATTAAATGTTACCGCACTTATCCCGCAGGGCAAAAAACGATATTTATGCGGGGTGATATCGAAAAGGTACATAACTTTTGTACACAAGGGAGGAGAAAACTGGCTTCGCTGTGCCGCCTGCCTTTCCCTCCCTTTCCATTATCGTGCCTATTAGTGCTGGGGTTGAGGCTGAGGCTGAGGCTGTCCTGGCTTAAGCATCATTCCTATCAAGAACCATGCATCTTCGATAGGGGAATCTTTGATATGTGTGGCCAAAACCATACATTTATACGTATATACATTGTGCGTGCACGGTATTTATAGGAGGGATGTCACCACCCACAAGGTCATACACGGTTTTGGCCCACCGTCACAATCTATTACAGACAACTTGTTTGGTTTTGCGGCTCCAGGTGCCTGACGTGTACGGGGTCTTCAAGTACGTGCTGGACTACCACCACGCTGGATACAGCTACATCAACCTTTCACAGCAGGTACTCGCTGATCTGAGCAACATGCTGCATGTTTAGGGTTGGCCAGAACCATATATATACGATGTATACACGGTATTTTTGGCAGGGAAATCACTGAATATACGGTCGTATACGGTGTATACGTACGGTTCTGGCCAACCCTATGCATGCTCTATTATCCATACCATTGTCCCTCTCTATTCCAAGCCTCTCCTTACCTTCAACCGCACGTGCTCCGTATTAAAAGTACCCATATTTCCTCTTTTACAACAGATAGGTACGAATGGATATGTCCTCGGGCATTTGGCCATGGCCAAGGCCAGAGCCACGTGCGTAATTTGGAATAGCCACGATTGTATGCAAGCACTGTATAATATCGCATCCTTGACAAATATCTAGGGTTGGTCAGAACCGTGTATATATGCCATATATGTAGGGTTGGCCAGAACCGTAAATATACACCGTATATGACTGTATATTTGATGATTTCCCTGCCAAAAATACCGTATATACATCGTATATATGTGGTTCTGGCCAACCCTACATATATGATCGTATGTTGAATGGATTATATATGAAAGGTACAAATATACCGTATGTACATAGGGTTGGCCAGAACCGTATTCACCGTATATATCCGCCGTTAATTATACGGATGGACAGCAAGGGGCTCAGCAGCAGGTATAGAAGCACCAGAGTTTGAGTATGAGCAGGGTTGCCTGAAAGGCATGCAAGCCAACCCCACCGAAGGTTTCGAGGGCGGAGATGAAGCAGGAACAGAAACGGCACACGCACACTCTGACTTACGCACATTGTGCATGCACAAATTCCCTGCCTGCGCTCACATACGCACGCATACGTGCACGCACACCTGTGTGCATAGATACACACGCAAACACACTAAGGTACATGCACGCGCACACGTAAACACACATCTATGTGTACGCAGACGCACACGTACACGCATGCATGTACGAACCTCAGCACACACGCAAATGCATACGCACATGCACGCTCCCACGCATGCATACAACCATAAGCAAGCACGCGCACACGCATGTCCGCGCACACGTATGCACACGCACACGCACACGTACGCAAGCACACGCACACGTGTGCATGCACGAATTCCAGCTCGAGCACAAATGCACACGCACATGCATGCACTACACACATGCATGCGCGACATACATTAGTATGCACACGCACACACACATGTACACGCGAGCATGCACGAATCCCAGCACGCGTGCAAAAACACACGCACGCACTACACGCATGTATGCATGTACATTGTTTGCACACACACACACACACACATACACACACACATACACACACACATGCATGCATGCATGCATACACAACCGGGGTAATTTGATGGGGTGGGGCAAGAAGAGGGGTCTCGTGACAGTGACTGTGTGCCTGTGTGCTTGTATGGGTTTTGGCCTCTTTGAACAAGCATAGGATACAAGCATAACATCCCCGACCTTTTATTTTTGGTTAATAGAAATGGGGTACAAGATCAAATCTCTTCAAGAGCTACAAAATGACCCCTTTAAAATTTAATTCTGAAAAGGTCAAATTTTCCCGTGTACAATTTATACAGCGTATATATACGTATAGAAAATCCATATACAGCTCTGGCCAACCCTATATAAACTTTGTATATGTATATGGTTCTGGCCAACCTACAGGATGTTCTGCCAACAACACCGTATCCACACCGTAGATGCGTAGGTATGCAAGAAGATAGTCGTCCTTAATATTAGAGTGAATGTACAGGTCCTAGGGCGGGGGAGTATTTGAGCTGTGTACGGCCATGCACAAAATGTAAACTGCAGGCACTCATGTGTGGGTTTTTAAGATTAGGATCAGGGTCAGAGCTTACAGGTTGTGTGGCAGTCAGCAGCTCGCCCATACGATATCAGGACATAATCAACTTGCACAGCCAAGCTTGATTGTGTTAGAAGCGAGGCTCCCAAAAAGTTGATAGCTGGTAAGAGGGTCACTGTTGCCCCCCGTTGACATTGATTATTTAAGGCTTACGACATAGTGGTAGAGGTTTGAAGATATGTGCTGAGCAGGGCCACTGACAAGCTGCAAGCGAATGAGATGGGTGGGGTTGCCCCCCCAACATGATTGTTTCCGGTTTGTTGCATAGCAGTTGAGGCTTGAGGGTGTGTGCTGAGCAGGGCCACTGACAAGCTGCAAGCGAATGAGATGGTGGTTGGGGTTGCCCCCCAACATGATTGTTTCAGATTAGTTGCATAGCAGTTGAGGCTTGAGGGTGTGTGCTGAGTGATGCCACTGACGAAGCAGTTAGTGAATAAGAGTTGGGGTTGCCTCCCTTGGCATGATTGTTTAAGTTTGTTTCAGGCCTGTGCACTGTACAGTGTACGGTACGGTACACTTTGTAATGTACGTACCGTAATTTAGTCATTTACGGCGTAATCAAGATTTTGGAGGATCGTAATTTACCGTAATTACGGCAATTTACTGTACGGTGTATGGTACGATGCCAAGGTGGCACTGCCAGTGAAATAATGGCCTCAGAAAGGCTTCTCCACCCCAAAACCTCCCATTTTCGCTTCCCGGTGTGTTCCTCCCATGTGCTGACGCCACACAATGCTTCCCTGAACAATCCTGAGGCTGGGTTGGGGCTGCATCAGCTCGGGGGCTGGCACTGCCAGTGCAAAGTTGGCCTCAGAAAGGCCTCTCCGCCCCAAACACCTCCCATTTCCACCTCCAGCATGCTCCTCTTGTGTGCTGACGCCACACAATGCTTTCCCGAACAACCAGGAGGCTGGGTCGGGGTGCATCAGCTTGGCAGAAGGGCCCCGCAGTGGCTTGCGGGAAACTCAAAGTCGGACGCAGTACTTGATTCCTGATTGTTAATCTGTATTATTCAAAAGCAATTGTTGTAAAAAGCACAATTATTTTGGGCTGAAATTGAAGCCAAACGGCCAAATTACGGTCAAATTTGTACTGTACGGTGCCACCGTCCTTGTAATTTTGGCCGACCGTAATTTGGACCATACTTCACGGGTTGATTATGGTCAATACCGTAATTACGGTCTAAAATCCAACATTACGGCGTAAGTGCACAGCCTGGTTTGTTTACATAGTAGTTGAGGCTTAAAGGTGTGTGCTGGGCAGGGCCACTGACAAGCGGCGAGCGAACAAAATGGTCAGGATTGCCTTCAGTCAGCGTAATAATGTTTGAGGCCTATAGCATGACAGAGGCTTATAAAAGTGTCTACTGAGCAGGGCATTGACAAGAGCCTGGCCTATCAGAGGGTAAGAATTGCCCCCATCCAACACAATTGTGTAGACAGGTCTTTATGCTGAGTCTTATACTCTGCAGTGACGGTGATTTGGTATGACATAGGTTTACAACACATCAGTGGCTTGTATAATTTTTGTTTAGCGGGTGCATCTTCTGTTTTTTTTCACGACACATTCAGGTGCCAGTGAGACCGTTCAGGCACAACGAGTTTGAGCGCTTCCTTGTGTGCGCCTACCCCTACTACGCTTCAGCTGCCAGCTCCTGTATCGCCTTTTTTGCCTTGGGGTGGTTTTTCCTGTACCACAAGAACTAGGCCCATGGGTTTCACTAGGTTTCAAAGGATCTTATAACTTAGGCCTGTTTTCTGCTAATAATTGAGGGCCTTTAATGTTATCTTTTATCCAAGTGACCAATTCTCCTTAAGAGCGGTTTCAGGCCAAGCTTGCAATTTGGCTGATCCCCTTGCCAATGGATTTCCTGCGGTGTCAGATCGAATCACTGTCACTGCAAACAACAAAACAAAAATTGGTTCCCAAAACTTTTCAATCTAGAAGATACAGATTAGACAAGTGGGGGGAAGAAAAAGAAGATATAAATTATCATGAGGAGACTGGCACATCCAGGCAGCCTATCAAACAGGACAATCAGAAATTCTCAACCATCAACCAAGAAGAAGAAAAGACTCCGCTGGTAGTGATGACACAGCCAGCATGATCAAGGGAGGGGGCTACATAGGTGCCCGTGCCAGGCAACCCCCCACCGCGCAAACAATTTAAAAGAAATTAATGTGGGTCAGGGGGGTTGTGTGCCGTAGCACCAAGACCCAAACCTTGACTGTTGTTGCTTGTGTTTTATTGCAGTGCATACCTTGTTTTTGTGAGTGCAGATGCATGTCTGATGGATGTTCATTCAGTTGGGGTGTCAGGTTTTTAATCTTATGGTAACCCAGATTAAGGTCTGCCAGAGCAGAGGTTTGTCTGTATAGTCTTTGTAGATAGTCCCCTTAACTCCAACGAGGATCAAGTGGAGCTCGACTTCCCTACATCCTTGTCTGTTTAGGTTGGCAATAAGCACGCTGTGCTGTGCTTTTGCTTTTTGGAGTTGGGGATCAGGCCTAGTGTCTTCACAAAATTTAAACTCAATCAGGTGAACCTCGCTCCCACTGGTTTGGATTCAGTTTCTTGTCTTTAGCCATCAACCAACTAACTGCCTGTCACACAGTTCGTTACCTGCCACACAATTCGTTACCTGCCACACAGTCTGATTGGGTGTGACAGCGGTGCGTGTTGTGAGTTCAAAAGAGTTGTGCGGTTCTGAAAGGGAAAGTTACTTCATCTAAAGTCCTGAAAAAGACAGGTTTGAAGACCTCGACCTATTATTATAGCATGGCTGTATCATTTGGTGGGGAAGACTCATGGCACTCAATGTGTCTCCTTTTCCTTCATTGATGCAGGGAATGTTTTGCTGCCTGCGTAGTTTTTCTTTCCTTTTCTTTTCTTTCTTTTCTTTTCTTTCCAGCCTCGTTCTGGACGATTTGGTCTTTGCCATTACGATGGTCACATATCACAGACTTGAGAGCTCCCCTCGAGTTGTGCTGCTGCCTCAAAATTGGGCACCCACACGGACCAACTAGGTTAGTAATGCCACTGTGCACAGCTATTTTTGACAGTACAGGATGTATAAAAAGGGCATAGTATCCAGCATGACTGTTTGCTGTGCACGTTGGAGGCCAATTCAGCGTTTGTTCAAGAAGCTCTCGTCCTGTGCTCTGGATCCGCCAAAGAACTGGGAATAGCTAGCACTTCAAACAGCGCATACAAAAGCTGCCAATCTCGATCGTAAGTCGACTTAGCCTATGCTTGCAATCCAGCTATAAGCTGGTAACTTCATTGCTTTGTCGTGACAGTACACCTGAGATAGTGCAGTACCAGTTACCATTACATGGATTTTTGTAGCGTTATTATTTCTTTTTCTTGGCCTTAGTCACCACATACATTCACCGTAAATGACCATATACACTTTTGGTGAACTGCTCCTGCAAAATAATCGTATATTTGATTCAGGCCAACCCTACATCTTTCTGAGTGATACTCTTTTCAGGACTACTGCCTTCACTGACACAAGAAACACAAGAAGTGGAAGCCTGCCACGATAAGGAGTAGCGTACACCGAGGCCATAACCACAGTCCCACACCAGACACAAGTCTGTGCGAGATGTAGTTTACTGTGCCAATTTTAACGAGCTAGATGCCCAACATGAAGCTAAATTAAGGAATTAGAGCACATGCATAAAAGGACCAAGGGGCAGACTCTTGGTGCTCCCAACATGTTTTGTTCGAGCAAACAACCAGCGGCTAGATAAGCCCCCTTTCTCTGTTTGCCGTCAGATTACTCTCCCCCCACACCAACCCCATATCCACATAAATCACCACGCCTCAAAGAGGAAAAAGGTTGTGTTGTCAATACCGGCATGCTCAACTAGGATGACGAGACGACCACGTGTGCTTGACATCTGATGGAGGTCAGGCCTTCCCTTCAGGAGCCCTTTGAGAGGGTGTAGGCCTTGGAGAGGCTCTGCATATGCCCATTGCTGCAAGAAGCGCGGAACAAAATTTGTTTTGAGCAGCCAAGCAGGGACACAAGTATTGTGCACACAATGCTAGCAAATGTAGTTTGTCATGTACGTTACATATTGCATATTGCGTGGCAAAACCTATTCCCCTCCACAGAACAACCAACCAATCGTCAACCCAACAAACGTACAACACGCTCACATACCTAGGGTTGGCCAGAACCGTATATATACACCGTATATGACCGTATATTTGGTGATTTCCCTGCCAAAAATACCGTATATACACCGTATATATATATGGCTCTGGCCAACCCTACACATACCGCTTGCCACAATCAACCTGCAACACAGATGCCTACACAGACAACTACCTCTTCCATCCCACAAGACAATAGTATCAACCGCTTGACACAGCAGATAAATAACATAAACTCGACCTACCGCATCCACAATAACCCAACCTTCGAGAGAACAAATTACACAGAAATACACAGAACCACATGCACAGCACAAACCCCAAGGAAAAAGAATACCGTAGGGACATGTACTCGTTCCGCACCCCTCAAAAAAAGAGTTATTTTTACCCTGTCCGCACCAATCCGCACCCCTCTCAATATATAATTTAGTGCTTGCCGCACCAATCCGCAGGGGCAAA
>Ga0307942_1001520_pt1 | contig 18555 bp, 17 predicted proteins | sample OrgLakmetagen175_FD_201846 | JGI IMG/M metagenome (GOLD analysis project Ga0307942, IMG submission 201846) | Saline water microbial communities from Organic Lake, Antarctica - #175 | ecosystem: Environmental > Aquatic > Non-marine Saline and Alkaline > Saline | place: Antarctica: Organic Lake... | reverse complement strand
CGTACAGCAAGTGTGTGCGCACGTACAGCAAGTGTGTATGTACAGCAAGTGTGTACGTACGTACAGCCAGTGTGTATGTACAGCAAGTGTGTGCGCACGTACAGCAAGTGTGTATGTACAGCAAGTGTGTACGTACAGCAAGTGTGTGCGTACGTACAGCAAGTGTGTATGTGCAGCAAGTGTGTACGTACAGCAAGTGTGTGCGCACGTACAGCAAGTGTGTATGTACAGCAAGTGTGTGCGCACGTACAGCAAGTGTGTACGTACAGCAAGTGTGTACGTACAGCAAGTGTGTGTGTACGTACAGCAAGTGTGTGCGCACTTACAGCAAGTGTGTATGTACAGCAAGTGTGTGCGCGCGTACAGCAAGTGTGTGCGTATGTACAGCAAGTGTGAGCACGTACAGCAAGTGTGTGCGCACGTACAGCAAGTGTGTATGTACAGCAAGTGTGTATGTACAGCAAGTGTGTACGTACAGCAAGTGTGTACGTACAGCAAGTGTGTGCGTACGTACAGCAAGTGTGTATGTGCAGCAAGTGTGTGCGCATGTACAGCAAGTGTGTGCGCACGTACAGCAAGTGTGTACGTACAGCAAGTGTGTACGTACAGCAAGTGTGTGCGTACGTCCAGCAAGTGTGTATGTCCAGCAAGTGTGTATGTACAGCAAGTGTGTACTTGCAAGTGTGTGCGTACGTACAGCAAGTGTGTATGTACAGCAAGTGTGTGCTTGCAAGTGTGTGCGCACGTACAGCAAGTGTGTATGTACAGCAAGTGTGTGCTAGCAAGCTGTCATTGCAAGTGGTGTGGTCGCGAGCTGTTGCAATCGTGAGCAGCATATGGAAACCGCTTGCGCGTGAGCATTGTCCTCCCTTCCCCTCGTTGTTAAGACCTTGTCAAGAATTTCAGCCGTGTGCATGATGTGTCGCTCTCTCAGTCTCAACACAACGGTGAAGGTGTGAAGGAGAGACTGCAATTGATGCGTGCGCTGGATCTCCTCAGCCGTTCCATCGGATTTGAATGTATTGGATTATCTTCATCGCATCCTGTTTGCTGTTTTCCTTTAAATCCTTCTTGTCCGGCGAAAACAGGTCCAGGTGAGATTCGATTTGCAGGCAGCTTGCCGGAGTTCAGTGCCTGTTTTGTGCAATCGTGGATGCTTGTCACACTGCAGTTGCTTTCCGCGCTAGCTTGTACAAAAAAGGGATTGCAGGTCACGATGTTGACAAATCTGGTGGAATGCTGCGGATCTGCTTGACTCATCTGATTTGATTCGTGAGACATGAAGATGTGGTTTGGTGTAGCAACATGATGTCTGCAAATCATATACGTTGACAACCCCCAGCGCGGCTTTCTGTGGAGCTGCTGCGCTCTTCTGTGTTTACAAAATGCCTCCTTACTGTCATAATAACATGATCTGTCTGCAGATCACGTACGTTGACAACCCCATGCGTGCCTTTCTGTGGAGCTGCTGTGCTCCTCTGACCCTTTGAATTGCCTCTATACTGTCATAACAACATGATCTGTCTGCAGATCACGTACGTGACAACCCCCAGTGCAGCTTTTTGTGAAGCTGCTGGACTCCTCTGCCTCTTTGAATACCTCCAGAATGTCATAACAACATGATCAGTCTGCAGATCACGTACGTTGACAACCCCCAGCGCAGCTTTTTGTGAAGCTGCTGGACTCCTCTGCCTCTTTGAATTACCTCCAGAATGTCATAACAACATGATCTGTTTGCAGATCACGTACGTTGACAACCCCCAGCGCGACTCTATTGAGCTGCTGGGCTCCTCTGACTTCCCCAACCTCACCATGGAGAGCACTGCAGTAGATTTTGGCTCCTGCCTCAGTGACACCACACGCAGGTGCGTACGGTGTATGGCTGTATGCAAGATGTGTAGATGTGTGTGTTCGTGTGTTTGTGTGTGTATGTGTGTGTGTATATGTGTGTGTGTGTGTGTGTGTGTGTGTGTGTGTGCGTGCGTGCGTGTGTGCGTGCGTGCGTGCGTGTGTGTGTACCTGTGTGTGTGTCTGTGTGTGTGTGTGTGTGTGTGTGTGCTATGTTTCTAGTATACTGCGGCCTGGTGTCCCTAAGTTGAACTGAATACGTTTGTTTGTTGCAGCTGCCAAATGCAAAAGGCATACTTACAATGGATGGTTTCTTTACGCTTGTTTCAATCTACACAAACAGCTTTTTCGATTATTACACAAACTGCTCTTCGAATATTACATCTGACGCAGATTTCTTTACGTTTGTTTCAATCACACAAACTTTGCGTTGGCCCCTGTCACTCTCTGCATCATCTCCAAGCTGCGCTCCAGCTTTCATCTGCACACTGAGTTCGCACACTCTCCCTTACACACTTACACCACCCACACTTGTCTCCTTACCTGCGCACACTCCTTATCTGCGCACACTCCTCACCTGCGCACACTGAGCTCGCACACTCTCCCTTACACACTCACAAGACCCACACTCCTAATCTCACCTGCGCACACTCTTTATCCGCGCACACTCCTCACCTGCGCACACTGAGTCTGCATCGTCTCCCTGACCCACAACCACCTTACAGGCTTCCAGTGCGCATCACCAACGATGGCGCAGTGGACGTTGTGTACTCCTGGGCTTGGGACCCTGATTGCTTTAAGGTACAGTTTGGACGAGCAAAATAAGTTGGAGCATGTGACGACTCATCCGGGCATGTGCGTTTTACACACCCTGTTTTCCTTCAAGGTGCTGTGACAAGCTATGCAAGTTGGAGCATGTAGCAACTCATCAGGGCACGTGCGTTCTTTAACCCTGATTGTTCAAAGGCACGGTGATAGGCTAAAACAGGCCGCAGCATGGGACGACACACCTAGGGTTGGCCAGAACCATACATTTATAGGTATATACGGTGTACATACGTAATTTTTGGCAGGGAAATCACTGGTCACATACGGTGTGTATATACGGTTCTGGCCAACCCTACCTATGTGTGAACGCACGCGCTGTTCTGCAAACGACACACACACACACACACGGGCAAGCACCTATACCCAAAAGCACACCTCGACACTGACAGAAGCACATCATGGCTACACACAACCACCTACACGCGCATGGACATACCAGCACACAGACACACGCACCCACACATGGATGCACACTTAAACACACACACACACACAAACACGCAGGAGGACGCCAACAGCATTGCGTCCCTGAACATGAAGGCCGCACGCGCATGGACATACCAGCACACAGACACACGCACCCACACATGGATGCACACTTAAACACACACACACACGAACACGCAGGAGGACGCCAACAGCATTGCGTCCCTGAACATGAAGGCCGCACGCGCACCGAAGCCCCCTACCGTCCAGCTCTTTGATGTGCTACCCATCAAAGGAGTGCTGCGTCCAGGTGAGGTGCTTGGTGCTACCTAGCATGCGTACACATGCGTACACATGCGTACACACAGGCACTCGTGTGATCACGTGCAATTGTGCATTTGGCTATGCATGCCCATGCGTACACACAGACACTCGTGTGATCACGTGCAATTGTGCATTTGGCTATGCATGCACATGCGTACACACACAGACACTCATGTGATCACGTGCAATTGTACGTTTGGCTATGCATGCACATGAGTACACACAGGCACTCGTGTGATCACGTGCAATTGTGCATTTGGCTATGCATGCACATGCGTACACACAGACACTCGTGTGATCACGTGCAATTGTGCATTTGGATATGCATGCACATGCGTGTACACAGACATTCCATGTGATCATATGCAATCGTACATTTGTACATTGCGCTATGCATGCACATGCGAACCCACAGACCCTCATGTGATAACGTGCAATAGTACATTTGTACATTGGGCTATGCATGCACATGCGTACACACAGACATTCCATGTGATCACATGCAATCGTACATTTGTACATTGGGCTATGCATGCACATGCGTACACACAGACATTCCATGTGATCACATGCAATCGTACATTTGTACATTGCGCTATGCATGCACATGCGTACACACAGACACTCATCACTATAGTGATCACGTGCAATCGTGCATTTGGCTATGCATGTGCGGTCCCTGAATGGGCAACATACACACACAGGTACACTCACACAAGCATACACAAGCACACACACCAGTACACGTACTCTAACACACAGAGAAACACACATGCACAGACAAGCACCCATTTTAACTCTAGACAAACAAACGTACTGCGCATATACACACACATACACACACATACATGCAATCAACACACACACACGCGCACACACACACACACATCCACACCCACCCACCCACCCACCCACACACACACACACACACACACACATGCACACACACATACACACACACTCACATGTTGCATGCACCATCCACACTCTGCTACACACAGGGGAGTCAGAGCTTGTGACGTTTGCATACTTTGCGTTTCCGGGGGTAAAAGCCTCTGCCACTGCGTTGTGTCTGGTGGAGGGGGGGCCCACATACCAGGTATGTGTGTGCATGTGTGTGTGTGCGCATGTGTGTGTGCGTGTATGTGCGCATGTGTGTGTGTGTGTGTGTGTGCATGTGTATTAACATTCGTGCCTTGCACTATGTTTCCTACCATGGCCAAAACATTGCTCACACTCTTTTTTAATAACAACCCCTGTTTTTATCACAACATGGTATCAAGTGGCCATCTCTGGTGTGCTCAAAAAGTGTGCTCGGGTGTTGGTGCACTCCGCCTGGCTGGTTACTATGCAGCGCTACTCAACACACACACACACAGACACTCACACATACACACACACACAGACACACACACACAGACACACACACACATACACACACACGTGCACACTCTGTTGAAGGTGGCCATGACGGGTGAGTCCAACAACATCCGATACTCCGTGGAGCCTCAGTTCCTAGACCTTGGCCAGCAGCAATACGACAAGCAGCTGGAAACGGAGCTGACCATTTCAAACCAGGGCAAGGTGCCGTTCAACTATGCCATCAACACGCGTCTCCTGTCTCGCCCCTCTGTCATTTCGGTGAGTGCCTGATGTGAACCCTTGGCATGATGGGTGCGTGTGTGTGTGCGTGTGTGTGTGCTTGTGTGTGTTTGTGTGTGTGTGTGTTTTGTGTGTGTGTGTTTTGTGTGTGTATGTGTTTGTGTGTGCATGCGTGCATATGTGTGCATGCGTGAGTGTGTGTGTGCGTGTGTTTGTGTGTGTATGTGTTTGTGTGTGCATGCGTGCATGTACGTGCATGCGTGAGTGTGTATGTGCGTGTGTGCGTGTGTGTGTATGTGTGTGTGTGTATGTGTGTGTGTGCGTGCGTGTGTGTCTGTGTGTTTCAATTTGCGTGCATAATGTCAGACTGTGAATATTAACATGTAGACGCCTCATAGTAATGAACACACGCCTCCTGTTATGACCCTCAGTCATTTCGATGGGCTCCTGGTGTGTAAGTGCTTGCCATGAAGGGCACCGCTCTTTGTTTGAATGTTTTCTAAATGGGAGGTGCAACTGTTTTAGACAAAGAAGCCGAATGTGCCAATTGTCACCTTTGCTTCCGGGCTTGCCTTCGTTGTCAATGGCGTGTTCGCAGTCAACAAGCGCACTAGCTAGTGTTCACAGTCTATGAGTCTTGTAGTGGATGTGTTTGGTACGTGCTCCTTTGTGCACACCCTCGCACACATCCAACCACACATCCTCACAATTACTGGACCACACCCCCCCAATACCCTAGCGCACCCACTTTCACACACACACACACACACACACATACATACACATACACACACACATACTCACACACACATGCATGCTCAGGTGTCGCCCATGTCAGGAGAGGTGCTTGCTGGGCAGAAGGAGGTTGTGCGTCTCAAAGTGTGTGCGGGCATTCCTGATCGCCTCATGGAGACCCTCCATGTGGAACTGGCCCACTTTGACCCCATCCACGTTCAGGTGTGCTGTGACTCAGTGGCTGTTTATGTTTGGAGCCGTGATGGTATTGGTGTGTTAATAGGATGGCATGTGGAGCGGGCCCACTTTGACCCTATCCACGTTCAGGTGTGCTGGTACTCATTGGCTGTTTATGTTTGGAGCCGTGATGGTATTGGTGTGTTAATAGGATGGCATGTGGAGCGGGCCCACTTTGACCTTCACCCCATCCACGTTCAGGTGTGCTGTGACTCAGTCGCTGTTTATGTTTGGAGCTGTGACGGTATTGGTGTGTAAATAGGATGGCATGTGGAGCGGGCCCACTTTGACCCCATCCACGTTCAGGTGTGCTGTGACTCAGTCGCTGTTAATGTTTGGAGCTGTGACGGTGTTGGTGTGTTAATAGGATGGCATGTGGAGCGGGCCCACTTTGACCCCATCCACGTTCAGGTGTGCTGTGACTCAGTCACTGTTTATGTTTGGAGCTGTGATGGTATTGGTGTGTTAATAGGATGGCATGTGGAGCGGGCCCACTTTGACCCCATCCACGTTCAGGTGTGCTGTGACTCAGTCGCTGTTTATGTTTGGAGCCGTGATGGTATTGGTGTGTTAATAGGATGGCATGTGGAGCGGGCCCACTTTGACCCCATCCGCGTTCAGGTGTGCTGTTACTCATTCGCTGTTTATGTTTGGAGCTGTGACGGTATTGGTGTGTTAATAGGATGGCATGTGGAGCGGGCCCACTTTGACCCCATCCACGTTCAGGTGTGCTGTGACTCAGTCGCTGTTTATGTTTGGAGCTGTGATGGTATTGGTGTGTTAATAGGATGGCATGTGGAACTGGCCCACTTTGACCCCATCCACGTTCAGGTGTGCTGTGACTCAGTGGCTGTTTATGTTTGGAGCCGTGATGGTATTGGTGTGTTAATAGGATGGCATGTGGAGCGGGCCCACTTTGACCCTATCCACGTTCAGGTGTGCTGGTACTCATTGGCTGTTTATGTTTGGAGCCGTGATGGTATTGGTGTGTTAATAGGATGGCATGTGGAGCGGGCCCACTTTGACCTTCACCCCATCCACGTTCAGGTGTGCTGTGACTCAGTCGCTGTTTATGTTTGGAGCTGTGACGGTATTGGTGTGTAAATAGGATGGCATGTGGAGCGGGCCCACTTTGACCCCATCCACGTTCAGGTGTGCTGTGACTCAGTCGCTGTTAATGTTTGGAGCTGTGACGGTGTTGGTGTGTTAATAGGATGGCATGTGGAGCGGGCCCACTTTGACCCCATCCACGTTCAGGTGTGCTGTGACTCAGTCACTGTTTATGTTTGGAGCTGTGATGGTATTGGTGTGTTAATAGGATGGCATGTGGAGCGGGCCCACTTTGACCCCATCCACGTTCAGGTGTGCTGTGACTCAGTCGCTGTTTATGTTTGGAGCCGTGATGGTATTGGTGTGTTAATAGGATGGCATGTGGAGCGGGCCCACTTTGACCCCATCCGCGTTCAGGTGTGCTGTTACTCATTCGCTGTTTATGTTTGGAGCTGTGACGGTATTGGTGTGTTAATAGGATGGCATGTGGAGCGGGCCCACTTTGACCTTGACCCCATCCACGTTCAGGTGTGCTGTGACTCAGTCGCTGTTTATGTTTGGAGCTGTGACGGTATTGGTGTGTTAATAGGATGGCATGTGGAGCGGGCCCACTTTGACCCCATCCACGTTCAGGTGTGCTGTGACTCAGTCGCTGTTTATGTTTGGAGCTGTGACGGTATTGGTGTGTTAATAGGATGGCATGTGGAGCGGGCCCACTTTGACCCCATCCATGCATACGTGTGCTGCTACTGAAAAACGCTGTTTTTATTTGGAGCTGTGCGGAGCATGGTACTGTAACAATTTAATGCATATAAGGCCCACTTTTGACCCCACCCATGCATACGTGTGCTGCTACCGAAAAACGGTGTTTATGTTTGGAGGTGTGCGGAGCATGGTGCTGTAATGATTTAATGCATATAAGTAGGGTTGGCCTGAACCGTACATATGCACCGTGTATGACCGTATATTTGGTGATTTCCCTGCCAAAATTACCGTACATACACCGTATATATATGGTTCTGGCCAATCCTACATATAGAGCCCTCTGGGACCCCATCCATGTACCCGTATGTTCATCTCCTGTGTTTACAATATGCTGCAAATACGATACATGCTTCTCGGGCACCGTGCTGCGCATACACCTGCCCATAGCATCTGCCCACATAGCTTCTGCCCACATAGCACCTGCCCAAATACCACCTGCCCACATAGCACCTGCCTAGGGTTGGCCAGAACCATATATGTACGGTGTGCATACGGTATTTCTTGCAGGGAAATCACCAAATTTACGGTTCTGGCCAACCCTACACCTGCCCACATAGCACCTGCCTAGGGTTGGCCAGATCTATATATGTACGGTGTGCATACGGTAATCTTGGCAGGGAAATCACCAAATATACGTTCATATACAGTGTACATATACGGTTCTGGCCAACCCTACACCTGCCCACATAGCACCTGCCTAGGGTTGGCCAGATCCATGTATGTACGGTGTGCATACGGTATTCTTGGCAGGGAAATCATCAAATATACGTTCATATACGGTGTTTATATACGGTTCCGGCCAACCCTACACCTGCCCACATAGCACCTGCCCACATAGCACCTGCCTAGGGTTGGCCAGATCCATATACATACGGTGTGCATACGGTATTCTTGGCAGGAAAATCACCAAATATATGTTCATATACGGTGTGTATATACGGTTCTGGCCAACCCTACACCTGCCCACATAGCACCTGCCCACACAGCATCTGCCAACATAGCACCTGCCCACATAGCACCTGCCCATAGCAATACACCAATGGATGCAGTTTGGATCTCACACAGGCACTCGACTCCCATCCACTCATCCACCCACCCACCCTTCCACCCACCCACCCACACACCCACCCACCCACGCACACGCATTACACACGCACACGAGTGCCCATCGACCCCTCATTGCACCAATTCTCACTCACATCACACCTATTAACATTTCCTCCCCACGCTCACAATCACACCCACACACACACCCACACACACCCACACACATAGGTGCTCGTTGAGGGCACCTACCCTGCTGTCCTGTGCAACCTACCCCGCCTCCCAAACCCACGATCACACACCCACCCACCCACCCACCCACCCACCCACACACACACACACACACACACACACACACAAACGCTTACACACGCACAGGTGCTTGTTGAGGGCACGTACCCTGCTGTCCTGTGCAACCTACCCCGCCTCCCAGACCCTTAACCCTCCCCCCCACAAACACACACACAAACGCTTACTCACGCACAGGTGCTTGTTGAGGGCACGTACCCTGCTGTCCTGTGCAACCTACCCCGCCTCCCAGACCCCATTTTCTCTGAGTGCTTGGACGCAGTCCGCAGCAGTGGCGTGGGGGCACTGTCGGCCTCCTCACTTCTTTCCCCAGGTAATGAGCTCAGGGTGCAGGTTTAGGATGACTGGATGAAGTCGGTGGCTAGATGCAGTCTGTGGCTGGATGCAGTCCGTGATAGGATGCAGTTTGTCTCTGGAAGCAGTCTGTGGCTGGATGTAGTCTGTGGCTGGATGCAGTCTGTGGCTGGACGCAGTCTGTTGCTGGTTGCAATCTGTGGCTGGATGTAGTTTGTAGCTGGATGCAGTTTGTGGCTGGATGCACTTTGTGTCTGGACGCAGTCTGTGGCTGGATGCAGTCTGTGGCTGGATGTAGTATGTGGCTAGATGCAGTTTGTGGTTGCATGCAGATTGTGGCTGTGGCTGGGGCTATTAGCTCCTCCCCCCTTCCCTCTAGTGATGGTTTCAGGGCTTCAGATTTTCTTGTCCGGACGCAGTCTGCAGAGGTGGCGTGATGGCGCTGTCAGGCACCTCCCCCCTCCCTCAAGTGATGGTTTCAGGGCTTAGGTGTAAGGATGTCTGGACGCAGGTCGCAAATGTGGCGTGGGGGCGCTGTCAGGCACCTCCCCCCTCCCTCAAGTGATGGTTTCAGGGCTTAGGTGTAAGGGATGTCTGGACGCAGTTCGCGAAAGTGGCCGGGGGCTGTCAGCTCCTCCCTCTTTTCCTCTTGTGATGGGTTCAGGTCTCAGAGCTACGGACTCAGAGCTCAGCTGTAGGTAGCACTCAGATGTGTCAAATGGAATCACTGTCACTGCAAGGTACAAGACTCACCACATCGACTCATCTCATCAGAGACTCGACCCTGGCTTGAAATGAAAAGAAAATCTTGGTTTCAGTAAACTCTGCCATATATTTTGTTACTCCCACCAGTTAAGCGTGACTTAGGTGATGTACGGATTTTGAGTGGTCAGCACAGAAGGCTGGCTGAACCCAGGAAGATACTGATTGCTAAGGGCTTATTATTTCAGGGCAAGCTTTCTGTGTCGTAGGATGGAAGGCTGGATATACAAGGAGGCTGTCTGTGCTCTTAGTGTGACTGCAAAGAGCACACCCACGTACATAAAAATAACGCACCTGCTAGGTTGTGTGCAGAACTTGCAACAGATAATGAATATTTAGCCAGTTGGCCAGAACTGTATATACACCGTATATGACCATATATTTGGTGAATTCCCTGCCAAAAATACCGTATTTTTATGGTTCTGGCCAACCCTATGGATGTTATAAACCCTGAGTGCACAACATCTGCTATGTACACACACGCCACCAATCATTCAGCCTTTGACTTCAAAGTTGGGTGCACATGGAGGCGAGTCTCCTAGTTGAGCTAGCCACACAGCCACACAACGTTGCACACACGCACAGGGGGAACCGGTCTACTTGCTGGGAGTACTCAGGCCCTACGCAAGGGACCCAGTGCCAACAGTTGTGCACAGTCAATAGCAGGTGAGAGGGAGGGGTATCAAACCAGAAAAGTCTTTCCAGGGCCAAAACCGTGAACCAGAGAAAATAAGTTTGTGTCGGTGTAACTGCAAGAGTAAGTGCTTGTAATAAAGTACCATTATGAAAGCACCTGCACCACCAGCTTGCTGCAGGCGACAGGGTTGTCAGGAAGTTGTAATGCTCTCAAGTGTCGTACATTCCATGCTATTCCATTGGTAAGTTATATACGTTGCTTTTGTAACAACCTAAGCTTGAAAGTTCCTTTTTGTGGGTGCTCGTGCAGGAGGCAATGTATGTTCTTTGCTGGGAAGGGCTCACATCGGCCCCTCTGCGCATATCATCTTCATGCACATCCAAACAACTTTCTCACACTCAGGTGGAGATGATGCACGCTCAGTCGTGGGAGCAAACACAAACAGGCCACGCTCTAAGAGTCCTGGTTCTGCGGCCACCGCACGCCACCGGGCAGCCCAAGCAGCAGCGTCAGAACGGCAGATTGAAGTGGAGGCAGAACGTCGCAGGCTGGTGCGTTATGCGGGAGCAGTTTTGCTCACGTCTGTTAAGATGGAATGATTGGGGTTGGCCAAAACCATACATATGTATATACGGTTTATGTACGGTACTTTTGGCAGGGAATTCACCATACATACGGTCATATACGGTGTGCACATACGGTTTTGGCCAACCCTAGAAATGATCGATCAGTTTGGTAGAGCAATTCTGCCGTAGTCTGTTACGATGGGAATGGTCGGCCACTTCGGTAGAGCGGAAACCTGCCCTAGTCTGTTGCAATGGGAATGTTCGGCCAGTTTGGTGGAGCAACTTTGCTTTAATCTGTTACAATAGGGATGGTTGATCAGTTGATCAGTCCAGTTTATTAGTATAGGTGAGTAGTGGAGTGGATTTTTGCAGGCTGGATGTTTGACACTTGGTGTATCTTGCTTAAGGAGTGTAAAAACTCTTGATACCAAAAACTTTAAGATGCAAAAATGCTTTAATTCCTTTACTAATGCGAAAGTGCTCATCACAGCTGCCGTACGCACTTCCTTCACTCTTGTGGCACAGTGGCCATCACAGCTGCCGTACGCATTTCCTTCACTCATGTGTAGGGTTGGCCAGAACCATATATATACGGTGTATATACGGTATTATTAACAGGGAACTCACAAAATATACGGTCATATACGGTGCATATATACGGTTCTGGCCAACCCTACTCATGTGGCACAGTGGCCATCACACAAGCACTACACGGGAGGCCAAGTACTCAGCAGTAACCCACTCTACCAACCCTTTTTGATAACCACCGCTGGACGTAATAACAACACCTGCAGCTAAAAACAAACCAGCTTTAAAAGATGCATGAGACATATGATGGGCAATGGAAGCTTCATCCCTGAATTCACCTAAACCAACACTTACCATCATGTATAGGGTTGGCCAGAACTGTATATATAAACCGTATATGACCGTATATACGGTGATTTCCCTGCCAAAAATACCGTATATACACCGTACGTATATGGTTCTGGCCAACCCTTATCATGTACCCTAATTGACTCCCCCACTTGTTCAGGTCAGCATCATTAAAAGGCGTGAGCACCGACAAGTGATCGCGGCAGAAGAGGCCAAGTTCTCAGCAGTAACCCACTCTTTCAACCCCCCACCTATTCAGGTCAGCATCATTGGAAGGCGCGAACACCGACAAGTGATCGCGGCAGAAGAGGCCAAGCTTGCTGCCGAACTCGCAGCCGCCGCAGGCACCCCCATTTCCACAGAGGGCAGCTTCGCTCACGTACAAGCAAACGTCACACTCGCTGACCATTCCTTCGGCCCCTCCAAGAGTGTCGATGGCAGTGCTGGTGTGGGGAAGGATGGGGGGGATGTTCCTGTAGGGGGGGGAGAGCTGGTAGTGGCTCCCAGCACCCCCCCTCAAACGGCCACAGGCAGGGGCATCGCCATCACAGGTGGGTGCTGTCTTTTGGGGGGAGTGTGCGAGTGTGTGAAAAGAGTGAGAGTGTGAATAGAGAAAGAATGCGTACCTCTGTGCCTTTTTGGGTCTGCCTGCAACCCACAGTGACCTTGTTGGCTGTTGGTGTGAGCACTGCACGTGTGTGTGTGTGTGTGCGCGCGCGTGTGCGTGTGCGTGCGTGTGTGCGTGTGTGCGTGCGTGCGTCTTGCATGCGTGCGTGCATGGGTGCGTCTTGCGTGCGTGTGTGCGTGCGTGTGTCTTGCGTGCGTGTGTGCGTGTGTGTGTGCGCGTGTGTGTGTGTATGTGTGTGCTTGGGCTTTGCTAATGCCGTGAGCTCACACCTGATGCCTTCACCTACAATGACAACCTGACACCCTTCGCTGTGCTTGTCACTCATTCTCACAACATTTCATAGTGCCGTGCCTCCAAGCATCATCCCCCCAGGAACCCATCTGCTTCCTTTCCTGCCTCTTTTTATCGATGGATACAGTTGTTTCAGCCTCTTTCTATCGTTGGAAACAGCTGTTTCAGCCTCTATTTATCAACGGAAACAGCTGTTTCAGCCTCTTTCTACCGATTGAAACAGTTGTTTCGGCCTCTTTTTATTGATGGCAACAGTTGTTCATGTGCTGCTTGCTCCCTCTGTCTCCTTTTGCCTGCTGGTACAGAGTCTATTCCTGTGAATGGTGGGGACCTTCTGCCCCCTGACAGCCCCACCCGAACGCGCAAGCTATCTCTACATGAGGTGTGTGTGTTTGTGTGTGTGTTTGTGTTTATGTGTGTGCATGCCCACATGTGCTGCTTGTATGATGCGGCTCAAGTCCTAGGTATTGGTTCAATGCAGTATTGCATTCTCTGTACTTTACTCTCTATATTTTAATCTCTGTACTTTACTGTATGGGTTTGCTGCGGTATTGCATTCTCTGCACTTTGCACACCCGTCGCCCATTACTCTGCTCCAGGTAATTGTGACAAGGGCAACAAAGGCAGATTGTTCTTTGGACTCCTTCTTCTCTTCCACGTCTTCAAATTGTGCCAGCAGTTATGTACTCCCTCCACCACACACAAACACACACACACACACATACACACACACACACACACAGGTCTTGTGCAACAAGCTGGCTGCCTCCCACTATGTCCTTGACTTTGGCCACGTCGTCAAGGGCAGTCCCAAAGTCGTGCGCAAGTTCCGCATCTACAACTTCAGCAACAAGCCGGTGTCTTTCCGCTTCGACCGCAACGTGCTTGAGGCGTACGGGCTTAAGGTGGGTCGCTTGTGTGTGTATTTGTTTTGTGCGTGTGTGTGATTGTGTGTGTATGTGTGCGTGTGTGTGTGTGTTCACGTCCTTTCGTGAAGGTTTGACTGCAACGCGCTTTGGGAAAGGCAGTGCACTTGGGGTTATGGAGTACCCCTCAAAGCCAGTTGGTTATGTCTTGGTGCTGTCGTTTCGCTCAATAACGTTCAGCTTCGTTGATCTGTGTTTGAAGGTAGCTCACGATTAATTGGCTCTTTTATTCACTGCCTTTATGCTTGCTTATGATTCCTATTATTCACTCATATTGCCTCATAGAGGCTGAATCACAATCACAGGTGCACATGCCTTTAATCCCCCCAACACACACACACACACATCCAAAGAGACACCTACATTCACACACGTGCGTGCACACACATACATGCTTGCATGCACACCCTAATCACACAGGCGGAGCCTGAAGAGCCAAACTGCCTGCCATAATTGTGTGCATGCACACAGTGATGCGTGGATGCGTACACACACAGAGACACACACACACATACACCTACACACACACGCACATACACATACACACACACCCCTACACACACCTACACACAGGCGGAGCCTGAAGCCGTGGCCAAGCTGCCTGCCAATCCCGACCGCTCCCAGGCCTTTGTGGACGTCAGCATGACGTTGCAGCCCAGCAAATCGGCAGTGAAACTGGGGCCTATGGAGCTGCTTCTGCCCTTGGCGGTTAAGGCAGGGCCGCCTGTGCACCTGACGCTCAGGGCAGATGTGCAGGTGTGTGTGTGTGTGTGTGTGTGTGTGTGTGTGTGTGTGTGTGTGCGTGCGTGCGTGTGTGTGTGTATGTGTGTGGGTGTGGGTGTGGGTGTGGGTGTGGGTGTGGCTTGTATGTGGGTGTGTTTGATGCTGCATGTGTTAATGAGTGTCAAGGGAATGCCCTTTGTGCACCTAACGCTCAGGGCGGATGTGCAGGTGTGTGTGTGTGTGTGTGTTTATGTGTGTGTGTGTGTGTGATGAAGGGGCATGCCATCCTGGGTGTGAAGGAAGGTCCTGCCAATCACCTGTCACTCAGGACAAAACGTGCAGGGGGGTGTTTGGGTGCGTGATTGTGGATGATTTTGTGTGAAGAAGTGCCTTACTCTGAGTCTCGTGCTCAAGTTGGCCGTGCAGGACGTTGTGTGGGAGCGTAGGTTGGACTTAAATATTATTGTGGTTGGAATCTTATAATGTTGGGTGTGAAGCAGGGTCTTCCCCTGAGACTCACTTCTTGGAGGAAGTGCAGATGGGTGTGTGGGGGCATGTGTGGGGGTTTGTGGGTGTGATTGTTTTTTATGAGCTCGTGTGGGTGTGTAACAATCGCTAAGCGAACAAAGAGACACAGTGCCGGTATTAAAATTTGAAGATGATGTGTATTCTCATGGAAATTGAGATGTCACACACTCTAATGTGCGACCACGTGTTTGTTGAGACACACACACACACACATACACACACAGAGTCTGTTTCACTCGTATGTGCGACCACGTGTTTGTTGAGGTACCGCTTTTGATGTCATGGCACACACTCTAATGTGTGACCACGTGTTTGTTGAGGTACAGCTTTTGATGCTATGGCACACACGTGCTGCTGCTGCTGCTGCTGCTGCTGCTGCTGCTGCTGCTGCTGCTGCTGCTGCTGCTGCTGCTGCTGCTGCGGCTGCTGCTGCTCCTGCTGCGGCTGCGGCTGCTTCTGCTGCTGCTGCTGCTGCTGCTGCTGCTGCTGCTGCTGCGGCTGCTGCTGCTGCTGCATGTGTACAGCTCTCCCCTCTTTCATTTGACCGGCCCACTTTGCTCCCCTGCTTTCACATGCAAGCTGAAGCTCAAAGGCCAGCACCTTTGCTGGACACTGTGCATGAAACAAAGTGCAGGATATATCAATAAATTAATTGCACATGCAAGCTGAAACTCAAAAGGCCAGCACCTTTGCTGCACACTGTTCATAAAACAAAGTGCAAAATATATCAATAAATTGATTTCACATGCAAGCTGAAACTCAAAAGGCCAGCACCTTTGCTGCACACTGTTTATAGAACAAAGCGCAAAATAGTTCAATACATTGATTTCACTTGCAAGCTGAAACTTAAAGGCCAGCACCTTTACTAGATCATCCGATTGCGTCTTTTGCAAACGTCATACATTGCACTCACACCTCTTTGAGCTCTTGAAGGCACGCGCTTTAAACCCTATCTAAACATACGCCTCTGTCTTTTTTCTGACTCTGTCTTTTGCCACCAAGACCCCAATGGTCACAGTGTCTCAATGGTCACAGTGTCTCAATGGTCACAGTGTCCCAATGGTCACAACGTCTCAATGGTCACAGCGTCTCAATGGTCACAGTGTCTCAATGGTCACAGTGTCCCAATGGTCACAACGTCTCAAATGGTCACAGCGTCTCAATGGTCACAGCGTCTCAATGGTCACAGCGTCTCAATGCTCACAGTGTCTCAATGGTACCACACCACACACCACGTACGCTCCTAAGGGCGCATGCTCTGGACCCTTCACCCAATTATTACATTTTGTCATTTGCCTTTTGTCCCCAGATTCTGAATGTCAGTGCCTTAATTACACCCACAGATTTCTCAGCTCCTAAATGCACATGCTCCGGACCCTGGACCTAATTGTTTACATAGTGTCTCCTCCCAGATCCCGGATGTCTCAGTGTGTTTCAGTTACACCCACAGATAACTAAGCTCCTAAATGCACATGTGCATGCTCTGGAGCCTGGAACCAATTATTGATCAGTTGTGTCTTTTGTCCTTTGCCTCCAAGATCCCGGATGTCACAGTGTCGCAAGAGGCGCTTGATTTTGGCATGGTGCAGACGGGGCACTCCATGGTGACCACCCTGCAGCTACACAACTACCGCCAGGTGTGTGTGTGTGTGTGTGTGTATTTGTGCTTGTTTTAGATCTTTGCTACGTCAAATAGTACAAAGTGCAAGTCACAAGCAGTCATGCAAGTCACAGACAGTCATGCAAGTCACGAATAGTCATGCAAGTCGCAAACAGTCATGCAAGCCACACACGGTTATGCAAAACACAAACAGTCATGCAAGTCAAAAATAGTCATGCAAGTCACAGACAGTCATGCAAGTCACAAACAGTCATGCAAGCCACACACGGTCATGCAAAACACAAACAGTCATGCAAGTTTTAAATAGCATGCAAGTCACAAACATGCATGCAAGTCACAATCAGTCATGCAAGTCACAAATAGTCATGCAAGTCACAAACAGTCATGCAAGTCACAGACAGTCATGCAAGTCACGAACAGTCATGCAAAACACAAACAGTCATGCAAAACACAAACAGTCATGCAAGTCAAAAATAGTCATGCAAGTCACAGACAGTTATGCAAGTCACAAACAGTCATGCAAGCCACACACGGTCATGCAAAACACAAACAGTCATGCAAGTCACAAATAGTCATGCAAGTCACAGACAGTCATGCTGGCAAGCAACATTCTGCTTTAATACCACCCTCTATTTTCAATCAATTGAGTGCAAGTCCCTCTGTAAACAGCCAATCGCTACCTACATTTAAGCCTCCCCAAGTCAGTCATGCTTTTCAGTTGCACACGTCGCAGGTTCTGTTTTGAAGATGCCAATCAACAAATCGTAGCTGTAAAGCCATTCATTTTCTTTCTTCAATGTATTTCATTATTCTCTCTTTAATGTATTCTGTCTGTTCAAAACCGCTGACCACCTTCTTCACGCTCTAGAGCCAATCCCTCTGTTCAGTGTCACGGGTTGCGAGTTTGGTTTTGAAACTGCCATACAACAAAGTCACGCATGAAGCCGATCCCTCTAAATGATATATAATTGTCGCAGGTCCCTTGTGAATGGTCCATCCGTAAGCCCATAGAAAGCAGCAAGGCCCGGGACTGGAATTTTTTCAAGTAGGTTGAGGAGTCATTTGGGAGTTATGGTTGCGACATGCACAGTCCTGAACATGTATACGTGCTCGCTGTATAGGTGTTCTGTAGGTGCAGGCATTTTGTGGTGTACTTGCTCGCTGTGTTGGTGTTCTGTAGGTGCAGGCAGTTTGTGGTGTACTTGCTCGCTGTATAGGTGTTCTGTAGGTGCAGGCAGTTTGTGGTGTACTTGCTCGCTGTGTTGGTGTTCTGTAGGTGCAGGCAGTTTGTGGTGTACTTGCTCGCTGTGCAGGTGTTCTGTAGGTGCAGGCAGTTTGTGGTGTACGTGCTTGCTGTGCAGGTGTTCTGTAGGTGCAGGCAGTTTGTGGTGTACGTGCTTGCTGTGCAGGTGTTCTGTAGGTGCAGGCATTTTGTGGTGTACGTGCTTGCTGTGCAGGTGTTCTGTAGGTGCAGGCATTTTGTGGTGTACGTGCTTGCTGTGCAGGTGTTCTGTAGGTGCAGGCAGTTTGTGGTG
>Ga0307942_1001518_pt1 | contig 18555 bp, 20 predicted proteins | sample OrgLakmetagen175_FD_201846 | JGI IMG/M metagenome (GOLD analysis project Ga0307942, IMG submission 201846) | Saline water microbial communities from Organic Lake, Antarctica - #175 | ecosystem: Environmental > Aquatic > Non-marine Saline and Alkaline > Saline | place: Antarctica: Organic Lake... | reverse complement strand
GGGGTGACCTTCAGCCAGGTAGTTTGGCTGATCGGCTGCTGACTGGTCTCGGCCAGCCACAATTAAATCCATAAGCTCAGAAAGAAAAAGAAAAAGTCTATTGTTCTGCTGAGAAAGGAAATCATGAGCAAGTTGGTTGTTGACCTGTTGCAGCAAAAAGGGTTGGGCTGCTAAAAGTCCTCAAAAAAGGTGTAAACAGAAAGGAAAAATGTTTCCTCAGCTCACAAACTCGATGGTCTTGGCAAAATAAAAGAGCATGCACCTCGTTCTGAACATGTTCATCTTCACCAGGACATTAATCACATACGCAAGAACCATCTTCAAGCCACGCTGCTGCCTCAACTTTCAAAGTATGCGCACGCAAGCGGAGTTTACTTATATTGCGCTTAACATGTTTGGACAAATTAAGATGGAGATACCGTGGTACATTAATCGGCATACGCTCATTTCTAAAAGAAGGGGTGGCAAACCAAGAATGATAGGTGGCCAGTTTGTTGTTGTGCGTGTTGGGTCCACCAACTCAGCGTCTCTCCAAACACCTCTCATCCTATGCTTCAAATCTGCAGTAAACTCTTGCATAGTAATAGCATGCCCAGTTTGAACAGCTCGTACATACTGTATAAGGTAACAACATCGGCTCCTTGCCGATTACTTTCGGTATAGATTACAAGAGAATGCTAAAGGATTGAGCCATGCAACATTTGAGCAAGTCAGACAAAGAAAAGTCTCAGATAAAGACAGATTTACCTCCAGCCGCCCAGATATTGTGTTGGTTACTCCACCTCTGCAAAAACGCAAAAACAACAAACTACGGCAGAGGGGTGGGTTCTTTGGAGTGGCAGAGGGCAACTGAGGGAGACTGGGAGCATCCCAGCAGCACTGCCAGCCACCAGCAGAGCCACCAACCCCAGACAGCATCGACCCAAAGACCTCAGCAAACCTCGGCGTGACATCCACCTCGTCGAGATCAGTACTGTGAGGACATCAGAACCAGCTAGACGACGCAAAGGATCAGCACAAAGACCTTCGCAACATTCTCCGAGGAGCCTCCGTTACTCTCCACATCATCCTTTTGGGTGTGGGCGGCACCATCTACGACACTCACACTCTGAAGCCTTTTCAAGGAAATGGGTCTTGACTCTCAAAGAGTTAAGGTAAGGTAAGGTTACATCGCTATATATGCCTCTGGGGGGCATCTGAGCGGAAGCTTGGAAAAAGCCTGAAACCAAACCAAAAATCCAAGGGAAGAGGGCTAGGCACTCAGCCACAAAAGAAGCAACACCATATATATACATGGTTGGTTCAAAAAGGTCCGCAAAGCTATCTTCATATTGAGGTGGGAATACCAGCAGGCGGTGCTGTGTGTGGAGGCTAACAAGATGTTCATGCGGACAGTTTAGCCAAAGAGTTAAGAAGCTGCTGGCCTCCAAGCTCCATGTGCACTCTGTGAACTTCGCTGCTAAACTTGTCCATACCAGTTGTGCCCTTTCCAGTACTGATATCAACTCTCATCAGGAGCCGGTTTCAGGCCAAGCCTGCAACCCTCTTGATCCCCATGATTTTTGATTTTTCTTTTCCTTCTCGCGGTGAGGAGCTTTACGGTACTTGGTACCAAAGTGGCTCCTTTCCCTTAATTGTGGGGAGTAGCTGCCTGTGTAGTTTTTTTTCTTTTTCATTGTACGCCGTGCAAAGCCTGCAACCCATCTTCACTGCATATGAATACTTAATGGTTACAATGGTTACAATGCGGGGTGACCTTCAGCCAGGCTGTTTGGCTGATCGGCTGCTGACTGGCCGAACGGCCAGCCAAATAAATCCATAAGCTCAGAAAGAAACAGAAAACTACGCTATGAATACTTAAGTTTATTAGTACTTGAAATTGGGAGGATAATTCTGCGGGGGGGAGAGGGGAAAACGAGTGGAAATTAATTAAAATATTTTTCGCTTTTTTGCTGCTATCACTGAACTAATAATCGTCTCAGCACCATGCAAACAGTGTCACAGGCTCTTACGCTGATTCCTGATGTTTACGGATGTAATAGATTTCAAGTCCCATGTCAAGAGGAGGACGTTTCGTACCATTCCTCATACATTGTTTTCAAGTGTGTTTTTGAGGATGGTGGGTGATTAGCGTGCGCATGATCTGCAAAAAGCTATTTGTTTTGCTGCCGCAAATAAAACATTTCCTTCCTGCAGGTGGATCATACGGCGGTGCATACGGTCCGAACAACGTGCTGCAAGATGACGGCTCTGTTTACAGCACAGCACCGGGTAATTTTTTTACCATCTTTGGTACACCGCTAGTAATACTTGGTCACATATTTCGTTTTTCCTTAAACATGAGCAACTAAGGACAGATGGTTAAGCACTGTTGCATAAACGCTCTGACATTAGGCATTAGGCTTGAGGTCGTCGAAATCCCGTTTGTGCTCTTCCGTGCCCTTGTTCACACACACTTGCAAATAAACAGTGTTGGCAGAAACTCTGACGCTGTAACAACGACTGCCCGCCATTTTGCAGGCAGGGCAGAAAACGTGAACCTGGTCTTGGAGGTGGAAGGCCCCGCACCCGTGACCCTCACAAGTTTAATTGTTTCCGTGCCTGTGAGTGTGTTGCTTCATCAGTCACTGCCTCTGTAGTCACAGACTGTGCTTTTTGTCACCGTGGTTTTTGCGTGGACAGCTGCTGATTGCTTTATAAGATCATTTGATTGGATACCAGACAAAGCATCATTTTTCTTGCCCTCACATGTAAGTGCACCTCACGCTGCGACACAGTTTTCGGGATTCACGTCGCCCTTGAGCCAAGCCATCATTTTCACCTCATGGGGTACGATGGACTATTGTGTGCAGTAGTTCTTTAGGCTCTTGACTGCGCATGCCTGTACGTACTTTTAGACGCCTCCCATTTGCTGCATGAGCGTTTGAGTGTACACAGACTACAAGCATTGCTGTGTTCATCGCAATTGCGGATGCCTTTGTTGCTGCACGTCAAGGTCTTGATCATATGCGTGGTACATACTGGCTAGATTTTATGCCAAAGTTGATGCTTCCATCAGCATGCTCCTTTTGCCCCAAAATACATCTTAGATTATCCAAGCATCGCTGGAACATCTGCTTGGGCTGGTGTAAAGAGCGAGGCGGAATTCAACAGCATGTACCTAAAGTCAATGGCAGCTGAGACAAGACCACCGGTGAGTGGTACTCACAACCACACACACACGCACACACGCACACACACACACACATACACACACACACACACGCACACACACACGCACACACACACACACGGAGGTGTACAAATTACAGACGAGGATCTATTATGCTTGCATATCTGTAGGTGCGCTTTCTGCGAGTAGATCATCACTGCTGGTTTTACATCCTCTTTTCTAGCTGGTCCTCTTTAAAGCCCTTTGGTTACAAATGGAGCTCAGATTTCCCTTCCCCCCTTTTTTGCTCTATTTAACCTTAAACATACCCACAACTCTTCTTCTGCAGGCCTCCGCTTGCATGTCTTCCCACAGCTCAGACACAGATGGTGCGCACACTTTTTGTGAAGGTGCTCTAAGTTACAGCAGCAATGTGCGTAGGAGATTTAAGAACAAGGCCAAAACGAAACGAGCATCTTTCATATAATTGCTCCCATAAGCAAGGTGTCGATCTGCTTAGCAAAAGAACTTACTCACGTGTCAATGTATGGCATGCAAGAGGCACAGACATTTGCATCGTTGCCTACAGGCAGTTGTATCCATCACACATGCATCCATCACTCATGCAGATGGGCCTTCCTCCAGTGACTGGGGGGCGTGGGGGGGTGATGAAGGAGATGGCGCAGGTAATGATGACTTGTTACTTGATGACTTTAAATGCACGTCATTCCGAATTTGTCTCAACCAACTCAATTGAACCCATGCTTAATTCATACTACGTGCCAATCTGCAGACACCAAAGCCACCCACTCGGCCCATATGTAAAGTGTATCATGTGCAGTATCTCAGGCTTCTTCCCTCGACCATTTGCAGGCGATGACCTAGAGACCTGTCCCAAGGATCAGCCGAGTCCTGTTGCTTTTATTGATATGAGTGCTGGGAGTAGAAAGACGTTCCAGCTTGCCACGCCCAGGTGGATGATTTTGTTTTAAATGCTCAATCTGACAAAGTCGCTGATGTTGAAAGCAAAGCGAGTGGTATCATTTGATAACGGAACCCAAAAATGCAACCCTCCTTGCTGTAGCCCCTTTGCCTCATTAAAAAAAGTACAGTAATTCGCACTTTCCGCACATACGGACCAGGCTGTCACTTTAATGCCAATACACAATACTTTTTCACCACCATAGTAAAAAAAAGTCTCCTTCATCTCTATTTCATGCAGATCTGGACGTTTTATTCTCGTCAAGTTCCTGAGGAGCAAGTACCGGTTTGCAGACAACATCGACGTTGAATATATAGCTTTCAGCGGTATCACTCAACCAATTGGCTCTGGTTCGGCCGAGCCATCACCGGTGCCAAAGCTCATTCAGCACCTGTAGTCGCGTTGACCAAAACAAGTGGGAAGTCTTCTGGTCTGCATACCAGAATGGTGTTGTGTTTTGTGCTACGTAAGTCACAAATATTATTCTAGTGTAGAAGCCTCTGCCACGTTTCCTGCTTATGCCATGTTCATCAAATACGCCTGTGCAGGCAGTATGCAACGGATGTTTTAGACGCGATTAACATCACGCCAGTTAGTTTGCTGCGATCATTGACAGTAATTGAGTTACTCAGGTGTTGATGTAGAAGCAAAATTTATGTCACGCCCAACCAGTGGCAGCGACGAATCGTGTGACAGAGCAGTTAGTTGGTTGACAGTTGAGAGTTTCTGTATGTCTTGTTCGATAAGCTGGATGTGCCAATTAGTAGATGTGCTGAGTCTTATACTTTGCAGTGACGGTAATTTAATCTGACATTGATATTTTTTCCATTTTTGACGTACATAATTGCAGAGGGGGCCGACGTACTTAATTGCAGAGGGGGCCGACTGAGGAAATGTCCAATTTGTGCACTCAGAAGGCAGCCATCCACTGACCCTTTATCTGATTGAGACATTGCTTGCCTTAAATTAAAGCTGGCATTATAAGCCACATGAGAATGTGCTTAAATTTGTGTGTGTCGCTCTGTGTGCAGACTGACTTTCACCATCTCACTCTTTCCTTGCGGTAAAAATGACATGTTCAATGATTTATATATGAAATATGATCTGCAATCTGTATCAGGCCAGGATATTTCCTTGGTCCTAGGCCAACCCTGTCACACCGTTCTGGACTGCTAAGGATCTGGACAACGCGGCACTTGCACTGCACCTGAGGGTTCTCCTTTTTCTGCTCTACAATGATGACATGGTCCCATTCTGGTCCCCTTTTACCCCCTATGCTTTTTCCCCCTAAAATTATTTATAAACATACAACTAAATGGGAATTTTTGAAGGTGGGGGGAGGAGCCCAAGGGTCCGTTTCCCAAAATTGCACATCGACGAAACCCTTCAAACGGTTTGAGGGTTCTAGAACTTTCTAGAACTTTGTCGAACCCTTGCTCCCAATAAAACGAACTGAACAACCCTGCTTTCAAGTAGTCAGGAGCCTTTGTTAGACACACTAGGCACCCCTGCACACTCAGTTTGTGCAGAAGAGTGCCCAGGTGGGCAGGGAGGAATTCCCTGCCAGGAAGAGGATTTCCAAAAGCTCCTCCCCATACCATCAACTTACTAGGGGTGTTTGCAATAATATTGTGGGCATGGAGGTCGGGGGGTCTGGGGTGAAGGTCCGGTGTTGGAACCCCTTTTGGCTGGGAAACGCAAAGGCTTTTACCACACTTAAGTATAAGTCTGCCCCCATCGTTTGAGCTCGGAGGCACTGACCAGAGCCTACTTTTTTTGTGGCAGATTGCTAGTGGGTGATGGCTTTTAAAAATCTCAGCTGTCGCTGCCCACCACAGCCCAACCCCAGCATTCCAGACCATTATACTGGACAGGACATACCTTGAAAGCATACTGAGGGGCCCCTGACACTTAGGTGGTGGCCAGAAAGTGTGTTTCCTGGATCTTAGAAATGGACCATTGTTGCCAACAAAAAGGCCCACGCACTAAGCCCTTTGGGGGCAAATTTTCACCCCCCCTTTTGTTTGCTGTAATGGGTATGGTTTGTTCCAAATTACGCCTGGGAACGAGAATGGTTAAATTTGGATTTGGAGTCACATTTCTGTACCGGGTACAACCACCTTTTTGTCAGGGAAATGACACAAATCCACCCCTGACGCACATCTGTGTGAGACCCCAAACCCTTTTGTTTTGTTGCAGTGTTTCATTTTTGCAGTGTTTCGTTTTTAATTTCCTTCCCTGAACCATTAAAAGCCAAAAAAACGATGAGGTTTGTTTTAGGGATGACATTTGGCTGGGAATGGTGAGCTTGACTTTGTCTCTTGTTTTCAGATTATTAAATACTAACCTTTTTTGTTTTACAAGTGGATAATCTGTGGGACCCGCAACAAAACTATGTATAAAATGTAGTGCATCTTAGCAGGCACCTCACACAGCAGTGTTTGATCGAAACAGCGTATTTTGACTAAAATTTATATCTGCCTTGGAACCAATAGCACCTTGCAGCCAAGATGTACGTAGTATACTGATGTTTGTTCTTTTAAGAACAAACATCATTGCATCTTGGCATGCTCACAGGGAATGCACTGCTGTTCGTGTTGAGGTATTGTGCTCAGGCAAGCGTCGACATGACATCTCTCATCTAAGTGCACACCACGTCCTCTATCCAGCCCTTCATCAGTATTATCAATCAAGCGTATCAATTGTTCAGTGTGAAGAAGGCACCTCAGGTATGAATTCGAAGAAGCTTATTCTCAATTTGTTGTAGAGTCTGTGCCACCTCTCTCGTTGTGCTTGAATGGCAGGCGCCAGTGCTTGCATCCCCGTCCTCTTGCAGTGTGTGACTGGGAGGGCACTGCTTGTGGTCGACTGTCCCGGACGTTCTCAGTTAAGTTCAAGATTTGTTAAGTTCATGACAGTCCAGAACATCCAATAGAACAGAAGCGCGCTCCCTAATTGTATGTGGCCACTCTCGTCGTGAACGCGTTATTGCGAGGTTCGAGCAACTGACCCAGACTTGGTCAGCGGTCCTGCCTGAACTCGTGCTGCAATGTTGGGCTACATTGTGGGCTACATTTTTCTTATTATTTTTTGGAATGCAGCCATTCACCAATTTTGCTGGCATTCTTAGCTACGTGCATATGTGCTTGTATTTACGCAAGTCAGTGTGCGTGCAATTCGACAGGAAATAAAGCCTAAATCATCAACCACTTTTAATTGATTTAATTTATTTTGTAGTGATATTTATTACTAGGAGGACATTATAGCACCACAAAACATGTTGGTGTGGTGAGTGATCTGTTGTGAAGCTCTTGGTAAAAAGTAGGGGCCAATGTAAATTATACCTGTCTAATTTGAAATAGCACCAGACTTGTTGCAAGGTTCTTTACAAAAAAGGCCTGCAGTCTGTCATGCTAAATTAGTGGCATGGACGAATCGTATGATTTCTTCTGGGATCTGTCATGCTAAATCAGTGGCATGGACGAATCGTGTGATTTCCCCTGGGATTTATAATGTGAGCAACGATTTTACGGTTATTTGGTTGTTTGGCCAGTTTAGATGGTCCTCTTGAAACAAACTCGCTCTTTTCTCAGTCTGCTCCCCTCGGTGTGTTGCTTGAGCCGTTGCTTCCTTCTCGCGTGGAGGAGGAGACGTTAAGTCAAGAAGTGCGACTGCTAGCCTGCTTATCAAAAGCAATTAGTTCATGGAGAAAAAATGAAGCTTGTTATTGTTCTGGCTTAGGAAAGTAAGGGGGAAACAGAGATGCTTATTCCCAGCAGAGAGAAATCACGTGGGAATTGGCGCAGTGGAAAAGAACAAGCTGCTCATCTTGGACATCATCAGTATCACACAGGTCACAGGTGGGGGAATGACTTTAATTCTATGTCGTTGTCTCAAAACGTAGGGTGTGAAAACGAAGTCTGAAACGAGCTGAACTACGGATGACATGCATCACGAGGCAGGTTGATAAACATGTATTTGGGAAGGATGTAAGGCGAATGAGTGACCAGAGCCCTTTTGGTAGGAAGAGCACACGACTGGTGATAGGTAGAGCGTTTGCTGTTGTGTTCTCTTGGATGAGTTGCAGAATGAGGTGTCCAGTACTCCAAGTGTCTCTCCCTGAGGTCTACAACAAAACGGCTGAGATCAATGGGTCCACAATTTTGCAGCTTTTGTTTGAAGATATACGATTGTGTCAGACCATTCATGGCAGAAAGAGTATGGGCTGACCAGCAATCATTGGATCGTGTACTCAGCTGCATGTCAGCATGTAAGACCTTTTTCATTGTGTAGCTGTTGGATTTTGTCGAGGAATTGTACAGCCGCATTGCCGCGCAAAACCAATTGAACTGTAGGAGTTCCAATCCACACTCTCGCATGACACACCATGAAGGCGTGGTCTCTGACCCACAACATCCTTTTCAACACTGCCAATAGCCATTTCTGAATGGGGTGGTCCATCTCTTTGCCTTGTTGTAAGTAAAGAGTGGCCCAAATCTGACTCGCATACATACCAGCAGGAATAGCGTACGTCTTGAGAAGTCATATATACACGTGTAACCTGTTAGAAAGGTTATGTTTCTGAACAAACTCTTTTTGACTCTGAACGTGCCTGCCGTGAATGGGCGAAGTGTTGCGTCAGCCGTGGCATGTATTCAGATTTGCCAGAGCTCGCAGATTTTGAACCCTCTTCCTTAAAGAAGACGGTTCGCAAACATTGATCTGCTTGTCGCACACCATGCCCAAATATTTGAATGAGCCTGTGTAGGGGAGCAGTACACTGTCAAGGTACAGAGGGGGCAGGTTTTCAGAGTTAGCATTGACTTCTGTGTGTTGACAGTGAGAGGCAAACTGCCTTTCAGCGAAAACTCTTTAGTTTTAGTTTTAGTTTTAGTTTTCATATAACCGGACTTTCGTAATAAACAGTTTAAAAAGGGCAGCAATGTGGGGGGAGTGCGTGTATAAAGCACTGTCAAAGAAGGGGTGGAGCATTTGTGGTTGCACCAACTTGTAGCACCTAAAAAAAACTCCGAAAGGGGGAAATAGGCACAACGTTGTTTGTGACATGTGTGTGACATCAGCACTGAACAAAGCAATTATAACAACTAAGCATCCGCCAGGACCAACCAACCGCACTAAAGATTCAAAAGGGGAGAATCACCGTCGGTTTGTTGTAGGCACATATAAAAGGAAGCACATGAATTGTCATAGTGAGAATACCAGCCTGTAAGAATAAGAGCAACTTTCCATACATTAGTTGCATATCTAATTTAGTATGTGTTATTTAACATTCTATTGGAACGTGGTAGTTCCTGGGTTGGGCTTGCCTTGTCTTCGCCATTGTTGCACAATGAGGTTGGATGGCAAGAGTCAGGTTGGAGTTATGTGTGTTTCAGCAGAAGGGAATATTGTAACGCCTTGTTGTTCGACTCACTACATCTGCTTGTGCTAGCAGGCATGCACCCTGTACCTCGTTGGATCGCTGTTACAATAATTTGTCCAGCAGCGTTAATAATCACCTTGTCGTGGGTTAGAGCATGGTTAACCTGGTTGTTGGTTTAAGGTATTCCATAATTGTTCTCTTAGCCTGCCTAAACGCTACATGTTACATGCTTTGGTCCCGTGGTCTGTCTAATTGGTATGCGTGTGGGACTGGATTCTGTTAGCGCTTGGAGGCGGAGCTCAGAGATCTTCTTCCATGTCTAAATGGTAGGCAAAGCAGCTAGTGTATGGTTGCTTGAGTCCATGCAGTTACCTAAGCAGTGTTGGTGTTATTGATTATTCTCTCTATATATTTAGGTCTCCTTGTTCTTGTAGCTGAGCAGCCGTTTGGCTACATTTTCTGCCTTTGTAGGATCATACAGATACCTGCGCGCATGAATTCCTTAATAATTGCAGTGCAGAAGTTGTTTTGTTTGGTCACCTGCTTTGCTCCTGGATAATCCGATGGACAGTCTTCCTGCAAGGACGTCCGCTGAACCATCTAGCAATGGCTGAGCACTTCACGCCACTCACAAAGTAGAGGTGCACAACCTGTTTTCTCAAGTGCTTGTCATAGGGACGGTGACGGGGAGGCTCTATATAATATCACAAAATCCGTTTTGGTTGTTTTGATTTGTTTTGTTTTGTTATTTTTTCACTTTTTTGTTTTTCCCGGGGACACAACTGGGACATTATACCTGCAAGTCACCATAAATCATTTTTGTTTCGGTATTTGTGATTGCAGCATTATGCCTGTCACACTTTACAGAAGTTCGGGGGGGTACGCGGTGGAGGGAACGGGGAGTAGTCGTCGGCACGGCTCAGGAACCAAGGCCGCACGCAGTGATCAGCAAGGTTGTTGGTACATTCTGTTTCCAGCATAAATAAATAAATAATTCGAAAAATATTTTCTTCGTATCTTCTGTCACAATTCGTGTGAGAGATCTCGTCAGGAAGATTCATCGTTTAGTCCAAGAGTTCCAAGATAATCGAATCTCTTAAATTCTTCGATTTTGGGCCAGTGGTTACTTCTTTTTATTGACGCCACAGCAGTTCGATCTGTTGGGAGCTCTCCTGGCCCCTGCTACATTTTGTGATCGATCACCAAGCCATACACCCCTCGCGTTCCACCCGTATGCCTGCCTCCCCTCTCTTGTCCTGTGACTCTCACATGTACCAGTTACAACTGTACAAATAATGCAGTACATCTTTCTGAGCAGCGAGGAAGCCAAGGTGAAAGCGCTCTGGGACCTGATGGCTTTCCACATGAAGCGCCGCCATAACCTCAATTCGCGTGATAGGAATGCAAATACTCGCTCTGGAGGGAGGACTTGCATTTCGGCAATTGCCACAGGTGAGTGCGCTGTCTGCATGCATACGAATCTGCCTGTTGGCGTGCGTGAAGCAGCCTCCTTTATTTTGTGATTCCTTGCTTCCGTGCCACGACTCCTCTTGTGCCTTGGCAACACAAGGCCTGTGCTGCTGCACTCTTGAACCTTTAAAATTGATTCTGTCCCCAGGTTCCTGCTTCTCCCTGGCAAGCTGCATAAGCTGCGAAAACTCCGTGCGCTTCATTTTTCAAATTGATTGCAGTACAATCTGTGGTAGAGAATAAGGTCGGCAACGCCTTGCTTCCACTCCTCCAAAAAGAGCTGCATGGAAAGTGCATTAGTGGCCTTGGACAAATCCTTAATTTGCAGCTGTTGCCAAAGTGAGTACTTGTTAGCACCTGTCTGCATCTTCTACCATACTATCAGGTACTTTTTTGATCTGTTGCTCTCCGGAGATCCTCCTTTGACTTTGGCTTAGGCACCTTTCTTGCATACACAAGTCTTGCTGGCTGGTGGCTTTGGCTGATGCGCAACCCATCATGCATACAAAAGCACCTGCACTCATTTACGTAACGTAATTTGCATGCAGGGTTCGTTTTGCCTCGGTGGACGTCTGTACCTCAAACACCACGGTGGACGTGGTGTTTGAGGTACAGGCTAAGTCGTCTGATGGCGCAATTGGCATCCACCTGTACGGCATTGCAGTGCAGACCGGCATGCTTCTCAAATCCAATGTAAGAACCGGCTTCAATGAGCAGCCAGGTTGCCCGAGAGTGTTATTTTGCAAGAGTTTTGACTTGTTTCAAGGAAAAAGGCATGCTTGATACCCATGAGACTCTTCAATCAGTGTCATGAGCATCTCAAAGACTTTCAGATCCTAAAACAAAAGCCACCTTCTAACTCTTATTCACTCCAACTCATACTTTCCAGGACCTACCGGCAGCCTTGCGCCTACTGAAAACAACAGGAAGCGCAATCACGAAGAGGCACTTGAAAGCGGATTTGAACATGACGATACAGGACCTGTTGATAGCGCAAGGCCTGTCTGACAAGGACCTGGTCCAGGAGCTTGGCATAGGTGAGTAGCTGTCTGCGTCATCCTATGCAAGGTTGTACTATGCTAGTAATGCTTGCATCTTAGTTGCGGTGTCTGAGCTGTGTGTGACGTCCTTGCAATAAGAACCGTGCATTCAATGTACCTGGCAATTGATGCTAATTCGAACCACCTTTTCTTTACTGTTCCTTTACCTTCCTGAACTTGCGTGCATTACATTTGGATTATTCCTTACTGTGATGGATGATCTGACAAAATCAATGACAAATTCACACGCAGGGAGGAAAAGTTTTCAATTGCAGACAGCACCAATGCAGCAAGGACAAGCGTTCTTGTGGGTTTCTGGTGCAGGGCCCTCATATGCCGGCACCATTGCTGACCTTGAGGCCGCTCTCAAAAGGAGAAGAGAAGGTGGGAAGAGCGGGCATGATTTGACTCCTATCGCCTATCCTTATTTATCCTTAATTGCAGTTGTTTAATCTTAATTGCAGTTGTTTAAGGAGCACAGCTTCCTATGTGCTCAACACCACACCTCAGGTTGTGAAAACATGCACTTTAACATCATCTACCTAATTTTGAAGGGGGAGGTGGTGGCATTAAATTGTAGGCGTAGGTCAAATTTCATCATTGCATCTTCCTTTTCCTATACAGCTTTAAGAAAGGACGAGGACCAGTTGGAGGAAGAGGAGTCCGTGGACGGGGCCATCCTGTCAGAGGTTGAAGGTGAGCACCATTATTAAGATCTGGAAAGGAATTGGATAATGAGGCTGTTTGCTGTGCTGTCCACTTGGATATGGGCCGCTCATTTGAAATGGTAGGCCATGTTGCAACGAATTTTTGCGCCTTCATTCTGCTCTAGCTAATGTGAGTATTTGTCTGCCACCTCCCCATTGCAGGCATTATCGACGATAGTGACGCCAGTCAAGGGGTAGCGGAGCTTACTGGAGCCATGGAGGAGTTGGAGGAGCCGGAGGAGCTGGAGGACATGGAGCAGGTGCGCAGTGCACCGCAAAGAATCTGTGAACAAAGGCTGCATCGTCCTTTCATTCATTGTAAAGAAATTGAGTTTAATTACTTGCAGTAACAAATTTGTTCGTGGCCTAGCAGTCGCACTTGTGCTACCTCTCCTTCTCTTTCTTGCCCTTGATCATGAAATGTGTATTGCACTGAAGTTTGCATGAATGTTCATTAAAATGATCTTAGTAGCTGATAACCCGCTCTGTATCTAGGTGTCTCCAGCGAGAAGAAGGAAGGCAATGATGACCAGGAAGGTAACGATGACCATTCTTTTCAGAGTATGAAGCAGCTATTTTGTCTTGTCATGCATTGCAGCTAAGATTGCGTTTAGGGAACGTACGTTTTTTTGGATGGGGTGTTGCATAAACGTTCTTGTCAAGTATTGCAGCTAAGATTTGCGTTCATTGAATGTACATTTATACGAATGGGGTGTTCCATAAACTTGGGGCAATCTATGAACAATTTGCGTGGTAGCTTTTGCTTCTGTTCGCAAATGCAAATTCTGATGCTCCTTTCTCCACAGGGACTCTGCGTGCCTCGTGGCTGACCGGAGGGTGCGCTACTCACAGCGTAGTGGAACACGTCCCGCGGCTTACAAAAGCCATCTTGGACGGCACCTGGCGTCCTCTTTCCAAAGAAGCGCTAACATCTCCAGTGTGGCCGAAGCATGGCAAGCTGCTGGAGGCGCAAGCTGAACTGCAACTGCTTTTGCAGACATCTGCCATTGGAGGACGGGCTCACATCTTCCAAGGTAATTATTAGCATTCCTGCCTTTCGCATGTTTGTCCACATAGGGCCCACAAGGCTGCCCTGGAATTGCATGCGCTTTGAAGGTCTAGGTCTAGAGTAAGGGGTTGACATCCTCCAGACCCCCACTATAGTTGACTTGTTCCTCTGGTGGAGGAGACTTACGGCACTATGGGCTAGTGTGTCCCCTTTTATGTGATGCAGGGAGTGTTTTGCTGCACCTGCTACACTTTGAACTGGAACGATGAGGAAATATTTGAATGAAAGCACGTACACTTTTTAACATGCCAAATGGCATGAAGCAGTCACTCTCGTCTACTTATTAGAGAATTAATCAAAGACGTATTATTTGATAAAAGAATTTCTGCCACTTGAAACTCATTTGTGCAGTGGAACATGCGCCTCGTTGCTCTTTGAGCACCCGGAGATCAACACGGACTTGGAGCAGCTTTGCAACGTCTCGTTGCCACACAGCTTGCTGCCCCCCTTTAGCCACGAGCAACGAGCAGTGTTGCATGACGCTTTGAATATCCTGGAGGAGGAAGGCGCTCCCATTGCAATCTCATTAAGATCGGCAACGCAGCAGCAGCTGCACCCATCAACAGTGGCAGCAGCAGCATCTCCACTCACGCCTACCTCAAGCCCTCCCATGACAACCCGTGCGTCAACTGTTACTGCAGCAGCAACAGCAGGTGGTGTGCCTCCATCCCTCAACCCCCCAGCGACCACCCTGGCGTTACCGTCCATCCCCTCTTTGCCTGTCCTTGTACCCTAGGTGAGTAGTGCACAAGCCATGGTTGCACTACTCACCTAGGGTACGTGGCGCTTGTGACTTGTAAGGATTTGCACTGCTGTATATGTAATAATTGCGTAACAACTTGTGGATGCGGTGTGTCTTGTATCGTCATGCCCAATTGTTGTTAGGGAATATTTAACTATCATCACACAATGCCTCCCTATACGCAGGTGGAAGGCTCTAACGCTGCCAAGCGGCAAGCCTTGTCTACACCTGCAGAGCTCAGCATGGTGGAGCCATCATCACCACCACCCCCACCACCACAGCAGCTTCAGCTTCAGCAGCTTCAGCAGCAGCAGCAGCAACAGCAGCAACAGATGCAGCAGCAAGAACCACCATCAGCGTAGCATCAGGAGATCACTCTGGCAGACCTACACACAGGTATTGCTGAGCTGCAGTCGTGGTGTCAGCAACGCTGCGAGGGCGCTGTTATGCCCATCAGCTCCAGGGGTGCACTTGGCACAGGTATCCCCATCCACATGCGCCCTCAACACGTCCTGAACGCCTTGGTCAGCCCCAACCTTGCCAAGGCACTTCGCGTGCGTGTGCCAGGCACACCAGGGCTCACCTTGCAAGCAGACCACGGTGGCCACCAACGCCCCCTCTCCGAATTCAATGAGTTGCTTGCCCGAGTGCAGGTGAGATTGCTACCCTTTTTTTTTTTGGCTGCCACTTTCAGTGGCAAAGTCAAGATGTAAGGTGTGCATGTGAGAATGAATAGGCATACAAAAGGTTCATGGTAAGATTTCCTGCTAACCCGTTGCACATTCTCGTAAGCATTGCCTTATTTTCATTTTCACATGTTCGCATTTCTACGTTACAACATATAGGAGTTCCAGCGCACGGCACGCAACAATAACTTTGGAGTCACACTGATATACTTTCTTCTGCGTCTACGCAGGCCTGGTGATAGGAGTTGTAATGTCTGATTTTTTTCGTATGACACGTGCACATACAAGCTGAGTGGTCCCCCTGTGGTGTCTTGATTACTGCCCTTACTTCGGCACAAGGTTTTTGTCCGTCCACACCTCCACTCCATTTCTTCATGCGCACTTTGCATTTGAAAATGTCCATCACAAAAATTTGAAGATGGTGTACTGTTGCTTGCATCTCCAACTCAGGTGATAATGGTACAGTTTGAGGATTGCAGCTGGGGCATCATGTCAGCAAGCATGCTGCATGCCGCCAATCAAGGCACCCTCAGTCCCCAAGCTACAGTAGCAAATGTGCCGTTGTCGGAGCTGCGCACCCTAGCGGTGCCCATGACTGACACCGCTGCTGCGGTGGGCATCATTCAGCATGCAGGGTGGGTTTGAATGCTTGTAGACTGAGCCCTTTTGATGATCCATTATGCCCTGTAAAGTGCAACGAGCAGGCATGCCTACAGTGCAATCCAACGGTTATGAATGATTGGCAACTCTTTCCTATCTCATTAATAAAATCTTCTCCCCAATACAAGTATGTCAGTACATTGAGTGTAACAACAATTCAGTCCTCAATACCCTTCATTTCAGGACAACCATGCCCCTCCTCTTGTATGCAGAATATGCAAACAACACGACATGCACGCAGCCCTGCGTCAGATCTTGGGGGGCCCTAACTGTCCAAGCCTTATAAGCCTGCTTGTCCTTTCAGCAGCGCAGCATTAGGGCCTGGATGTGACAGCCGGCGGCCACCTCGCAGAAAATGACGAGTGGAAACAGACTGACTTCTGGCCACAAGTGCTGCATAGTGCCATTGCGTGCGGGCTCTTGGATGCTGAGAAGGTCAAGAGCTCTATAGGCAATATTCGTGACCGGTGCGTGTTAATTCTGTTGATGAACAAAAGCACCTCTGGTAGGTAGTTGTGGGTGCTCATCCTTTTGCAGTGACAGCAGGTGGACCCCGTTAACTACGGTCAACAAGATCTTACAATGTCACTGCAATACCCAGGCATACCAATTATACCATTACTATGACCTACAGCACTAAATGCTGTGCGTGGCTTAATGAGTATTTTTCAAGATGAGGTGCTTCCTCAAACCTGCGTCACGACCGGTCCCTATGGAACCATAATTGCACTTCACAAACGCAATTAGTCGAACCCCGTGTTGTGCGCAATGTCATTGCAATCACAACACGATCTTTGCAAATTCAGGCTGCCTCCGGGCACAGAAGTGCAATCCAACAAGGGGGTCCACAATGCCAGCAAAGGATATGTGGAGCAGATCGCAAATCGCAAAAGAGGTAAGACAGGGCCAAAACTTTAAGGAGTGAACCACCATGAGGCCAATCTGGTTGGTTTTTAATGCTATGGGTATTGGTAATGCCACAAAAGGTGAATAAAGCGGGATGATTAAATTAACACGCTAAAACCCTAAAGAATAATCTTAAACCCTAAGGAAACAAGTACGGAAAGAAGTTTAAAAAATCACCATAAGTTCCCTCTTACTACTTGTAAAGTTACGTGGCTCGGACAGAAAAAGGCGAACACGATGCTCTTTGAGACTTGTTCTCTGGCTTTGTGCATGCCTGAAAAGAACAGAAAAGACTGACGCAGGCCAAAGCAGGCCGCGCGCAAAATAATTATGAGAGAGAGCCAGTAACAGAGTTGCTAATGAGGCGGGTTTGTTGTCAGCCGTGCACGTGGGTGCGCAGTGCCTCCTGATCATCTGCAATGCCGCGCCCCCTGCAACAACCCCCCAATATTCCCTTTGTAGGCAAAGTGCATGGATGGATGATTTTGGGAAGTCTGTGGATTGAATGGCAACTGATTGTGTAATCCAAGTTCCACGCTTTTGGTGTTGTTAGACCCAGCCTTATCAGAGGGGAAATGGTGAGCTCAATTGTAAGTTGTAACTGCTGCTACGAGAGTGATGGTGTGCAAGGTCACTTTTTATTGGGTTGATTTTTTTGCCACTCACACCTCGCATTTGGAGACTGCAAATGGTTTCACCTGTGTCGGCTGCAAATTGTGAGCTATTGAGAGAGATTTTAAGGAGTACGTAATGCACATGAACCCGACACATCTGCTTCGATAAACATGGGCAGATTAATGTTTTGTACATAGCATATGGCGTGTCATCGGTGTGCTCCCTCAGCTCCTTCTTTTGTACATGGGGAACTCTATGTTCCCGTCGAGTATGGGATGATCAATATTTTGTTTAGAATATGTCATCAATGTGTCCCTCTGCATTTACTCCTTTTTGTGTGCAGGAGGGCCTAATTGATGTCATCAACATCAACCCCCAGAGCCAGTGCGTCAGGAGTCCAGACCATTTTCCCGACCTCCTATCATGGCTCAGCCACCACGAGTGGATGCAAGTGCAGGTGGAGGCGACGGTGAAGAGGCTGGCTAGTGCTCGACTCAACCAGGCGTACGCCGGTGCTAAACTGATCCAAATGATGGGCAAAGGCAAGGGTCGAGCTCCGGAGGCCTCGCCACTGGGACGTGCCAAGGCAGAGAAGGCTGAAAGGCAGGGAAGGCCAAGGCAGAGAAGGCTGAAAATATCATCACTGCCTTGGCAATGATGAACTTTTCAGCAGCACTTGATCTTGCACGCAGGAAGAAAGCAGTAGCAGCAGCTATAAAGGGGCCATTGAATGCAGTTAGGTCAATGTGCCCGTGTTTTCTGCCGCCTTGTTTCAAGTGTGTTTGTGTTTCCTGCCCCCTTTTGTGTGGCAAGCCCCGGGTGTCAAAGGCTCAGTTGCGCAGTTTCTCCTCCTTATTTGATTATGTAGTGCGTGTCTGTCATGCTGGTTTGTGCTCATCTGGCCTGGTGCAAGAAGCTGCAATCAAGTTAGCTAACATAGCTGAATGAACACCGTGTGACAGAGCTGTGCGTATAGCTCAAAGTATAAAACCGTGTTCTTATTCACCCTGATTTATCGAGTAAGGGTAAGGGTAAGGGTTACACAGCTATATCCGCCAGCGAGGGCAGTTGAGCTATAGCATAAAAAAGCCAGCTTCAAGAAGAGAAAGAGGCCAGACTGAACAAGACACCAGAAAAAGAAGCT
>Ga0307942_1001517_pt1 | contig 18557 bp, 15 predicted proteins | sample OrgLakmetagen175_FD_201846 | JGI IMG/M metagenome (GOLD analysis project Ga0307942, IMG submission 201846) | Saline water microbial communities from Organic Lake, Antarctica - #175 | ecosystem: Environmental > Aquatic > Non-marine Saline and Alkaline > Saline | place: Antarctica: Organic Lake... | reverse complement strand
CCATTGCTAGCGAGCGCTGCGACTACGCCCTGAGGATTCCTGCCGGGTCAGCTTTGCATGCTGCTACACCTACGCTGGGATTCTGCCTCATGAAGTGCTCGCGGATGCGGGGGGCACCGCTGCTGAAATCTCGGAATTCTGGCATCTGGCATCGGCATCGGCATCTGGCATCTCGTAAATCTGCCCCTTCTGTCCCATAACAACAACACGATGCCACTCAGAATCTTTACCAGGAGGCATTATAATGTTCTGGAGGCTGGGGGGACAATTCGTGGTGGTTGGAGGGTGGTTGGTGCAAGCCCAGGGTACCCCCCAAAATAGCATAAATACGTTTTCATATTATACGCGTATTGCGTATTAATAGCGTATTATACCGTATGGGACGTCTCAGAAGTCCGTATGACCCAACCCTGGCAGCAAGCAAGCCCTGATGTATACCGTCCTTTCACGATCACTTCGTGACCTTACTTTCAAAAAATTAATTAAAATCACGATTTTAGTTCATGAGGGGGTTTGGGGATGAATTTTTGAGTTCGATGGCACTTCGGGAGGGCCGGGAATTAAATTTTAAGTTCGAGAGCCCCCTTTGAATGCTGCCTGTGCACTGCTACTGCTGTTTGTTATGGCTAAAGCTGTGGCTGAGGCTGAAGCTGTGGCTGAGGTTAAAGCTGTGGCTGAAGCTGAGGTTGTGGCTGATGCTGCACAGTGCTCAGAAGCAGTGAAAGAGAGGTGAGGGGTTTACATGCAGCAATAGCCACACAAAGGGGCAAACGTAGCCCCACAGGCCTCTTCCCAGCCTCGCCCCTTGCCTTTGCCTCTTCCTCTTGCAGCTCCTTGAGCTGCCTTTCCCTTCTGCAGCTTCTCACGGTCCCTATGCTGAAGAGCCAGCCTTTCAGCTGGGGACTGAGGCTTCAAGAACCCGGCCAGGGGGTTCACGCTGGCGCGCTTGAAGCTCATTTCGATTTTCACCCTCAAAACCACTATAAATTGTTAATTATTCACTTCGAATTCAGTTCGGAGAGGCCTCCAAGAATTAATAAAAATTTTCGTTTTTTGGCCAGATAATTAATTAATTTCGAAGTGATCGTAAACGGACGGTATATGATGCAGTCTTTGCTTGAAGCTCAAAAATATTGGGAACCGTGTTTTAAGTTGTTATTGTTTGGGCTGGAATATTATTTTTGTAAAACCTCTAATTTAATTGGGGGATTGTGAGTAAGGTACGTACGGCAACACAATAAATTGCCACAGATTTGACAATTCCTATCGCTCTGCATTTTCTTTTGCGACATGTCAACGTGCACATATTCTTTATTGTTTTACATTTTGCTTGAGAAATCAAGTGCTTATTGAGTGTGTTCCTGGCCAACCTACTGGAGCTTATACATAAAAACAACTCTGTGGCAAGTACAATGCATAAAAGGCAGCAAAGGAAGCGAAGACCTGCTCATACACACCCCGCATAAATCCTAGCCAGAGTCTTGGTCAGCCAAGTAAGGGAAAAGAGCACGACGATGTGTGAGCACTGTTGGCGTAAATTTGGATCTCCTATTCACCTTTTAGCCCTGGCGTTGTCACTATGCTTCCCAATTTGCCGTACCAGGTGGCCAGGACTGGACCAACAAGTAACAAGCCCTGGACAGCAAAGGACGTTTTGTGAGGCTTGCTGGCTCAATGAACGGCAGGCACAATGAACGGTAGGCACAATGAACGGCAGGCACAATGAACGGCAGGCTTGCTGGCACAAAAAACGGCAGGCACATTGAATGGCAGGCTTGCTGGCACAATAAACGGCAGGCACAACGAACGGCAGGCACAATGAACGGCAGGCTTGCTGGCACAATGAACGGCAGGCTTGCTGGCACAATAAACGGCAGGCACAACGAACGGCAGGCACAATGAACGGCAGGCTTGCTGGCACAATGAACGGCTGGCACAATGAACGGCTGGCACAATGAACAGCAGGCTTGCTGGCACAACGAACGGCAGGCACAATGAACGGCAGGCTTGCTGGCACAATGAACGGCAGGCAGAAGCAGCTATAAAACGCAGTGTGAAGGGCATGTCTTTGAGGACCAGTGCTGTCGGTGCAATAGGTATGCTCTTGTTTACGCTTTGAAAGGCACGGCTTTAAGGAGTTGTAGTCCACGCGAAGAAGAAGATGAGGACTCAAAACTAGCATACTAGTTGCTTAAATTATAAACTTATTTACAACTCACATCAGAGAAACTCGTATGGCGACAATGCCTTTTGAGACAAGCTGACTTAGTTAAACAAGCCGCTAGTGTGAGTGCTGCAGCGTTGCCTTTCCAATACAGCAGCACATGCTGTGACATTGGCAAGCGGCTTCAGAAGCTTGCCTACCAGTAGAGTGAAACTCAAGCACCGCTTCGCATCAAAGGCCTGCTGCTCCACACAGAGCTGCGAGAAGATGTCGCCCAACCCGTTCAGGAGCCCACAAGTCACGGCACGCGTCAACATCTGCAGGCATATGCCACGTTGGACAGAGAGGCAACGCGTCTGTTTCCTGACTAGGCTTACTAGGCGCAAACCGTTAGGCGCAAACCGTTGTGCGTTTCAGCATATGGGTCACAATGGGTCCAAGGCAGGACAGGCTTTTACTGGAGTTGTACTTGTAGTGCACAGGCATCTAATTTTACAACCCAATCAAGCTCTTGGCTACGAGATTTCCTTCGTAGTACTGCTTCATTGGCAATTTTGGAGCCAGGTCATCTGTAGAGGTGCTTGGCACGTGAGAAACGCCTACATGCACACAATGACAGCTGCCTTGAACTGCGCATGATTAATTTCAGCGCACATTTCCAGCGCTGGCCATGTCTGAAAATTACAAATGGAATTCACCTAGCATGCAGTCATTCACACGAAGCATCTACATCCAACTCCAGTTAGCTGTGCAGATTGCTCAAAAGAAGCCGACGAGTGCAAAATGATCTAGCCTCAGTTCCCAATACTCACAGGGCTCGCTTCTAGGAGCTCCAGGTACTTACTCCACAGCCCCTTCGCCCCACCCCCTCCTCCGGCGCCCTCGCCCCCAGGGCCTCCTGAGCAGCATTGTATACACGAGGGATTTGCCAAGCCATGAAAGACTACCGCTTTGGCTTGCAGCATTTAATTTTACTATTCAGACCCAAGATGCCCGAGATGAGTGCTGGAGCAACATAACAAAGTCGGATCTGGTCAGCTGCGTGCGCTGCGTTACGCAATTAATGCGTGAAGCTAACCTGATGCCACACGTATGCGGCCGCCTCCTCGACCACCGTTGCCCCCGCTGCCCATCAGACATGGAGTGTCAGCCTTTTTGAAGCCATGACCTGTTCACGTGTGCGCGAGAGCAAGCAGCTTGAACACCATTTTCGAGCTTGTTAAACAGAACTCACAGTTGTACGGGTTTCATTTATTTAATGAAAGCAGCAATGCCTCGTATCGGGAGGTGCAGGGGAGAGGACGAGATGGACGTAACATCTCGTTAGGGTTCTGTAGTGGTAGTGGATCCTTACAGAATGACCACTTGGCCTGCTATAGCGATACTGTTATGATATAGTTGTAGCCCGTGCACATATCAGGTCTAAACCCATACAATGCTTGCACATGTGTTTTCTCAATGAACACATGAATACGTGCAGTGTGCACGCTGCCTGCACTCACCTGTGCAATGCTTCAGTGGAGATGAAGCCCCTGGTGTTACCAAGCTCCTCCTCAGGACTTGGCCGGGCGGGGTTAAGGGAGCTGCCCCTCTTTTGAGCAATTGCTGTGGCAACTTCTTGAGCATGAACTGCATTTTTATAATATTTATAGGTATTAATAAGACAATATCTAATAATATCAGACGCGTCAATACGAACAATTTCGCAAATTTTTTTACATTAAATATAAGCCCACAAATTCAACAAGATGGTGGCCCCCGCTGACCCTAATGCCGCCCCTCTCTCTTTCCCCAAGACCTTCGCCTCTAGCGCGATTGCAGCATGCACCGCCGAGGTAGGTGACCTACGAGGGGAACAGAAACACTAAATTTGCTCTGCTTGCATGTTTGATGATCCTCATCAAAAAAACTGAAGTTCACCATCATTTTGCTGCACTACAGGCCTTGACGCTCCCCCTGGACACAGCAAAGGTCAGGCTGCAGCTGCAGCAATCAGGCAACAAGTACAGGTGCGCACAACAGGGACAGACGCACGCTGTGTTGGTGGAGTTCATCTGGATGGTTGGTTTTCAACATCACACCCTACCATCGCAGCGGCTTGTTCGGCACCATTGCCACTATTGCCAAGGAAGAGGGGCCCAGAGCATTGTGGGCAGGCTTGGAACCAGGTGCGCATCTCATACGAATTGCAAGCATATGTGCAAACGCATGCAAACACGCAGATCTGGCTGGCGACAACGGGAACCTCTCCGACATCATCGAATAGGTGTTGGATGTGAGGACATGCATGATCATGTATGTACAGGAGTTTGAAATACGAGCAAGCATGCGTGAGCCCACGCCCGCATGCATATGCACGCGCACGCGCACATACATACACACAGAAACGCGCACACACACATACATCAACTCCACACACATACACATGCACACACACAAAGATGCGCATACACATATATAATGCACACACACGCACATGAATACAAACACACACACACACACACAAACGTACACATACACACATGAAAACACTCGAACACACAAACGCTCTAAAGCACACAAGTATAAACAAGCACGCAAGCGGTGTTTTTTTGTCCTCATGCATGCTCACATGCGCAACTAGGCATTGACACGTGTGATACAGAAAGCACGCACACACAAAGGCATGTATTAACTCATCAGCTCATTGGCACGCCTGCAGAAAACCACACATTATATATCAAGTGTCGAGATTGCTCATTGCTCAAATGCAGGACTACATAGGCAATGCTTGTTTGGAGGTCTGCGCATTGGCATGTATGAGCCGGTACGTTGCAGTTTTGTGTGAACAGTCTCTATTCTTGCATCTGCATCAACAAAATACTGCAGGGGCGTATGCATCAGGTTAGTGTTGACTGTGTCAGGCATACTAAGTGCTTGCTAGGAATGGTTGGTCAAAGATGAAAAGCGCAGGAGCATATGAGCAAGCAGTTCTGCCAGCTGTCGCCGAGCGGCGTATAACAGGCATACGACACACACACACACACACACACCATGCTGGTGTGTGCAGTGCCAACACGATAAGATGTGCAGACAAGAGCAGTGAAGTTAGGGCCGATTAAAGGCGGTAACATTTTGGTGTAAACAGCCCCTCTATGTTGCGCCAGAGCTTGCCGCCGCACCCAAATTTGTCGCAAAGCCACAGCTGTGCCAAAATAAAAGGATTCTGTGGTCGGTTTCATATACAGTGTTCTGGCGGACCCAGAGCATCGGTGATCTGTCAGTTAAAAGTAACATTTGATAGTATGGTTCAGGATTGTTTTGTGAGCGAAAGTCGCCCCCCCCCCTCCCCCTCTCGTTGCAGACAATAGACTGACTTCTTTATTCTAGCTCCGTCACACGCACCAGAATTGGATATCAAGCACGCAATCCTTGTGCTTGCATGCATGTAATGCGACGCTGCGGACGTGCCAAAACGCAACGATGCATATGTGCCAATCCTGACGAAACAGGCTCAGGACGATTAATGTTTTTGGCACGACTTTGACATACAAACAAACAGGCAGGGTGATATTACTTCTCGGTTGTGGAAACAAGGATATACGGGCCCTCAAAACATGCTCAGCACTACATCCCTTTGCATTTGCGCGCGTGCAGGTGCGCAATTTTTACGTGGGCAAGGACGCCAAGGGCGACCCTCCTCTGCACCTGAAGATTGCTGCGGGTTTGACCACAGGCGCTTTTGGCATCATGGTGGCCAGCCCCACGGATTTAGTTAAGGTAAGTGTGTGTGTGTATCCACATGAAGTGTGTATTTGTGTGAGTGTGTGTGTGTGTGTGTGTGTGTGCGCGAGTAGGTGGGTGGGTGGGTGGACGGCTAAGTTGGGGTGTATGCTACATGGGAGCTCAAGTGTTATGATGGCCATCCCAATAGATTTAGTCAAAGTGTGATGTGTTGCAGGAAGGGGGCAGGGAGGGCGCATGGCAGCTTTCTCTGGTCTCTGCTCCAGCAGAGAACTCAATGTGTGTGGTGTGTTTGGGCAGTGAAGATCAGGACAGGTTAAGCAGTGGATGCAGGCCACACATGCTTTTATTCTCCCACGGCAGTCATCGTCTTGCGTTTGTGCCATCACGCCAGGGCCTGACCTGCCACTAATTAAAGAGCTGATGGCATGTGTGTTACTTAAGCAGCAAGCGTAGTGTAAGCTGGCAAGCGTTGCGCTGGGAGCTAAGAATCCTTTGTGCGTCTTTTCACGTTGGATTTTCGAACCGCATCCATGCACACGTGTGCGGCCAACCCACGCAATGATGTGATCAGGGACGGCGCGCTGCTCTTCTTTGTGTTTGTGTGTGCTAAGCTCTTTTCATATATGTATGCAATTGCTCGCGTCTGTGTGTTGTTGCCGAAGCTCCCTGTAAATCCTGTGTGCTCTTGTGCGCATGCAATCAAGTAAGGGAGCGCGTGCGCAATGCAACAGAGCGTGACTCTCATAGCTGAAGCATCCCCTAATACCTCACGTTCAAATGCGTGTGCATCAGAGGGCTCACACTGTGATTATTTGGTTCACTTTAGTCAAATACCTGATAGTGTTTGCTCAAGTGTGTATGCAACCAAGAGTGCTCACACTGTGTTTCTTTGATTCAGTTTCCAGAAACATCTGATACTGTGTGCTTAGTTGCGTGTGTATCCAATCAGAGGGCTCACACTGTTTATTTGATCAGTTTTTTGAAACATCTGATAGTTTTTGCTTAGGTGCGTATGCAATCAGAGGACTTTCATGTTTCTTTGATTCAATGTACACACCTTATTTGATTCGATGTGCACACCTTTGATTCGATCTGCACACCTTTTTTTATTCAATCTGCACACCCTCTTTAATTCGATCTGCACGCCTTCTTTGATTCGATCTGCACACCTTCTTTGATTTGATATGCACACCTTCTTTGATTTATTGTGCACACCTTCTTTTTATTTAATTTGCACACCTTATTTGATCTATTGTGCACACCTTTGATTCAATTTTCACGCCTTCGATTTTTCACACCTTTTTTTATTCAATCTACACACCTTGAATCAATCTGCACACCTTTAGCTCAATCTACGCACCTTCTTTGATTCAATCTCCTGCACACCTTCTATGGTTTAATCTGCACACCTGATATATTTGGCTTAGGTGCGCATGCAATCAGAGGGCAAGCTGCCCCAAGGGACCCCCAAAAAGTACCCCAGCGCGTTCAAGGCTTACCCAACCATTGTAAGGTAAGGACGTGAGGGTGTGTTTCTGAAAGATCACGGCGCGCGCACGTGTGATGTCGAAAAGTCCTGAAGTCGTCTGGAGGTGAGGGTTCACATGTGTTGTTGGGACGTGCGTGTGTGTACGGTAAGGAAGTCAAGGACGTGTAGGAAGTGAAGGGCACGTGTGTGATGTAGGGGCGTGAGTGTACTCTTTAGAAGTCAGGAAGTTCTCGGAAGATAAAGGCACACGTGCTTGTACAAAGGGAAAGACGACAATATTGATGGGACATACTTGCTAAGGGGAAAGACATGCATGAGTTTTGAAAAGGGAGTCATAAGGTACACTCCTTGTTGCACGGAAATTGCTTGCCCGGATACGGGCGGTTACCATGGCATCAGGGGTCCAGCAAAAGTTAGGGCTGCTTTTGAAATGGTGGTGTAGAAGGTGGAATGTTTGGAATGGTGGAATGAGTAAGGGATGCTTTTGGAATGGTGGTGTACAAGGTGGAATGGTTGGAATGGTGGAATGAGTAGGAAATGCTTTTGGAATGGTGGTGTACAAGGTGGAATGGTTGGAATGGTGGAATGAGTAAGGGATGCTTTTGGAATGGTGGTGTACAAGGTGGAATGGTTGGAATGGTGGAATGAGTAAGGGATGCTTTTGGAATGGTGGTGTACAAGGTGGAATGGTTGGAATGGTGGTGTACAAGGTGGAATGGTTGGAATGGTGGAATGAGTAAGGGATGCTTTTGGAATGGCGGTGTGTTCAAGGGATACGTGCAGTTTGTGAGGGGCATGGTTGTATGCTGTGGTGAGGGCATGAGGGGCGTGTGAGGGGCATATGATGTAAGGGTGTAGCATTAGGGCTTGTGAGTAGGCTTAGCAGCATGAGGGGCTCCATTTCAATTTTATATTAGGCTATATTTCACCCCGCAACTCTGAGAGCAAAAACCGGGCTGAAACTCGCAGCAGGTATGGAGCGACAGATGTTTGTCTTTTTCCCCTGTGTCCCTTGTGTGAGTGCCTCCCACTCGCAGGCATTCCCAGTACCCCTGCCCCAAATTTGACATTGCAGCATTGTTATATAACATTTATAATGCTTATATCCTGAAGCAGAGGTCGATCAGGGCAACTTTAGAAATGCACCTTTTCCCTGTCAAAGTGGGTGCAAACTACGCACCGGGCCCCACGCAGCCCCCCAGAATGCCAAAGTTCCAGTAATTGTCAATAGTTTACGTATAAAATCAAGTATTTTGCATTCAGATTAGGTATAAGGGGCTTTGAATTGGGTGAATAGCTTATTGGCACTGTCTGGGGTGCCTTTGGCGTGGGGATGACCGCCATTTTTGGGCTTTTTGCGGTTTTTGGACCGTACCGTCAACCATACCGTCATGCACCGTCATGACGGTCCCCCGATTTCGAAATGGCAGTCTGACACCGTCGTTGACGGCGTCAGCTGTCAGACCGTAATTTGACGGACCGTACTGTCGCACAGTCATCGCACAGCCCTGGTTGGGATTGTACGTATCTAGCCTCAGCCTGATCTGATCTGTTGCATCCTTCTTGATGACGATGCAGGGAGGAGGGTGTGCGCAGCTTGTGGAAGGGCGTGAGCCCCAACATTGCCCGGAATGCCCTCATTAATGCAGCCGAGCTTGCCAGTTATGACCAGGTGGGTGACTGGTGTGCGGTGTGATTGAGTGTGAATACACACATACAAACATGCGCGTGCACACGCTCACTCGCACATACAATCACACACTTACACAATATACACATACGCACGCTCACATGTACATACAATCAAACACGTGCACACACACAGCACACACTTACATGTACATACAATCGCTCACGCACACACACACACATACACACACACGCGTAGGTGAAAGAGTCCCTGCTGGCCACTGGCTTCTTCAAGGATGACGTCCCAACACAGATGCTGTCTGGCCTGGGCGCGGGCTTCATTGCCGTGTGTGTGGGCTCCCCCGTGGATGTGGTCAAGTCACGCATCATGAGTGAGTGGGGTTCCGACAAGAAATGCGTGAGTGGGGTTGAAAGGCTTGAGTGGATAGGGATGAAAGGAATGAGTGATTGGGGTCGAAAGATTGCGCGCGCGGGGTTGGAAGGAACGAGTGAGAAGGGTTGAAAGCAACACAACCATCAGTATACTGTGACTGTACCTTTGGAGGGCACCCTTCCTTTCGATCTTGTTTGTGCAAACTGTCCGGTTTCGGTCGATTCACGCGTCAGGAGTAAGGGCATGATTTGATCGAACGGCTCAACGTGCTCGATTGGAATAAAATGTCGTGTTGTGACTGCATCAAAGTGTGTTGTACAAAAGCATTGCAGTGCTCACCAGTGCTACCCATGTGTGCCCAGTGTGAGTGCTGTAAGCAGTCTAGACCTGAGTGGCACGCAGCTGATTGGCACTGCTGTGTGAATTTGAGTTTATATGCGAGTGCGGGTGTGGGTGTGTGTCTGTGCGCGAGTGCTGATGTGTGAATGTGGGTTGGAGAGGACAGGGCAGCAGAGCGGGATGCAGCAGCAGCAGCAAAGAGGAGGCCACCTGGAGGCCTAAGCTGACCTCAGGCATCAGCAGCAGGGGGGTTCTCTGGGGAGGAGCAGCAGTATGAGCAGGTGCTGTCCTTCACATGCACATGTACGCGTGCACGCACGCATATATTCACGCGTGCATACGCATGCACGTGCGTGTGCATGCACGCACACACGTGCATGCTTGTACATGCATGTGTATGCACACGCGCACGCATGCACATGTGCACGCACACGCATGGACACGCGCGCACACAAGCATGCTCACACGCATGTAGGTGCAGCTCAGAGGGCCAAAAGGCCCTCACATAGGCTCGCATTGCATTCATTTATAACCAACCCTAAGTGTTGCCCCCCTCGCAATGCTCGCATTGGGGTTTATTAACTGAGTTTTTCTGAACCCCCATAATTACGGTTCCCTACGGTATGCTGGAATCATATCATCTGTGTCGTAAACAGAGGCTTACGCTCATGGTGTTGTCCTTTTCGCACATTTTCGCAGGTGACAGTGTGGGCCGCTTCAACGGGGTGCTGGACTGCTTTGCCAAGACCGCACGGGAAGAGGGCATCTCTGCCTTCTACAGAGGTGGGTTGTGAAGTGGGGAGGTGTCAGGGCAAGGGGCGTTGCTGCCTTTTACAGAGGTGGGCTGTGGAGTGGGGAGGTGTCAGGGCAAGGGGCGTTGCTGCCTGTAGAAACAGGGGTGGGTTGTGGATTGGGGAGGTGTCAGGGCAAGGGGCATCTCTGCCTTTTACAGAGGTGGGCTGCAAAGTGGGGAGGTGTCAGGGCAAGGGTTGTGAAGTGGGGAGGTGACAGGGCAAGGGGCGTTGCTGCCTTCTACAGAGATGGGTTGTGAAGTGGGGAGGTGTCAGGGCAAGGGGCGATGGATGCTGCCTGTAGATACAGAGGTGGGCTGCGGAGTGGGAAGGTGTTTTGGACAGGAGGGTCTTGAGGGCGTGTGAAGTGTGAAGTGTCGTTCATGGCACATGTTTCAAAAGGGTCACGTCAAGGCTTTGGATGCTTCTCCTCCTTGTCCCCTATTTCACTGGCTGCATGCGATGTTCTGTTGGGCCTTCCTTCTTCACCCTTGGTAAATCATTACAATTTAATAGCGGTGGCAGGACAAAAAACTGATCTCTACGCCAGCAGTCAACACCACTTCCTGCTTTAGAAAAGGAAACGGAACAACTTTGATAGTGAGTTGCTGTGAAACTCCTTTGTCACAAAAATCGAGCTTCCTTACTACTCCATTGGCTGACGAGGCGCACACAAGTGAACTCAATATGTTTGCTTTGTGTTTCCTTATTGACTGGACGCAGCGTGGCACATATAGAGAAGCCCGTGTAGGTGCCTGCAATGCGTCGCTCGCTACAAATTTTCCTACGGGAGATGCTCGTGGAGCACCGTAGTAGTGTGTTCTGCACTGTTCTTATATTGATGGCTTTCTGGAACCTCCAAAAAACCTTGATTGTAACCTTCTGCTCTGCAGTCACGTCACACATAACAACACCCCTCAAACCCGCCTGCGCCATTGCAGGGTTTGTGCCTAACTTTGGGCGCCTCGGCTCGTGGAATGTTGCAATGTTCTTGACCTTGGAACAGGTGAGGGCTGCTTGGTATGCTCACTCTTTGGGAGGTGGTCGTAACCACGGCGTAGCGCAGCTGGAATGTGTTGTTTCTCGTGTGCTCTCAAAATGTACTAGATGTGGTACTGTGTGCGAAGCACAGTGTGATGTACAACCCGTGCGTTTCTTGTTTCCTTGTTTCACACCAATGCTCCACTCTGTTGCTTGCAGGTCAAGAAGTTGATGGTGGCAAAGGAATAGACCATCCCTCAGATCCATCGGCTGCTTTGTCAGATGTAAGCCTCCTCTCGCTCTCCCCGTGTTCCTTGGTTGAATTTCTATGCCCATTTCCTTTTCCTTTGTTCATGCTGGGCATACTATCACTCCCAGTGAGCATTTTCCCTTTTCCTTTTCGCGGCAGCCCTGTACTTGCAGACCTTTTGTACTAGGTATTGAAGAAAAGCGACGCTTGTCAGCAACAGTGCTTCACACGCTTAAGTGTCAGTGAACTTGGCAGGTTTGAGTGAGCAAGTTGAGGTTCTTTTGTGCTTTGTTCCTTAATTGAATATCACAAAATTTTGGGCCAAAAGGTCGCCTCAGGTTATTCAATAGCCATGTGCCTGCCTATCAACTGAAGGAGTTAGTGAGCTCCGCTGAAATTTGAGGTCACATAGATTTCGGCAGGCAACAACTGGATCTCCATTCTAACCATTGCTGAACCTGCTGTCAGTTCAACTGACTTCAACTTGAGATGATTGAATTGACCGCAATTTACTTGTGGATGTAAATCATCCCGCCACTGCAGTTAAACTTAGTCCGTTCAATTGCTTGAACTCAATCGCAAGACTTATGCGTAATACCTCAAAATATAATGTCGTGTACATCCCCCAAGAACAGGCAAATAAAACGGGTAAAATCACGGCAATTGCTTAATCAAGGAGAACTCCCTTATTTCTGGACATTGCAGACCAAGAAAACATAAACAACTGGTGGTTCTACTGTCTTTATCAATTGCCTAGGAAGTAAAATGGGATTGGATGTCGAAGCAAGGGGGGGAGCAACTAGATGCCAGCACCTACTTATCCCTTATCGCCGGTGTCAGTAGTAGTTGTAGGTCACTTCAAGAGGAAGTTCCTCAACGTGTAAACCTTGTAGGCCACTTCCCCCTCAAAAATGAGGTTCAGGGGTTTTGTGTGTGTCTAGATACCAACACCTTAACTGCAATTGGTGCTCTTATGGTGCTCTTATGCACAAAACACATTTTACTCGCAATGTCATAAGGTTCCGCTTACATACGCATACCTTGAAAATTAAGGCAGCAGCGTGGCTTGAACGCAGTTCTCGCATATGTACCCCTCAGTGACCTATAGAAAATGATTGTCCAAAACAAGGTGCACACTCTTTCATTTTGCCGAAATTATTGGGTTTATGAGCTGAGAAAAGATTTAATACTCCTTTTAATTTGCACCTTTTTTGGAATACTTCTCAGCAGCCCGGCCTTACTTGCTGCATTTAATTACTAACATGCATTGAACTTAATTATAATTGGCCGAGACTACTCAGCAACCCATCGTCCCCTGCCTGAAGGTCACCCCTATTTGTTACCTTTGTATACGACATGCCTTACGACGTGGATTCATGAAGAGGAGACATACATGCGTGCAAGTGATCGCAATAGGGGCTTGCTACTGAACGCAACTGGAGCGCTTGCGTGACCCACTTCTAGCCTTTTTCTCGTTTTTGGCCTTTTTATGCACAAATCTTACCACCGTTCCTTCCTACCGCCTGTTCTGCGCTCATGCCTAAATGCTGCACTTGACTCAAAGCTCAGAAACATGTTAAATCACAAAAAGAAAAAAGGCCCCCTATCATGCTTGTAAATTAAACAGCACATAAAAAGAGGGATGACACAACGAATATATAACAGAAGCAAAACGTCACGTAGGACAAATTACGTCGTATCTAAAGCACCCCTGCTGTTAATATCAGGCATGTAAATAGTCACCTGCAGCTTAAGCTAGCAAGCCTCGATAGTGCAGGCATCACTTCTAACAGGGAACTGTAGTCAAGTCAGGTAACATGGGCGACCAAGTTTTGTACCCTGTCGTCAACATGTTAGCAATAATTACTCGCGCCTTTCATTTTGTTGCCACTCTTACACGCACACCAAGAATGAATTGTCCTCCTCCATGTACATGACACCTGGTGCGACAGGGGAAAAAGAGGGGGTGAGACATATTGAGGCATGAGAGGAACGCAGTGACAAGCGAGGGATGTCACAGACACTAGGAGTCATCATGATGCGTGACGTTTTGACAGCAGGACGAGAGAGGCAGCGTGAATGGAAGACAAGAGCGGAAGATGACAGCATTGGTAATTCAATTCCCTGACAGGCTTGAGGAGTGGTCACACTGCCTGGGCACTGTTTTCCTCCACATACCTATGACAAGGGGAGCTGTTCATTGCTTTGTTAAAGAGAAGGACAGAACTCACCGGGCAGCTTGCCCAAGAAGGCTGGCTTGTCGTAGTTGTTGTGGCAGAATTTGAGGAACTCCACGAGGGCGGCCTCAGTGATGTTGTAGCACTGGCCTTGGAGGGCGGCCTGCATGGCAGGCATGTCCCATGATCTATGAGCTCTCATATTCCCTAGCAAGCTGGGTGAAGGTTGCGGTGCCTGGTCACTCCTTGTCCTTTGTTCATGTGGAGTGGAACTCTCGCTGCCTGGGCAACTTTTTTTGATAAGTGGTCTGGGAGCTCTGGCCTTTGCTCAGGTGTGGCATTCGTGGTTTAAACGAATGTCCGCTAGGCAAGCGTACAATTTGACACATGTTTGCCATGATCCACAACAAACTGAAGAGGAAACAACGTGTGCTAGCCTGGCCTACGAGGGGGGAACTGACCTATCGGCACTAAACCTGCACCTCCTTGTCACTGCAAATGTGCGAGCTAGTGCTTGAAGCTGAGCACCTTCAAAAATCATACCAGCGGCACGCACACACCAGGTTGACCTGACAGAGCGTTCTGACAGAGCACTGCATAGCATGACACACCACACACGTCCCTGCAACACCACACGCACACACTTATAGGACGGTCCATTTTTGTATTGCTTGCTTCAATCGAGGGAATTACGCGGAAATCCGCCAATGTGGTGTGTGAGCTCAACCAATATAACCAGCAACTTACCTGTTGCCACAGTTCAAAACGTCAATAGCCCATGAACTTGACTTAAACACGACATGACCACACATGCACACACACGCACAAGCACAGGCACACACGCACACGCACACGCACAAGCACGTGCACACTCACACACACACATGTACACACAGAACACACACCCGCAGCTCGTCCACAGGGATATTCCTTTCAAACTCGTCGTGCAGGACTTGGATGGCAGAGCTGACAACAGCCACTTGCTCGTTGCTCAAGTTGCTGCCCAGTACCTGCACATGCATTTATACAAACAATTGCACAATAGTGCACACGCAATAGGGTTACACATGCCAGGTATACTGCTGTTCCACTAGATGTTTGCCTTTGATGACACACAAGCACTTCCAAGTACGAGGAACATGCATGCTTATGCACACAAAATAAAACAAGGCAGGTACAGCGCTGGTACTATGATCCTAATTGCCTTGAAAGCTGGCGCCTCTGCCTATCTGAAATGCTTCATTGCAAATAGCAAATAGTCAAAGTGCATGCAGCATCTGCTGCGCAGCGAGAGCGACTCGTTGGCAAAGGTTGCCAACTTACTTGATTGCTGACTTAAGAAGACATCCTTGTGCTTTACCTGTGGGCTGTGCATGCTCGTTGTGGTCAAGCCCATCGCGCGTGCTTGCGCAGCAGTGGCTTGGCGCTTTGCGTCTCGGCTTGTGCCTGCGCACAGAAAGGGCGCACCATGTTGTGCGCTTGCGTGAATGAGAGTTGATCACGAGACGGTGCCAAAGTCACGCTCTCACTTGTGCGGCACCGTTTCTCGTTTGCCAAAACCATGCTCTCACACGTGCAGCACCTGTGCAGCACCAATGAAAGTTTTTTGCAACAGGGTGTGCGTGCATTATTGCTAGCATGTGAGCAGGTCTTGGTGGAGCACCTGTGCAGCACCAATGAATGTTTTTGCAACAGGGTGTGCGTGCAATTCTGCTGGCATGTGAGCAGGTCTTGGTGGAGCACCTGTGCAGCACCAATGAATGTTTTTGCAACAGGGTGTGCATGCAATCCTGCTAGCATGTGAGCAGGTCTTGGTGGAGCACTTGTGCAGCACCAACGAATGTTTTTGCAACAGGGTGTGCGTGCAATTCTGCTAGCATGTGAGCAGGTCTTGGTGGCAAGCTTGCACAGGTGCCGGCAAGCTGCACGTGCTGAGTGTATCCTCGTCTACATCACCACACATTCCCAACGTGCGCACAGATAAGGAGCTCACACGCACGAGCAGCGCACTCACACAAAGGAACCTTCCCACGCGCATGCACCCAACCGTCATTTCCCTTGCCGGCACTTATAGGCCAGTATTATAATGTTCTTCGCTGATTGGATAACACACATTTCAACTACCAGTGCACAAACACTACCCATTACAAGCACCCTTAATCCTACAAGGTTGCTGCTCCACGACAGTACTTATATGACTGTTGCATGTGCATCTATTGTATGCTTTGAGATCCGGGCACACAACTAATCGGCACCACCAACGTAACATCCAAGCAAGACACCCTGTGCCAGCCTGAAAATAAGCTGTTAGAAGCAACTAAAAGCCATTGTACGCAAGCCAAGAGCATCAAAAGGCTGTAATGCTTGCTAAGTCGCTTTTGGACTTCACGTTGCTTACTTTCAGACGGGCACGTGTAATCAATCAATTGGTCCCACTATTTCACCACCACCACCACCACCACCACCACCACCACCACCACCAAATTCCAATCACACCTGCTTCCCCGTCTGCACCGCTTGGAGATGCCCCCCTGCGTTTCCTTTGGCTGGAGGGAGCGGGCCTGTGTGTTTGTGCAGGAGAAGAGGACACGAGTACATGGCACGAGTAGGTGACACGGTCAGGGCCAGTCAGGGAGGAGGACAGGGTCAGGGTAGAAAAGGAAGAGGTAAAGGGAAAAGGAAAAGGAAAAGGAAATTACGAGAAAAACTACGGGGCCAGGGCCAGTCAGGGAGAAGAACCAGGGTCACGTTTGAATAGAGAACTGCATAGGCAGTGAATAACAATTCCTGGTAGTCACCGGGTCGGTTGGAAACCGGGGTAAGTTTGTATCCTTCTAACTTTTGAGCGGATGCGGAGGGTCCTGCCATTGGTTTGCGTGCTGCATTCAGTCAGTCGGGGAAGGTTGCTGGCCATTGCTCTGGGCGGACACAGGGTCAATTGAAAGCAGGCTCAGTACAAAACAGGGTCAGTTTTGACCAGGGTCGTGGGAAATTTCAGGTCACCCAGCACTACCTCTATTAAGGAATCAAAACCCTTGATGCGGAGGGCCTCTGCTTTCCCTGGCTCTGCCACCACCGCCACCGCAAACCAGCAAACGGATATATCGACACACACGCCCTCAACTCGCCTTGTGCCTGCAGCTGCGTTGCAATGCGGCTGTTGTTTTTTCTGCTGCTACTGCCGCTGCCCCCTTTGTGTGTTTTGTGTGTTGCCCCCTGACCAATTCCACTTCCACCACACATCAACAAACAGATCACCCAAACACACATACACTCACACACTTGCACATGCCGCTGCCTCTGCCCTCTTTGTGCGTTGCCCCTTCTAACCAACCCCACTTCCACCACACACTCTAACAAGCACCTCATGCTCACCTTGCACCTGCCGCTGCGTCGCCTTGTGGCTGCTGCTGCTGCTGTTGCTGCTGTTGCTGCTGCTGCCGCCTTTGCCCCCTTCTCGCGCTGCCTCCTCTAGCCCCACCATCCCCACCTTCGTCATCATCCTCATCCATAGCCTCGCCCCCTTGTGGACCATCATCCTCTAGGTCATCTTCCTGCATGTGACAACCAAGTGACCAATGCCGTTGTGATTCCTGACATCACACATGGACTCATCCCCTCACACATCATCGCCCCCCACTCGGTCATTTCCCTGTGCATGCAGCTACTACTAACCTTACTAATCCCTGACCCTTACCCTACACCCTGACCCTCACCCAATTCAGTGACTGAAGGTGATGCAATGACCACGGACATCATCACGAGTGGCCTCAATCCCACGCAATATATGTATTCCCACGCACAATATATGTATTCCCACGCACAATATATGTATTCCCACGCGCAATATATGTATTCCCACGCGCAATGTATGTATTCCCACGCACAACGTCATCCCCTTCTGTATAAAGGAAACATGAGACCAAAGAAACCAGTCCATGGTACTCGCAACTAAATCATCTGCGTGTGTGGGAACGATCAACGGCAAAGTGTTTATAAGTGACGCTGCGGCTTGTAACGTCAATGCCTCGTTGCACATTGCTCCAACCGTACGTAGCCTCCTCCACACACACACACACACACACACTTGCACGCAATGGGCTTGCAGTTTGTTAGCGAGTATTGTCTGCAAGGGGCACACATATACCACACTTCCAAACGCTGCTGACAAAATCAGGCACCCAGTCGGAGTCCGAAACGTGACCTTGTAGCCTGAAGTGCGCTGCAATTTCCCACCCATTCTCAAGTGATGGCTAAGCAGGGATCGTGCCACAGCCACACCAACAATCATGTGCATGCAGGGTGCCATGATGAGCACAGAATATGTAGAACCACGCACCTCTCCTGGCGTGATTTCACAAACAGTGGTCCAAGATGCAGCGTGTTACAGCCACACCAACAATCATGTGCATGCAAGGTGCCATGATGAGCATGGAATTGTAGAACCACGCACCTCTCCTGGCGTGATTTCACAAGCAGTGGTCCAAGATGGAGCGTGTTACAACCACACCAGCAATTATGTGCATGCAGGGTGCCATGATGAGCACAGAATATGTAGAACCACGCACCTCTCCTGGCGTGATTTCACAAACAGTGGTCCAAGATGCAGCGTGTTAC
>Ga0307942_1001516_pt1 | contig 18566 bp, 15 predicted proteins | sample OrgLakmetagen175_FD_201846 | JGI IMG/M metagenome (GOLD analysis project Ga0307942, IMG submission 201846) | Saline water microbial communities from Organic Lake, Antarctica - #175 | ecosystem: Environmental > Aquatic > Non-marine Saline and Alkaline > Saline | place: Antarctica: Organic Lake... | reverse complement strand
GAAAGGAAATCATGAACAAGTTGGTTGTTGACCTGTTGCAGCAAAAAGGGTTGGGCTGCTGAAAAGTCCTCAAAAAAAGGTGAAAACAGAAAGGAAAAGTGTTTCCTCAGCTCACAAACTTGATGGTTCATGAAGGTCATCAAACGAGCTGGGCCATCCTCAAGCTGAGGTGGGAAGATAAGCTGTTGCTGTATGCAAAGTCTGACCAGATGTTCATGCGGACAGTCCAACAAATTGTGTTCCTCATCCTGAATAGTGTGCCAGTCACATCTGTCACAGATCCTGAGCTCATAGGCCTTCTACTCCTGTCATGACGCATTTTTTGGACCAGAAAGTTGTGGCCAGAAAGGCGAAGGCACGAAAGTGCGCGGCTGAGGTTGCTGGGAATGTCCAAGCAAAGTGCTAGTATTTCCAGCGGAATGTGAGTAGAATGCCCCCAGGTACCAACTACAGGATTACAGGTTAAGCCATCAGTCAAAACGTGCGACTGCTAGGCTGCGTGCAGGTGCCACCTACAAGCCCTTTGCTGGGGTTTTTAATGGTAGCAGCTTAGAGTCTCATTATCACGCCCAAATCAGTGGTATTGACTGATAGTGTGACAAAAAGCATTGCGTTCGTTTTCAGTTGAGGTCTTGAACTATTTTTATTCATGTATTCAGCCAATAAGCTGGGGAAGCCAATTCATTGAAGGAAATCTTCAATTCAATTCAGCAAGTTACTTGATGTGCTGAGTCTGCTCTTTGCTGTGACAATGAATGATCTGATCAGCCAAAGCAGCTTTTTAATTTTCGGCACACTTTGACAACATCATCCCAAACCTGGAACGCACCTTTTTGTTAGTGCTTTGTCATGCCCAATCATTGGCAGCGACGAATCGTGTGACGGAGCAGTTAAATTGGTTGACAGTTGAGAGTTTCTTTATGTCTTGTTCAATAAGCTGGATGGCCAGTCTTGATAACCTTTATCTTGTCACGCCCAATTGTTGGCAGTGACGATTCGTGTGATTTGGTTAGTTGGTTTTTCAGTTGAGGTTGTTTTGCCTTGTCTTGTGCAATAAGCTAGGAAGCCAGTTTATTGAAGAAAGCATTTTCTGGTTTTGATATTGCGGTATTCAATTAGCTCAGTAAACTACACAATGCTCAGCCAGATGGTTAAGTAAACTATAGATTGTTGTGCTGAGTCTTATAATTTGCAGTGACAGTGATTTGCTATGACAATCTTCTGGATTTGATAGTTTTGGTAATCAATTGACAACATGTGAACTCTAAGAGGTACCATTAAAAGGGATCCTCAAGAGACCCTGTGCCGTGTAAGGTCTCCGATTCTATTTGTTCGTTCGTTTAGCGATGTTAATAATATGTAACCACATTGAGGCTGAGAGGTCCGTCTGAGTCATGGGTCCCAGCTACGGAGAAGGAGCAGCAGTGTGGCAACCTTAGCTGAGTAGACTCAGAATAGTAGACACACATACATATGTGCAGAGAGCGCACAAGGGCATGAGCCAGAGAACTGGTAGAAGCATTAGGGACCAGCGATGCAAAGCACTCACTCCTCTGCTGGATGGTTTTTCTACCTTGGAGGCCTTTCTTGGTCCGAAGGCGCACCAATATCAATAGATGTGCTGAGTCTTATACTTTGCAGTGACCGTAATTTGATCTGACAGCTTAGCAATTATTACAAGAAAACTGTATGCATTGCTTTCTCCATTTAACAGCAGCCCTTGCAAATGTAAGAAACAATTAGTGGGACACCTCAAGTTAACACCATGCTCACTAGGTGCGTAGGGGAAGGGAACGGGAATCAATCTATAATGAAAACAGGAAACGACGGAAGTTTGAGAATTGCTGTCCAAGAGCAACACCAGAATCTTTAGAAATATGGTAGTACAGTTGAGCGTCTCCATTGCGAGGACCCTACAGTGGCCGCAATCCCAATCGGGAAGGAAGTTATGGCGAAGCAAATACAACCAGATGAAAACACCTGCCCTCATATATCACACACACAGGGACGCTCAAATCCATCCCTTTCTCACATACCCTCAAAGGTGCATAAAGAACTGCCCTTTTGTTGCATGAAAAGGGGGGGTCCAACGATCAACCTAGATGGTCTTCACCGTCCTTGTGCCGTTCTTGTCAATGACTTTGATGATGTACGCTGAGGGTGCCACTACTAATCTCCGCTTCACCTCCTCAATGCCCTGCAAGCAATGGGATGAGAATTAGTTAGCATGCTTTGCACGCTTTACGCTAAGCAAGTTAACAACATGCCTGGCACCCAGGTTTACCTGCAATCATGACCTTTGAACACTCAGTTTATCAACACACACACTGTTCTAGAGCTTCGTCAATACCCATTACTCTCTTGTAATTTAGGACTACTAGGTAAGTTTGAACCAAATATTTTGACCTGTGCAACATAACGATTCAGGAGCACCGTACGCAAGTTGTGCACATGCATCTGCCACCCCGCAGCTGCCACGCCACACTCACCTGCTCCATCATATTTAAGGCCTCTGCCTCTGTGACCTCCGGTCTCCACATCTTGTCAAATAACGAAAGCACAAACATGGCACCTGCACACAAAGAGAGTATGCACTGTTTAAAAATTAAATTGTTTCAGGATGGCTTTGGCCCAGTCCCTGCAGCAAGGCTCTTCTCATGCCCAGCCCTCCCTCTTGCCTTTTTTCCTGTTCCTCCCTTATTACCTTGTGCAAATTGCAGCCTGAATGCTTGTGCACTGCACTTATAAGGACAAGGATGTGCAGTATGGGCTGCAATGCATGTTGTCTGAGGGAAACATGGCAATTGCCAGCTCTTCTGCAATCAGTCCCATCGCTCTTTTCTCCCACCGTCCCCCTCAGCAACCCCCCTTGGATTTCCCCCTCTCTCTTCCTAGCGGTAAAATCCTTGAAAGCTGAGGAAACGTGGGTGCGGGTGTATTCTCGGAATTGACACTAAATGTGCCACTGCTTGCGTGGAGGGCACAATGCAATGTTCGATGTGCACAAATTGCATGCAAATGTTTGCTTTGCAATGCAAATGTGCATGCGTGCGTGCGTCATGCGTGCGTGCGCGTGCGTGTGTGTGAGTGTGTGTGTATGTGTGTGTGAGAGTGTGTGTGTGTATGTATGTGTGTGTGTGTGTGCGCGTGCGCATAGTGTGCATACCTTTGTTAGCGAAAAACACAAGAGAAAACTGCTGCATCGCATGATACATTAAGCATCCCTTGAACCCATTGCACACCTCATGAAGGTGTAAAAGCACACAGGTGAGCAACGCAAATGAGAGAGCAAACACGCTCACCGTATCCCGTCCCGCCTGTGTTGATCTTGTTTAGGGTTGCTAGATAGTCCATCCAGTACAAGGATGGTCCTGTCTTCTCGTCGTATCCAGCTAGGAGCAGGTTGCATTGGTAGGGAGACTGGCAGGAGGGCGTGCAAGGGGGGAGCGAGTGTTAGAGGTACAGAGTACACAGATGCGCGACATACGTGTGGGCCTTTCTGTGCCCAAAACCATTACCCTCCTCATGCAGCTGCATCCTGGTCCAAAGCAGCAGCAAGTTGGCTGTCTTGTTATGCATGCTCCCTGTCACAGCAGAAGCAAACAAATCCTCCCTGTGTACCTTCCGCAATGCCTTAGCCAGCTCTCCCCGCGTGAGGTGGGCCACCGCGTGTGTGGACAGCTTCGTGTTGTTTCTTAACTCGTACAGCTTGGTGTTGGCGATAATGAACTCGGTGAAGTTCACGCGGTCTCCTGCCTCGCCTGAAATGCCAAAAAGTTTGCTGCTGTCGATGGGCACCAGCTTGTCCTCGTCCTGCTTGATGGTGATGATGGAGTGCGAGGCAGTCGTATCACTGCACACCATGACAAAGTCCGGGCCCTGTATGCAGGAAATGGGGGGAATTGCCACAGATCTAGTTTCGGGTGTCCTCTTCCTTCAACCCAGTGAAATTCAAAACGTCAGAATGCAATGCAGCACCTTGATGCCCATGAGGTAGTCCATCCTGACTCTTTGCTATTGACAAAATGTGTCTAGTAGTACTCTCTTCTGTCTATTCACACATCTACAGGAATTAATTTACTGCCTGTATTCATAAATTTGTAAACAGCAGCAGAGGCTAAAAGTTCCATCCATATAACATGCAATTCCAGAAAACCCCCGTGGCCACCCCCGTTCAGCCGTGCTACAGGTTCCCCAGCAAGCGGATGCGGCAAGCTGCGCTGGTCAGCAGCTGCTCTTTGTCAGAGGTATCTCTTGCGCATACAAACATGAAGCATTTGTGTTGCATGTACCTATTGCAGTCGCAAAAAGCACGAAACAATAGCACACTTATTGCTATTTCACAAAAGCTTCCTTTTCTTCCCTACAAAGCGAGCAGGGCGTGCCTTGCAGCCAATGCTGAGTTATGGAAGTGGTGCGTTCAAAACTTTGAAATTGGGTCAGGCAGCCTAAACCCTAACATAGCTCGAATTTAGGCACAGGTGCACGAAGGTGTGCACAAAAGTATGCGCGTAATAGGATGCCTTGTAATTACCCTTTCTCATAGCACATGCTACATATCAATTCTGCAACGTGTTTCTTAGAACACAACAGAGCTGTCATACAGGCACGCTTTCTTTGTAAGAACAAAATGGCATGCAAATTGTTGTTTGCTCTCCCTATCGCTTGCTTTTGCCATCACGCTTACCCTTTGCATCTCTCTCTGCCGTTAAATTTCAGCTTTTCAAAATGCACGGGCTAATCAGTGGAGCTTGGAAAACCCAGATGGCACCGTGATCTGTTCGGTGGCGGAGAATAAGATCAGTACGCATCTATTACATGTGCGTTTCTGCTTCCCTTTGCAAGTCTGCTGCTGTAAGACTCGTGTGCTGCACCACCATATTGCAGCAATTTACGCGTTCACACATACATCCGTGAATTTTTATAGGTTTTGGGGTTGTAGCAATTTGTCTAAAATGCTACGCAGGGTGCTCAATGCTCAAGCCAAATTGGTGTGTAGCGGAGGTCTTCCCCAAAAGAAACCACGCACATGCACATACTCACAGCACGCATACACACATTCACATGCGTGCAAGCTGTTGCATGCACAGCCTCAAATTTAAGTGCTCGCATAAGGCTCAAAGCAACACACATACACGTGCGCACGCATGCACATACACACAACCCACACACACATCTACACACACGTACAAACAAACACACATGCACGCAAGTATGAATATTTCACAGGGACTTCTAACACCATACATACAAGCAGGACAAAATGTCTCAGCTGGCCCCCAAGGTCCCATCCTCTACACTCTGCTACCCCCCGGGTTATCGCGGCACGCCAGAGGCACGTGCCGCGATGGCGAGGATGGCACAGCGCACGTTCATGCAGGTCGGTGTCTTGTACCTTGGTGCATGTGGTGCATTAAATCTTATCCTGACTGATTATTCTTGCACATCTTGACAGTGAGGCGGTTGCCTACTTGCGCATGACTGTAACTTTTCGAGTACATTAAACCCCATTTGATTATCTTGCTGCTGTCTTTAAACACCTGGGGGCCCAGATGTATCCAGTTATGCAACATTTGCTGAGTTTATAAGCACTGGCAAAGCACTGTTTGCTGAGAAATTGCCGCACTACAGTTTTGCTTTCATTTCCAATGCGCACACAACAACAACAAGTCACCATGCTGATAATGTATTGACTACATGCATAAGTGACTAAATAATTAAAGTAGTTCTTTTTTGGAATGCCCCACGGAGAAGGATAAATTGGAGGGGGCCCCAAAATGCTGTTTGGCTCTTGAGAGTGATGCCAGGAGCTGTAAAGGCAAAGTACATGCCTTTGAGAGGATTCAGCACAATTTTAATATTAATTGTTCTCCTGAGCTCAACTTTCTACAGGCACTTTCTACAGGCACAGCAGCCACCAAGACCATAGGCACCAAAACCAAAGGCACCAAAACCATAGGCATATCTACTTTGCATGTGCTACTAGATCCTTGCAAAGGGAACAAAGTGCTCGAATTCATTTCCTTTGTGTTGTTGCCACATCCTCAGCCCTAATATCAGACATTCCTTCCGAATAACCCCAATAAAATGTTGCCAGTGCAAAATTGAACCTACAGGGCGTTGATGTCAATCCAGACAACCTTGTCATGCTAGCTGGTGCGGGTGCGGTCCTGGACACCTTGTTTTGGTAGGTGCCCTTGGTCGTCAGATTCATGCAGCCCTTGGTTGTCAGATTCATGCGGCCCTTGGCTGTCAGATTCATGCGGCCCTTGGTTGTCAGATTCATGCAGCCCTTGGTCGTAAGATTCATGCAGCCCTTGGTCGTCAGATTCATGCAGCCCTTGGTTGTCAGATTCATGCAGCCCTTGGTTGTCAGATTCATGCAGCCCTTGGTTGTCAGATTCATGCGGCCCTTGGTTGTCAGATTCATGCAACCCTTGGTTGTCAGATTCATGCGGCCCTTGGTTGTCAGATTAATGCAGCCCTTGGTTGTCAGATTCATGCAGCCCGTGGTTGTCAGATTCATGCAGGTGCCCGTGGTTGTCAGATTCATGCAGGGGTACAGGGACGCTGAAGCATTTCAAAAAATCCCTGCTGAAACTGATGGGAACAATAGGGGGTCCAAAACCGGACCTTCACCCCCAGACCCCTGGACCAACATGCCCCCAAAATTAATGAAAACATTCTTGGGGTATGCACCTCTGTAGCTGATGCACCTCTGTAGCCGGGTGATGCACCTCTTATAGCTGGGTAGCACCTCTGGGTAGCACCTCTGGGTAGCTGGGTTATGCACCTCTGTAGCTGGGTGATGCACCTCTGTAGCTGGGTGATGCACCTCTATAGCCGGGTGATGCACCTCTGGGTAGCATCTCTGTAGCTGATGCACCTCTGTAGCTGGGTGATGCACCTCTGTAGGTGGGTAGCACCTCTGGGTAGCATCTCTGTAGCTGATGCACCTCTGTAGCTGGGTGATGCATCTCTATAGCTGGGTAGCACCTCTGGGTAGCACCTCTGTAGCTGATGCACCTCTGTAGCTGGGTGATGCACCTGTAGCTGGGTGTTGCATCTCTGGGTAGCTGGGTGATGCACCTCTGTAGCTGGGTGTTGCATCTCTGGGTAGCTGGGTGATGCACCTCTGTAGCTGGGTGATGCACCTCTGGGTAGCTGGGTGTTGCACCTCTGTAGCTGGGTGATGCACCTCTGTAGCTGGGTGATGCATCTCTGGGTAGCTGGGTGATGCATCTCTATAGCTGGGTAGCACCTCTGGGTAGCACCTCTGTAACTGATGCACCTCTGTAGCTGGGTGATGCACCTGTAGCTGGGTGTTGCATCTCTGGGTAGCTGGGTGATGCACCTCTGTAGCTGGGTGTTGCATCTCTGGGTAGCTGGGTGATGCACCTCTGTAGCTGGGTGATGCACCTCTGGGTAGCTGGGTGTTGCACCTCTGTAGCTGGGTGATGCACCTCTGTAGCTGGGTGATGCATCTCTGGGTAGCTGGGTGATGCATCTCTATAGCTGGGTAGCACCTCTGGGTAGCACCTCTGTAGCTGATGCGAAGCTGCCCTCTGCATATTTCTGATAACACTGCGACAGATTTACGTCTCTAGTGCCCGCAACTCAGGTGTAGGCACCAATGGTGTATCAAACCACTGATCAGTGCAAACACTCTGGGTCCTGATTCTCAGAACAATCCAACATGTTGCTTCCTGGATCTGATCAGGCTGATCTGCTAATTGAACGATTTGCGGTGCTCATCCCATGCCCAATATACCTGATTCGGTACATGTTCCAATATTGCTCCCTGGTCGCTGCAAGCTGAATGTTAATTGAACGATGCGGTGCTCATCCCAGACCCAATGTACCTGATTTTTCAAAAGACCCATGATGCTGCTCCCTGGATGCTGCAGGCTTATCTGCAATTCGGATGATGCGGTGCTCATTCCAGGCCCAATCTACCCTGCTTTCTTAAACGACCTCCAGGTAGGCCCTGCAGGCAAAGTACGTGGAGGAATGTAATGAAAAAATGATGTGGTGAACAGTGCCACCAAAAAACGAACAGAAAAAACTATGCAGGCAGTAGAAAACCACTCCTCACGATAAATGTGAAAAAATTTCCCACTCCAGGAACGAGCACTGTCAAACTCCTCAGCCACAGGAAAAAGAAAAATGGCGTTAGTACACAGCAGTCCCCCCATGGGATTCACTTTGGTACTCAGTACCTGTAAGAGTCTTCCACAAAAAGAGCAAACGATAATGATGGCAGGCTTAAAGTATGAGTTGGTAATAAAGTAATAATTTTTGCAATGGATGGTGCTACGACAGGGTGGTCTTCTGATGGGTTGTTTCGCTGATTTCTTTTTTGTTGAGTGAGGAAACTCTAGTTTGAGCTAGGAATAACATGTGGATTGGCAATACACAGATGAGGAAATCGAGATTCAGTCAGAAAATCTAGGTTTAGGTGTGGAATATATAGCCAAGGCACGATTGTGCATGTTGATTGCAGACACAATGCTTTTCAGTGAGGCCGTTGTCTGCACCTTTAGCAAAAGGGAAGACGGACTGCGGAGTATTCACACAGCCCTTGTCCGTTCGTGTGGGCTTCCTTAGGCACATCTCAAGATCTGGGATACCTGGTGTGCAAGTAAGGTCATAACCGGTGTGCAAATGCCAAATGCCATAAGGCAAACAAGAAGAAGTTGTCATTCGCCGTCTTGCTCACCCCTTCGCAATGCCCCCAAACACTGTGTGTGCAGGTACGGGACAATACTCATCCAGGTAGGTAGGGAGAATGGGGAGAAGCGGTGCAGAGACAGGTAGACGAGGCAAGCTTGCACATCAGCGTAGTGCAGTAATGTCGTAAAAAGTGCAAAAGTTGATTGCCTTTGTATGTGCTTAATTCATCCTATGTTGTGTACGTTGAAGAACTGCAGTAACATCAAAGTTGCCGAAAGTTGCTTGAAGTACCAAGTACTTATCAATTTTCAAATTGAACCAAGAGGCGGGCGTTTTGGTTTCAGCGCTCTATGGGACAACCACCACTTGTTCCCGCAACATGACCTCCCAACTGCACAAGCATCCACACATCAGCAAGCAGGTCATCATACAGCGTATAAAAAGACCTTTAATAACATGCAATTTTGCACTTGTTTACCTGCACAAAAAGCCACATGGTAGCATCGATCAAGTAGGTTTGACGTGGCAACAAATTCCAAGAACATCTCTGTAAAAACATGCAATCCAGTGATTTTCCATCTGCACGAGGAGCCACCTGAACGCATCAGTAGGCATTTGGATGAAGCTGCAGCCAATGAGGCGGCTCAAGGCAGGAATGTTCGCGCCTTCCTGCTGACCAACCCCAACAACCCTTGTGGCACAATGTAAGACGCTGCTGAATGTTGGACAGGGCGCTTCGTTTGTATTGGCCCAAAGATAGAGAGAGCATTGTGCGCATGTATGAAGGAAGAGCGTTGTCTGTATGAAAAAATCAATGGCGGCAAGCATTTGGCAGAGCATTGTGCGCATGTATGAAGGAAGAGCGTTGTCTGTATGAAAAAAACGATGGCGGCAAGCATTTGGCAGAACATTGTGCGCATGTATGAAGGAAGAGCGTTGTCTGTATGATAAAAACAATGGCGGCAAGCGTTTGGCAGAGCCTTGTGCACATGTATGAAGGAAGAGCGTTGTCTGTATGAAAAAAAATGGCGGCAAGCATTTGGCTACCTAGTTGGCATGGAGGTCATTTAGCTGCTAGCTGAAACACAAGTTGTAGGGAAATTGTCGCCATGCTAAAAAGAAGGCTCATAGTTCGAGGCTGATTGTTTGACTCCGTTATGCCCTCACAGATACAAGCCAGAGACCGTGCTGGAAATTGCAAAATGGTGTCTGCAGAATGAGGTGCATCTGGTCAGGTAAGCTCTTCTGTATGCAGCAGATAGCCTACTGAAACAGGCACTTATACGCGTATTTGACTGCTTGGAATATGTGTTGAAGAAAAGGCATACAAGAAAGATCTGGTTCCAGCTAGGTGCCCAAGGACGCTACCCCTCCAAACACGAATGTCCGCAAAGGAGGCCACTGCAAACTAGTGCCCAATCATAAGACGTGCGGTGCTGAAGTAAAGGGGTGCACAAAATGGACATTTGGTTTACAAACGTAAGATGTGCATTGGTGGGGCGAGGGCGGGCATCATGAAGGGGAGGGTCCCAACGTCTTAACCGACCCTGCACTTGCAGGTGGACCTCCAAACATTGCGGCAACCTCCCCTTTAGCACCTTGCTTAACAACTTACTGTCTTATTGCATTGTCTTCCAAGCCAGGCATGCTGGAATTCGTAACAAGCTGTTGTTCTCTGGGTGCCTGAAAAGATACAAGAACTACACTATAAAACCAGCGCATTTTGAAAGTCTTAGCAGGTTGTTTTACTCTAGGCTCTAGGTGCCTGAAAAGAAACAGGAATCACGCTGGTAGAGATAACACGGCATGGACAACGTGCCGCTCTTGCCAAGAGTTTTGGTGAAGTGCAAGCAGCCCAATTTTTGCATTTCTGCTATCACCGTTATAGCCACAGTTGTACCTGGGGAGTACCGTATGTTTAGGGTTGGCCAGAACCATATATATACGGCGTGCATAGGTAATTTTGGCTTGAAAATCACCAAATATACGGTGTATATATACGTATATATACGGTTCTGGCCTACCCTACGTATGTTGCATGGATTGATATCAGGCTCATATCATCGATTTGTACCGTCCGTTGCATGGATTGATATCAGGCTCATATTATCGATTTGTACCGTCCGTTGCATGGATTGATATCAGGCTCATATCATCGATTTGTACCGTCCGTTGCATGGATTGATATCAGGCTCATATCATCGATTTGTACCGTCCGTTGCATGGATTGATATCAGGCTCATATCATCGATTTGTACCGTCCGTTGCATGGATTGATTTCAGGCTTACATCGATTGATATCATGCTCATATCATCAATTTGTACCGTCCGTTGCATGGATTGATATCAGGCTCATATCATCAATTTGTACCGTCCGTTGCATCAATTGATGTCAGGCTCACTTGTTGAAATAGCTCTCCTCATGTGAGGTACCGTATAACGCATTGTTCGGTCTGTGACCTCTTGACTTTCATGTGAAACACCATTTTCAAGCCATGGAATGCAAACAATGATGATTCAAACGAGAAGACAATGAAAAGCAAAGGGAAAAGGAGGAATAGGCTGTGCAGGCAGTGAAAACCGCTCCCCGCATTGATTAAAGAATTGGAAGGGAAGAGGGAAAAGCTATGCAGGTAGCGAAAACCATTCCCCACAAAGGCAAAAAAGGAGCCAGTTTTGAGCTGCCAATGCCATTAAATGTCTCAGGTGCTCCTGCAATTGAGCGTTTCATTACCATTATGCCGTCCTTGATTGCCTGGTGCATGCAGTGGTTAAATCGACAGCAATTCTGTCCTTGCTTTCTTGCTGCGTGCAGTGATGAAATCTATGCCAATTCTGTCTTTGGGAGCCAAGAGTTTATTAGCACCGAGGTCCTGGTGAAGAGAGAGTCAGCAAAATTTGAGCCAGAGCACGTGAGTTGCGTATGCGTTGTGTGTGAAAGCACCTAAACAGTGTGTGACTTGAGTGTGAGTGCATGTGAGCCATGTGTAAGGCGTGTGTAACCTGAGATCGTGAGCAAGTGAGCACGTAACTCAAGTTTGAGAGTGCATTAGTGGTGTAAGGCGTGTGTGTGTAACTTGAGAGTTTGAGCACGTGACTCGTGTTTTAATAGTACATGTTCTAAAGTAAATGATTGCGAGTAAAGGTTTAAGAGTACATGTTTAAGAGTACATGAGCCATGTGTAAGAGGTGTGTATGTGTGTGTGTGTGTGTGACTTGAGAGTTTGAGCATGTGACTCGTGTTTGAGGTGTGTGTATAACTTGAGAGTTCATGAGCCATGTGTAAGGTGTGTGCAATTTAAGTTTGTGAGCACGTGCGATGAGTGTAAAGGATCGCCTGCCTTGCACTGAAATAAGCAACGAGGAGGAGTTGGCTAGTTTTTTGCGTTGGCCAGAACCATGTATATACAGCTGTATACATCCGTGATTCTTGGCAAGGAAATCACCAATTATACCAATGTGCAATTATACGGTCATATACAATGTATGTACACGGTTCTGGCCGACCCTAATACTTTTCTCTGGCTGTGCTATCTGTTCACAGATTATCTGCACCTAAATTGTGGTGTGCCCCTGCATTGGCTGTGGAGGCTGATTCTTGCCTTGCGAGCAGTGCAATGCTTCTTGTGTCTTTTTCTTGCTTCTTCAGCATAGCACCTGCATTAATCCTGAAGGTTGCGTCTTGCCTCGCAAATCAGCCTTGCTGCTAGCACTAAATCAAACCACACTCATTTTGGTGGGATGGGAATGAGGAGCTGCTTGAATAGGTCACAGCATTTTGGGAGGTGCGACTGTGAAAGGGCTGGAGCTCGTCCTGAGCACACTTGGGTGTCATCTGAAAGTCAAAAGCTTCTGGAAGGCATTCAATGAAATTGCTTTTTAGAAAATGTAAACCTTACACACCCCGCACCATGACATCATATTAATTCAATGAACTTGCTTTTTAGGATATTTAAACCTTACACACCCCGCACCATGACATCATATTAATATTACAGGCCGTCTGATGTGCCTAAGATGTCTGTAACTGCATCTGCGACCGCGTATTCTCACGCATTTCAAGCTTCTTGTAGTGGCGTGTCTTACTTTGCGTCTGTGGTTCGCTGCATCCTTCAGGTGGTGCAGATCCTTTTAAAAGCCATGGTAGTATTAACGCTGTGCGTAATATTTTCCTTTGCAGGTCAAGCGCATCCCAGAGTTGCTGGTGAGTAGAATAACTTCCTACAGTCCAACTCAAAGAACGGACTCAGTGCTAACTTTGAAACCTAGCAGTACCCGTCGTCCTTCAAAATAATAACTCTATGAAAAATAAGAGATGTGTGTTACTTATTAAACTGGATGACGCCTTGCCACTTATTTTAAATGATTCAAAAGGTGCAAGCAGTAAATCTGCTCCTCACATCACTTAGAGGATTACATGATGAAGCAAGCACCATTAACATAAGTTGGAGAATAGTAGTCTAGAGAAGCGCCCTACTTAGAGGATTAATTGATGAAACAAGCACCAGTAACATAAGTTGGAGAATTGTAGTCTAGAGAAGCGCTCTCTGCGGCGGCCAGGGCCCAAGTTCGTTAGAAAACGGCGTCAGAGAGGGTGAGAACCCCGTCGGCCCTAGGCTTAGCTGCTTCACGAGGTGCTCTCCACGAGTCGGGTTGTTCGGGAATGCAGCCCACCTAGTTAATGAATTCATCGTTTTTAGGTGGGTGACCTTAGGGATGACGTTTAGGTCGTTTGAAGGGCTGGCCGGAACCGTGTATATACACCGTATATGACCGTATATTTGGTAATTTCCCTGCCAAAAATACCGTATACACACCGTATATATATATATGGTTCTGGCCAACCCTAGTCATTTGGCTGGTTGGCTTGAGGTTATGATCTGCCTCTTAAAAGTGAGTCCAGTAAGCAACTACCTCACATACCAAAATTGGGCCAACAAGTGGCAAGGCAGACACAATATGGGCATGTCAGCTTAGCAAAATTGGCAGGTCAGAAGCACCTAATCACTTAAACACCCTGAACAGGTGAATGAAAATCAGATGTTTATCAGGCGCCAGCACAATTGAAACGACAGACTGACCCAGTTCTTGCACCTAACCACTTTTTGCCCTTTTCTCTTTGCACAGCACGTCATCTTTGGCATGTCCAAGGATTTCTGCGCCAGCGGCCTCCGCGTTGGTGTGCTCCACACTCGGAATGCAGCCATATTGCAGGCACGTCAAAAATTGGTGCACATCAAATTATTTTCCTGCTCGTGACTGCTCTTGCTTAAAGAGGGTGAATGTCATTGCCACTTATTTTGCGCACCGGACCTGATGACTTGTAGCCTCATAGCTGATCATAGTGCATTACATAAGTACATAAGTTATCATCCTCTTCCTAAGAGTCAGCCCAGCCAAGCCCCACCCAAAAGGGGAATTGTAGCCCCTTTCCTGAATTGCACATCTGAGGTCACCCATCACTGGTTTCTTTACATAATTGTAACACTTCTGCATAAAAATTAAGAGTTTGGGGTCAAGGGTGTGAGTGGGGGGCTGGATTTGGATTTGTGCCGTTTCCCTGCCAGAAAGGTGGCATGGGTGTAGAAATGCGGGTTATGGTCCGAATTTCACCAATTCTTTCGTTCCCAGATAGGTTTAGGGTCAAACCATACCCATCACAGCAAAAAAAAGGGGGTTGAAAAATTGCCCTTGAAGGACAGTGTGTGGGCCTGTTTGCTGGCCAAAAATGAAATTTGCTATCTGGCCATCACCTGAGTGTCAAGATCCCTTCAGTATGCTCCTAAGGCATGCCCTGTCATATATTATGGTCTGGGATGCTGAGGTTGGGCCGTGGTGGGCAGCGACAGGCTCTGCTCAGTCCCTCCGGGCACAGACTGATTCGACAAACAATTCCAGATGACTACTACCTAACGAAACTGAGCCACTCAGACTTACGCGGGAAGGCTCCAAAAACAAAATGGCCGAATAAACAGACGCGAGACCAAACGGTTCAGCGGCTGGTGCCTATTGTCGATCTCACTTTTCCCTGCCAAAAGGGGGTCCAAAACCGAACCTTCCCCCCGGACCCTCGGACCTTCACCAATATGTCCCCAATATGATTGCAAACACCCCTGGTAAGTTGATGGTACCGGGAAGAAGCTTTTGGAAATCCATGTTCTGGCAGGGATTTCCACCTTGCCCACCTGGGCACCTCCCGCCACAAACACAATGTGCAAGGGTGCTTAGATACATCTAATTAAGGTTCCTACGTGCTTAAATGTACTTTTCTGCTTTACTTTGGGGCAAGAACTCTGACAGGGATGGCTGGCCTGTCTAAGAGGGGGTGAACTGAGCAACAGCCAAAAAATGTTGCTTTGTTGCAGCCAAGGGGCGCAACAACAGCCAAATTTTTGAGGTATCTGAGCAAAACAATCCACTGAATACAGAGCAGTAGGTGATCCATCATCAAGATCTGGCAGCAAAAAGTGGCGATCGCACGGTTGCTTCAATCTGTGCGCCCTGAATTGCGTTATGTTGCATCGTGAGATGCTGTAGGCCGTGGGAGTTATGACCAAGTAAATAAAAGAATGGAGAAACAAAAAAGAAACACAGATAAGCAGAGTGATAGAGCAGCATATCGCTTTTGCTGCACTACAACAACTGGAGTTCACTGCTCAGCTGGAATCTACATAACTGTGAATCTACAAAACAATGCTACACTGTAACACTGCCGCGAACATACCCAATGAACATTTGAAAGGCATGCCGATTGGGCCTCAAATAACCCCAGCTTCCAGTGTCTTCGTATTACTCAGCGCTCAAGACTGGTTAAGCGTAGGAAAAGGTCATCTGTGTAATCTTATGACTTTTTGCTCACTGCTTCCGCAGGCGATGGACAACCTTGCCTACTTTCACTGCTGCTCAGCACACACACAGTGGCTGGTGACACAGGTATGTACATGTAGTTCATTTTACACTTAAGAAGGAAGTACAACTACCGTACCTTTGTGGACTCTTACCGCACCCCCAAAAAAATAAATAGATTATTGGATTTTGCACTTTTCCCGCACCCCAAGAAAAATTGTTTTGTCCCCTCCTTGCATCAACCCCGCAGGGTTTCTGACCCAGTTTACCATACCAGACAGTTTAAATGCCACAAAAGGTCAAAAACAGAATCACCAGTCAGTTGCATGCTTGTTTGCATGTCAGTTTACTATCTCCAATCAATCCTCTCTGTTCTACTACCCCTTTGCTCCCCCCCCCTATTTTCTGCTCCCTTTTCCTCTGCTGCTCTCTTATCCTCTAGCTATAGCTATTGCTGTTGCTGTCCTCATTGCACTCGCTCTCCCCATTGCACTCGCTCTCCTCGTTGCACTCACTCTCCTCGCTGCTGCTGTTGCGTGCTGTGCTTGTGCTTGCACCAGCTGATGGTGCTGCTTGGGTATGAGCAGCCTTGATGCATGACCTTGTTTTGCGCACCAGCTGACCTTGTTTTGCGCATCAGCTGCCCCAGCTGCTCATCTGTAAGCTGCTGAGATGCTCTGACCTGCTCGGCTGCCTCAAGCACTGCAGCTTCCTCCTCCTCATCATCAAGGCGTTGCACTGGCAGATGGAACTGGGGCAGGGAGGGGGCGGAGGGAGGCCCGAGGGGAGGGGGAGGGGCGGGGGGAGGCCCGGTTGGCCTCTCGCTCATCACTGGCAGCGACCAAAAACGTTAAACCAATCCCGCGTCAACCCTGCAGGATTTAAAAAATATATATATTGAACGTACCCCGCAGGGCAAAAAACAATACTTATGCGGGGTGATATCAACAAGATACTTAAATTACATTTAAATTACGTTGTAAACCAAGCCTCACCTTCAACCTTGCGTGCTTGAGCTCTGCAACCTTGATGCACTGACTCTATAACGACCCTGTTATCAAATGCTACGCAGGTGCTTGAAGACGATGTATTTGTGGATTCCTTTGTTGCCCAAAACCAGGTGCACCTCCGCCACAGCTACGAGACTCTCTCAGGCAAGCAGATGCTAAGTCCGTTGGTGTGTGTGTGTTTGTGACTTGCTGCATTTCTGGTTCCTGCTGTTAGTGCGCTTGCAGTCTTTCTTCACAGTACTCTGTTACTATATTTTTTAAGCTTCAAGGATAAATGACGAAACCGTTTGCTCTTAGCAACAATATAACCCTAATGTCTTTTTTCCCCTTGACTGTGGAGAGTGACTCTCACTGCCTGGTGCCAACACAAAAACAATAAAAACCGTTCTGCTTTGATTTATCCTGTAGCCGTTACACATTGTCTGTGCGGCATGTATGCTGGCTCATGTCCCCCTACCTCCTAAACCACCCAACCGACAACTCCCTTGCAGCTTTAGGTCTCCTGATATCCCCCCTTACAACTCTCATGCATAACACACGTGCAATAACAGGGGCAATGCTTGATGCTGGCATTCCATTCCTTCCAGCCTGCGCTGCCATGTTTTTATGGGTAAGTGCTACCTGTCCTTAGATTTCGAGTGGGGGCAATGTGTATAACTTGTACTAGTACTGATGTTTACGTCTGTCTCCTTTCATTCTCTTTTTTATCAAACATTACGTAATACGTTGCTTCAGATCGACTTAAGCTCCTGGCTGCCTGAACCCACATTTGAGGAGGAGGCTAAACTGTGGGAGGAGATGATACAGCACGGAGTGCTGTTTACGCCAGGTGGGATAAAACACTGCCTCTTAAGGGCAACCTTTCCTGCGCACCACGCACCTCTACGTATGGAAAAAATGCGTTTTGGTGCATCCTTATAGGATGGGCACTTTGTTTTGAAGCCCTCTACTGCAGCATCCATTTTTTTGCAGTTATTCTGCCTAAGTCCCCTATTCGACGCCTAGACGAGAATCGTGCATTGTAGCATTCTCTTTTCTCCTTCCTTTCTCCTTCTGCCTCCATATCTTCCTTCTACAGTCAGCTTCTTTCCCTCCCTTCCCTGCGGCGTATAAACATGCAAAAATTATATGATTTCCTTCCATGTTTCAGAAATGGCAAACTCTGACCGCATACGATGACTAGACCTGCCACTCAATGTGACACATACTCGTTGATTCTGCATTGGTCTGCCAACTCCAGCACCTTTACCTGTGCTCGCAATAGGGCAAGCCTGCAAGGCAGAGAAGCCAGGGTGCTTCCGTATCTGTTGGGCTTGGGTGCAGCCAGATGCGTTACCAATTGCAGTTTCGCGGTTAAAGTCGCTGCTAGATGGTCGGCAGAGAAAAGGCGGCGGGACTCAGACGATCAGCAGTTAACCTTGATTATGCAAACGGAATTTATGAGGGGGTTATTGGTGTAAAGAAGAGAGGAGGATATTCCAGGATGCGGATGATGACTTTCCAGAGAAACTAGGCTGGTGGAGGCGTTTAGGTGCGCTGCAGTGAAGGGTGAAGGGAATGAGCTGCTTTTCATTTTCTGTGATTATCTTGGGGCCAACTGCATCCCTTGGTTAATGGTAGATCACAGCCACGGCATTTGCGCTTTATATCTCTGACATATTTTTTGTTCCATCGTGATAAAAATTGTTACATAAATGATCGACGAAAGGAAAGTTAAAGCAGGCAGGAACTCCCCTCCAATGTCCAAGGATCGCTGTTTGTCACGCCTCCGAGTCGTCATTGTAGGATTAGGAATGCAACATAGCGATGTAACCTTACCTACCTTACCTTAGGAATGCAACATGCCCTAGAAGAGGCTGGGATTTACCGAGTAAGCCATCAGTCAAAAGGGGCTGGGACAAACGTGCCATGAGGACCATCCCTGCGGGTCTCTTTCAACTTGGCCTCGTGGGGGGCTTAAATGTCCCGGCCTTGGGCTCACATGTGTGGGCCACCCCTTTGGACATTTAGCGTTTCTTGGTTGGTGTGGCTCTCTAG
>Ga0307942_1001511_pt1 | contig 18595 bp, 17 predicted proteins | sample OrgLakmetagen175_FD_201846 | JGI IMG/M metagenome (GOLD analysis project Ga0307942, IMG submission 201846) | Saline water microbial communities from Organic Lake, Antarctica - #175 | ecosystem: Environmental > Aquatic > Non-marine Saline and Alkaline > Saline | place: Antarctica: Organic Lake... | reverse complement strand
TCTGCAGTAAACTCTTGCATGGTAATAGCATGCCCAGTTTGAACAGCTCGTACATACAACTCACACCCACGCAGTCCCTGAAAAGCGCTCAGCAATTGAGCTGTCCAGCAGGCACTTGAACGAGGCTTTAAATTGAGATCAGCCTGGACTACCTACCCTCCGCAAAGTGTCACTATTGGTATTAAGCATACTATTGAAAAGCTTGACAGCTGACCGAAACCAGTAGAATTGCAACGGGTCATGTCCACATTCTCGGAGTACAGCCCAATTAGTGGTAGACTGCTTCACACCTAACGTGCCTTTCAGAGAATGCAAATGAAGCGTAGACAGCGGGCTAGAGAACTCTCTGCCTGCCTGCAAGAACCCAGTACCCCATACTTGACTACCATACATGCCAGCAGGAATAACATAGTCTTAGCGAGCCACAAAGAAGTGTGTGGCCTGTCTGCCAAAGCGTGTTCACGCACAAATCTACGTATCCTATAGGCAGAGGCAAGAAAAGGACGGGCCGTGTGTTCAGCAGACTTAGCCATGTCCAAGGTCCTGTAGAAAACCACGCCCAAATACTTAAAGGAATCTTTGTGATAAAGGGTGACACCGCCAACATCAAAAACAGGAACATTTTCACCAGCGGAGTTGAAGTGCACAACTTCGGACTTGGAAGTGTTGACAATTAGATGTTTATTCCTGGCATACACAGCCAACCGACTCAGCCATGATTTGCATATCACAGGGCTCAGAAGTCAGCAAAGTCAGATCATCTGCATGCAACATGTGTGAGACGTGCACACCCGCGGTTCCGGTGATAGCCCCTGATGACCCTGATAGCCCAGGGTATCTAAGCAGAAACTTATAAAAAGCCTGCAACCAACCTCATACAATCACTGAAAGTTTGGCTGGCTTGCTAAATTTTCGCCGCTGTTGTGCATTGAGATTGGTAAGAGCCAGGTTGGGATCAATCCTCTGTGTCTCCTCTGAAGGGCGTATAATGCCTACTAGTAGTCTGCTTGTGCTAGCAGGTATGCACCCTGTGTACCTTTTGCTGGAGATTCAGAAAAGAATAGCCAGAAATTCAGAAAAGAATAGCCAGCTGCTGTCACATACTGCACGCAGTTTTTTTGCGGTTTCTGGCTAATGCGAGTACCTTTTGTGGCTTTCTTTGTGGCTGAGTGCCTAGCCCTTCTCCCTTGATTTTTCTAGTGCCTTATCGGTTTGGTTTCAGGCTTTTCCAAGCTTCCGCTCAGATGCCCCCCAGAGGCATATATAGCAATGTAACCTTACCTTACCTAATGCGAGTACCAAGCACACATCGACATTTTAAAATCAAGAGGATCAGCAAAAACCGTCCTGTCTGACTCAGCAGGGGCTCAAGCACCTGCCAGTGAACTTTCCTTAATCATGCTTGTTGAGATTTCTTTCCCCTTGTACACTTAATGCTTCTTGCCCTTTCTATTATTTTGTGTCCTTCTGGTCTGGCTTCAGTTCACAAACATCAGGATTGGGGAAGCAAAGAACAGATAATTTGAGAATGTGCATTGCCCAGCAAGCACTTACAAAGGGTTTACAAAGGGGGGTAACCGGCAGCCACATGTATTGGGCTGATAGGCATTGCTGGATCAGCCAGCGTAAAGTAAACAAGCACTTAAACATACTTAGATTTAGGTTATAAATGACCAGGCAGTAGAATAATAGTGAGAAAGAATGACTGAGAAGAGAAAATTAAGCGGTCAGCGGCAGTGGGATTGCAGAGCTCCCCTATACAAGCTCATATTAAAGACTTAAAAAGGCCACTTAGCCAGACATTTTATCAGCTACCAAAACGCTCACTACAGAGCTTGAATTTGCATTCAAGACGCCTTAGCTTTCTAAAAGACAGGCAGGAAAAAGACATTGGAATGTGACGAATTCACGACAAAGGCTGGCGTGCCTCTTTGCAAAGCTAAAATCGACATGCAGGTACAAAAAACGAATACACAAGAAGTTCACGGGTGCTGACTTAAATAGAAAGGGTGTGCGCTCGAACACAGAAGTAGGCTACATTTAACAAAGACATTGCATGAGAGCAAAGGGGAAGTATGCAAGGGCAGTGCACCTATAAGCACATCCCTCAAAAACATTTTATTTTCATTTGTCTGCATTTAAACAGCAAAAGTACTTATATAAAAGCGTTACCTGGCTGCGCCCATTGCCTTGCTTCAATGCTACCGAAACACACAGGGGCGATTCCTGTGCTACTCGTGCAACCAGAAAGGCTTTGAAGACAACACACTCAAGCACCCCCCATCCGACGTCATTTGCTCCTCCCAAATTCACCCAACGCCTGACCTGTCGTTAGGATCAAAGGTGGAAGCAATTTGATGTGCACAAGTGCGCAACCTGATACTTCAGGTCCCCAGCCACACGTTGGTCTGACTCACACGCACAAAACCTCATTTCAGGCCCATCTTGGCTTCAAAAGCAGTGAGGAGGGCATGCCAACGTGCCATGCCCAAGCGCTCTTTGGAGGTGAGGAATGGAGGCTTGTGCACAACACGCAGCACGTTGTTCCAGTTGCCACTTGCATCAAGGACCTGCACAGAGCGTACAAGTGTGCATTGCTTGTGTGTATGTGCATGCGTGTGTGCGTGTGCGTGTGTGCGTGTGTACTTGTATCCATCAAGCTTTGCCAACAGATGCACACAGAAGATACCACTGCCACTGAAGTGAGTTAGATACGAGCTCAGGTGCAGCACAAGTAACTTGTTACCAGTTTTGTAATGCTCGTCGAATAAAAGTGTGCATTAGATGCACACAGTACTAGGATCTACGCTCTTGTACAAGAAATTGATGGAGCCTTCAGGTCACACGTGCACAACAGAAACGCTTTAAACAAGAACGAAAAATTAATTGGAGCTCCTTCCTGTACCTTGGGTGCAAGTGGGTCGATGGCCCAAGTCCCGTCTACGATGAACTTGTAGTAGTACACACCAGGCTGTAGGCCATCCAGGGCAACGAAAGAGTTACCTGCACACATTGACACACACGTGATTAACGTGTTCATGTATAAAGGAGTGTCCATATACAAATGTGTGTACAGGTGAGACAGGCGAGAAACATGGAACAGAAAACCAATCCCCACAGTAATAAAGGGAAAGAGGGCCAACAGTACTTCCTGGGACACGATAGGGTTATCTGCATGCACACACAGTGCACACACACATATACGCGAGTGTGCGCACCCGTTCACACACACGCATGCATATGCACAAGCATGTATAAGTCCTTAGTTAGAATTAATGTACATCAACAGGGTCACGTCCTCTCTCTCTCTCTCTCTCTCTCTCTCTCTCTCTCTCTCCTCCTCTCTCTCATATAAATATATATACAAATATAGACAGGATGTGAACAGCAGGGAGATTTCAAGAGCAACGGTCGTACCTGACGTAAAGGCGCTGTCCTGGCCAACCCTATGTACGATACTTAGGCCAGGGCAACGAGGGCATTTAAAAAGGAGCGCAAAACAGCAACAACGTATAATACCTATCATCGGCAGGCACACACAAACACAAACACACATATATACAGTGTATATTATACACACACACCAACAGGGTGAAGGCAAGTAATGGCGCCCACCCACAGTGCCTGCCTCTACGGTTTGGAAGCACGCAGAGTGTAAACATCTTAAGCTTCCACTAAAAACAATGAGAACGGTGTCGACTGGCACTCACGGTGTAGCGGCACATGATAGTGCCAGCCGCCCACTACGTCGCCTGCCAGGGATAAACTCACACCTCCGTATCGCCACTTCAGTGTCACCTGCAAGGGGTGAGCAGGAAACAGGCGTCTGTGCGCATGCTGCACAAGACACCCAACACAAAACGTAGAACTTTTTGATCACTCATACCTCCGTACCACCACTTTAATATCACCTGCAAGGGGTGATCAGGAAACAGGCGTCTGTGCGCATGCTGCACAAGACACCCAACACAAAACGTAGAAAATTTTGTGACTCATACCTCCATACCACCACGTCAGTGTCACCTGCAAGAGGTAGGCAGGAACCAGACATTTGTGTGCACATGACACATGACACGTGAGTGCGCAGTCGAATAGCTCATTCACATTTGGCATGCACAGACTCAGCACACGCATTCAGCGCGCATCAACACAGCACATCGCTCACACTGCACGTGACCGCGCATAGCAGGAGGAGATGCACACATGCCTGTGCCATGCCATGTCAGTGTTGTTTATAGCAGGGTCCACCCTGACCTATATGGAGCACAAAGGACAAGGAAACACACCCACGCCTGTGCCGTGCAAGTACTTTCTCTGTGGATGCTGCTTCTTCACGCATCCAGCACAAGACAGTCTGCCTTGTAAGAGATTTACAAGAGAGGAATGCACGAAAGCACAAAACTCCTATGCTGCCTCTGAGCGGTTTTGGGCCACATGGGTCTCTGCACTTCAATACTACCTTAAGCACATCCTAAGCTTGTATCTAACCCTTTGCACATTGCACACACACACACACACACGCACACACACACACAGTGCGGACTAAAATTAGTCCATGCAACCTTGTGCGTGCATGTGTGCACGCACACACATGTACACAAATGCTCACACGCAACAGACCGCACCCTGTTTGCATGTGTCTCATTTGCTTCATCCACACGCTTGCTCAACGCACCTAAAATAGACACACAAATGAAATGGAAACACTCCCACTATCGCCACTAACAAGGCAACACCTACCCTGTTAGCACGCTCTGTGGCTTGCGCTGCAAGTAATTCTGTGGCTTCCTCCAGCACGCTTTGATTGATGGGACACTGTAGCGCGATCTCTGCACTTAAGATGGCTTCCTGCACACAAGCAAGGGGAGTTGAGTAACTGATTCAACCGCATTGTCCTTGGGCATACATACAGGCACACAACAGGGGGCATGCACAAGCACAAAGGGATGGCCTTTTATTCATTTGAACACACACGGACGCCCTCAGATACAAACACATGCCACAACATACACAATACATGCACATCACGTACCCTCTGCGTACCTCACCTGCATTTGCATGTGGCAGAACCAGTGCAGCCAGCCTGCAAACAGGCACGCCACCTGAGGCCTTAGCTCCGGCCCACAGTGGAGCAGCACAGCACAGGCATCTGGGTCAGCCTTGTGTAGGCCACTGTGCTTTCGTCTGCACAAGCATGCGTGCGTTTGTGCTTGCGCGTGTTGCATGGAGGAGGTTTGGAACAGGGCCTGAGCACTAATGCTTGAAGCCTGAGCATTATTACTTTTAGTCTGAGCATTTTCACTTTATTCCTGAGCATACTTACTTCAGGCCTGAGCATTTTCACTTTTAGCCTGAGCATTATTACTCCCAGCCTGCAGCAGCCTTGCACACACATGACCTCAAGGTACAGCAAAGGGGGAAAAAGCACGAGTCCACCTGCTGTCACAAGCAAGCGGGCGCAGATTGCATCTACCTTGATCCATCAATACGCTGGTGCACAAAAAACAAATGCACACAATTTAAGGGACGCCACGCACAGCTTTGTGTCCCCCAACAACCCCAAACTCACCCCCCCACTCTCCCCCTCCAGCCCCCCGACTCCTGCTCTTGCACCTAGCGGACAGGTAATGTAGACACACAACACACAACACATGCGTACCTTATCGTTAGGCGATGCAGTGCAGCTGCAGCATGAATGAGCATGTTTGCCGGCGACCTGCTATTTCCGTTGATGCTGCTGCTACTGCTGCTGCTACATTGTTTGCTATTGCTGCTGTCCATGGTAGATGTAGAGGCAGGAGTGGAGGGAGCTGCTTGACTCCCGCTGATATTGCTAATGCTATCGGCACTGTTATTTCTGCTTTTATTGCTACTGCTACTGCTGCTGCTGCTGGTTCTCTCACTAAGGCTCCTATCCCCACTGCTCCTACTCTCTGCTACCCTGATACTGGACGGGCCCACCGACTGAGATGACGAGGGGGCTGCAGAAGAGAGCATCGGAATAGGAAATCAATGGAGTTAGAATTTGTGTGAGTGTGTGTGTGTGTGTGTGAGCGTGTGTGTGTGTGTGTGTGCGTGCATGCGCGTGCCTGAGCACACTAGATCATAAGGGGCATGCGAGTGTTTCTTGCTCCTGCTTTGTGCTGTCTTGTCCCTAGACAAGTCAGCAGGCTGTGAGGCAGAGAAAAAGGAAGACGCAGCAAAAGGCAGAGGTCACAGAGAGAGGTGTAGTGCAAAACTGCTTGCTCCAGCTTGCAAGGAATATGAATAAATGTGCGTGCATGCTCTGCGTAAAAGGCGCATGTACGTATGTGGTTGTGTGTGTGTGCCTGTCTCCTGCGAACCCCAGCTGTCTTGTTATTTGGAGGTGCTGCTGCACAGTGAGTGAGGCATAAGGACAATAACAGTGTGGATGTGTACACGTCGCAATTGCGTGTGTATGTGGGTCGATGCAAGCTAGCACACAAGTGTCTTCTCTTCTGGATGCCACAGTGGGTGTCTTTCTCAGCTGGCTGCCACAGTGAGTGTCATTCTCATCTGGCTGCCACAGAGGCACTTGCAACTATACAGAGGGCACACTAAAACATGTGCTTGCATCAATGCGTCGTGCGTTCACATACATACAAACACAAAAATGCCTTTGAGCTAGTGGCCACGAGCGTGACGACGCTTGCGACCGCACAGGGGTAGCAGCGCTCGCAATCACACAGAGGGTACTAACGAGATGAACGTTTGTGTTAAAGCATGCTCCTAAGTGTCTAACTACGTACCTGAAGGTGCGCTGCCCTTTAAGCTGGCAGCCACTGAGGCAGCAGCGCTTGCAGCCTCCTCTACAGCGGCGGCAGCTGCTGCAATTGGAGGCCACGTGCGCCCTTCTCCTGTGCGTTGTAGAGTGTATCAAAAGGAAGAAATTAATCCTTCTTCTGTGCGCTGTGGGATATTGAAAAGGAACATATTGATCCTCCACCATTGCAGCTTTTCTACAGTAGCTGCAGCAATTGGAAGCCACGTCCGCCCTTCCCCTGTACGTTGAGGTGCGTTAACAATATAAATTGTGTTGTGCTTCTACGCCGTATTTCCATTTTCGGATTGTATATACGGTACGGTACGGTTATGGTACGGTACGGTCCAAAACCGAATTATACAGTTGAAGAAAAAATACGGTCCAAGTTGTACTAGTCCGGTTGATTATTTTGCCTTTTTGCAGGGAAAAAAGAGGATCCGGGTTCAATTTGGTCAGAACTGCATTTTTTGCTTTTTCACCCTAGTTTTTTTTGTGCGCTTTTCCTCCTTAACAGAGCATTTCAGTTTAACAATGGAGATGTGTGAATCACAGCATTTTTTGTGTAAATATGACCCAAAATGATCCTTTGGTGCAAAAGAACCCAGTTTCCAGCCTTTCGCACCGTACCGTATTTTATCGTATATATGGTCCGGAATCGTATAAATTCTGTTCTACACCGTATAACCGTACACCGTACCTTACACCGTACTGGCACAACGCTGAATATAAACAGGCCTTTGTACTTACGCTGTAATGTTGGATTTTTGACCGTAATTACGGTACCGACCGTAATTACCCTGTACAGTATGGTCCAAATCACGGTCGGCCAAATTTTCGGTGTCAGACCGTACAAGATGGTGCCCACCTTACAGTACGATTTTGACCGCAATTTGGCCGTTTGGCTCCAATTTTGCAGAGGGGGCTAACTGAGGAAATGCCTGAAAATGCGCATTTTTGCATTCAGAAGGCAGCCATTCACAGCCACTTCATCTGATCGACACCATTTTAGTACTAAATTGTAGCTGGCATTGAGAGCTACCCGAGCATGTGCCCAGTTTTATGTGGGCCGCTTTGCGTGCTGAGATAGACTGGATTGAGCACACATGGTGCATGTAAACCCTAACGTGGAGATTTCCATGGGGAAATGGCTCAAATTCTCATAAAACACCAACCACTCAGCCGTTTTCTTTCTTTTTTGTTGCAATGATATTCTTTTCTAAAAAGTATTCTGTCCCATTAAAAATGTTTCATATTGGTGCAATGGGTGATCTGGTATGGAGAATTTGTGATAAAAAATGGCCTGCACGCCACAGCAGATTAAGCACACGCCCCCCAATTGGCAAGCTCCAAGTTTTACATCTATGGACAGGAAATACATTATGTAAAATTTAGAGCCTGCCAATTCGGGGGCGTATAAGCCAAAGAGCATATAAACACTTGCCCATTTTGGGCCTCAGTTAGGCCACTCTGCCAATTTCGGCCCAAAACTGTTTTTTTTACAACAATTGTTTATGAATGAATAACAACCGGGAATCAAGTACTGCGTCCGACTTTGAGTTTCCATGCAAGCCTCCGCTGAGCCCTTCCCTCAAGCTAATGAAGCCCCAACCCAGCCTCAGGGTCGTTCAGGGAAGCATTGTGTGGCGTCAGCACATAAGAGGAGCATGCTGGAGGTGGAAATGGAAAGTGTTTGGGGCGGAAAGGCCTTTCTGAGGCCAACTTTGCACTGGCAGTGCCAGCCCTTGAGCTGATGCAGCCCCAACCCAGCCTCAGGGTCGTTCATGGAAGCATTGTGTGGCGTCAGCACATGGGAGGAGCACACCGGGGAGCGAAAATGGGAGGTTTTGGGGTGGAGAGGCCTATCTGAGGCCATTCGTTGCACTGGCAGTGCCAGCTTGGCACTGTACCGTACACCGTACGGTAAATTGCCGTGATTACGGTAAATTACGATTCTCAAAAATCGTAAATACGCCATAATTTACCAAAATACGGTACGTACAGTACAAAGCGTACCGTACCGTACACTGTACAGTGCACAGGCCTGATATAAACCAAAATAAGAAATGATTTATGTATGTTTGTTAATCCCCTCTACAGCGACGGCAGCTGCAGCAGATGGGGATAACGAGCCTTCCCTGCCCATCATAGAGTGTGCACGCTGCCACAATCCGACAGTTACACCCAGGTACATTTCAGTGGCATTTGCGGCGGCAGCAGCTACGGTTATTGGCATCCAGGTGCATCCTTCTCCGTGCAATGGAGACGTGTGCGATGACTTCACTGGCCAAACGTTATGACAGTGTTAAAGTTTTGCATGCACCTAAATGGAACCTCTTCATTCCTGGTGTTGCCTGCGTTAAGGAATTAGAGCATTTGTTGAGGGCTGACGGCTCAAATGCATGTGTCGTTCTTGAATAAGGTTAGGCCTAGAAACAAACAGCATGTGGAGTGTAGCAAGGCAAGGCTGGGCTATGACCCAGCAATACCAGGGGGGCGTGTGGCAGGACGTTGATGCACAGATGCATGGCATGAAGGGGTAAAGATACAAGCGGGTTTGTCGTGGAATTCACCACATTTTGGAGACATGATGGTTGCATGTGTGTACACATACACACATCATCATACATCACTGAATCCAGTAACATGCTGAGATGTGTGTACATCATCGCATGTACATCATTATCTGTTCACGTCAAATATGTACAGGGCCTGTGCACTGTACGGTGTACGGTACATTACGCTTTTTGCAAAACGTACCGTAATTTCGTAAATAAAAACGTAGCTGCAATTTTAGAGGACCGTTATTTACCGTAATTACGGTAATTAACTGTACGGTGTACGGTACGGTGCCAAGCTGGCACTGCCAGTGCAAAAATAGCCTCAGAGATGCTTCTCCGCCCCAAAGCCTCCCATTTCCCGCCTCCAGCATGCTCCTCCCACGTGTTGACGCCACACAATGCTTCCCTGGACGACTTTGAGGCTGGGTTGGGACTGCATCAGCTCGGGGGAAGGGCCCAGCAGTTTCTAACATGGAAACTCGGATGCAGTACTGATTCCTGGTTTATAAATGTGATTCATTCATAAACAATTGAAAAAGAAAAGAAGACTTTTGGGCCAAAATTGGAGCCATACAGCCAAACTAATGTCAAAATCGTACTGTATGGTGGCACCGTCTTGTACGGTCTGACACCGTAATTTTGGCTGACCGTAAATTAAACCGTAATGTACGGGGGCCGTAGTTACGGTCGGTACCTAATTACGGTCCAAAATCCAACATTACGGCGTAAGTGCACAGGCCTGAATATGTACACAATGTGTGATAATTGATTGCATGCAAAAATGTGGATGCTAGTAAGCTCGCAAGCAGCACATTTAAGAAGGCCAGTGCTTGCACAGTTGCGGCCTCGTGTCTGAGGTGTATTAAGATGTCCCCCAAATCAGTTTGTGTTCAACAACGACAACAAATTTGTGACGTACCGCGATCAGGGGGCGAGTTAGTGGGGGCGTGTGGGGTACCCTCGATGTGTTTGGGAAACAGGTGGCTGACGTCAACGCGACCAGCCTTCTGACTCTGCCACTGCGTCCCTCGCACGGACAGGTAGCCTGCACATCGTGTATGTGCATGCATTTAAACGTTAATGTGTGTGTGCGCGTATTTGGGTGTGCTGTGTGTGTGTATGTGTGTGTGTGTGCGCTTGTGTATGTATGTGTGTGTGTGTGTGCTTGCCACTGAGACCCTTGCAAGGACAGGGACAGGGAGTGTACATGTATGTATTCATGCGTTTATGTGTGTGTCTGCCACACAGAAACTCGCATGAGAAGCTCGCCTATAGTTTGTGTGTGTTATTACTAGGGTTGGCCAGAACCAAATATATACGGTGTATATACGGTATTTTTAGCAGGGAATTCACCATTTGGTATGAGCAATATGAGCGGTGTATATATACGGTTCTGGCCAACCCTATTTATTATGCATTCATGTGTGTGTGTGTGTGTGTGTGTGCGTGTGTGTTTGCCACTGCGCCCCTTGCACAAACAGGTAGCTTTGAGGAAGCTTTGAGGTTTGTATGAATGTATGTGTGTGTATGTAGTGCAAGACTGCACATCCAGCTTGGAAAGAAAGAAGCAGCTTAGCATGCAGAATCCCCAGCTCTCAAAAGGCCTCCAACAGGACACACCCACATCCCCACAAACTCAGTTCCACGCCATATAATACACATAATCAAATCACGCCACATTATGTCAGAGGGGGTCGACAGAGGCCCCAAACAGGGGTACTTTAGAAATGTAAATTGAGTATGGGCAACCATGTTTGCAAAAATCTAAGCTTAGGACCCGGTAGCTAGGTCCGGGGTAGCTAGCTACTCAAACAAATATCTACTCATAACACCTGAGCGTTAAATTTGCAAACATGGGTGCACATGTCTAATTGCCCGCGGCGTGAACCCTACTTTTCACTGCCAATCCGCCAGATTTCTCCAAATACTGCACCAATCTGGATCATTTTTGAATAAATGGTGTTCTTTTGATGGATAAATATTATTGCAACAAAAATGGAGTGAAATGACCCAGTAGTTGGTCAGATACTCTAATTTGGCCAATTTCCCTTACAGAAAATCGACAAAAGGGGTGCCAAAAAGGTGGAAAACCAACCTTCACCAAATCTGCTTTTCAAAACCAGGATGATTTGGTATCTTGAAGGAAGTCCTCTTGTCTTGTTTTGGGATGAAAAGAGGACCTGCTTGGGGCGTGGTGGCCTGTTATGTGGAAACTCAGTGCCAAAATTTGAACTAAATTTCTGTCCAGACCACTGGGGTGGTCCTTTCGGCCCCGAACTTCATGAACCATCTAGTTATATCATTCAAACATGATTTGTATCAAAAAAATTCACATTTCAGGACATTTGCTCCGTTGACCCCCTCTGACATTATGTCATAGTACACCATATTACGCCATAGTACATCAACTCAATTCACGCCATAATATGTCATAATTCCATAATATGCCATGATACACAAACCTCAAATCACGCCATATCATGCCATAATAAACTCTACTATAACTCAGTTCCACGGCATGTTAAACGTTTAGCCCTATTTTCATGCACATGAAAACTGTATCCACGCACCCGCACCTGCACCTGCACCTGCACTTGCACCCACAACCACAACTACAACTACAACCACATATGCACGCATGCCACGTTCAGCACACACACACACAAATACACCACACCACGCCACGTTCAGCCGCACCCACACCCACAATCACAGCCACACTTGTATACGTACCCGAAGAGGATACAAGCCCCAGCTCTAGCAGGGCAGAGAGGCAGCGATAGCTGGCCAAGTGGGTCAGGTCCCTCAAACTAAGGTGGGTCGAGGACACGAGCAACCAGGGCAGCACCGGCGTGACCTGAAAGCATCGGAGAATCATCCAAGGAAGAATAAAAGGCGTGCAGACGCAAAGCAGCAAGCAGCACCATTTTGAGGTGCCAGGCCTGTGGGGGTGACTACTAGTCTGCATTCTTCTACGCTGGTCTGCATTCCTGACTACACTACAGGGTGCAATGTGCAGAGCAGCGGCAGGACCTGGGCGAAAACCGGCAGGCCTGTGACAGCAAAATTAAATATGAGCTTGCACAGGAGGGGACAGAGAGTATAACTCTTGGACACCACATGTCGAATAAATTCATATACAGAATTCTTATGTCAAGGGTTATCCCATGGTATCTGTATTGAGGCTGTGCAATGACGGTGTGACAGTACGGTTTGTCAAAATACGGTCTGACGGTGGACGCCGTAAATGACGATGTCAGGTTGCCATTCCGGAATTTGGGGACCGTCATGACGGTGCATGACGGTACGGTAGACGGTATGGTCCAAAGATTGCGGAAAGGCCAAAAATCAACAATTTGACCTCAAAATGGCCTTTTATTCTCCTCATTTCTTTATGTCGCATATGTCTTGATTTGTACAAACAGACGATTGATGTATTAATAAAAGGAATAGGAAAGGAAAAAGGATAGCAAAAAGTTGGTATCTTGATCAGGTTGATGTTTTGACCAGATTCAAACCCTGGTCTCAACTTTTCACAGCAAAAAAGCTTGACGGTGGGTTTACTCAGTAATTACGGTGAACAATCCCCTTGGCCATCTGGATGGTCGACATCGTCATTTTTGAATCACCGTCATTTTTTACGTTCTGACGGTATGGACCGCCAACCGTACCGTAATTACGGTTCAAAAGTGCTATGATGGTGTCATTGCACAGCCCTGATCTGTATGGGTCGATTCTGAGGGGGGGGGGGAGAAATTTGACATATTAGGACGCCTCCTCCACAAATTGACTGTGGCGTTTTTTCAGAATCATAACTTTTTAATTTTGAGCTCAAGCCCTGTCGATTGGCACCCTCTTTGTATGAATAAAGTGTAAGGGGAATACAAGTGCTACTAAGAGTGGATGCCTATTTGCACAGGAGTAGCAGGCCGCGTGCTGAGTGAACGGTACAACTTGCATCATATCTTTTCAAACTCACAGAATGCATTTTGAGCAGTTTACCGTACAGAGATGTAGTCATTCCGCACCCCAAAAAAATAGTTTTGCAATTCCGCACCCAATCCGCACCCCTTTCAATCATTATTATTATCCTATCCGTACAAATCCGCAAGGCCTAACAACCCCTGATGTGGCCCCAGACCATACCATTGCTTCTTTACATGCATAAAAGTTACTTTTACAAAAGATATTGACCACAGGGTGGGCTGTTGCCGCCCTCTGCATGCAAACATGAGCCTGACAGGTTGGTACCACCATAAGATAGAGTTGTCAAACTGCTCAAATTTCTGACTGCACTCTAGTTGCTCGTTCTTGATCAAAGCTCGTTCCAACTCTGTGTTTGCGCGCAACTCGCTCAAATTGTGCTCACATCCCAATCGTCTAACAATCTAGTCCATGCCCTCTCCCTCCTAATCCCCACTGCCCTGCCTCCCCCTCGCTCTCTTCCTCGCTGCTCTCCCCATCTTCCTCGCTCACACTGCTCTCCCCCTCATCCCCGCTGTCATCCTCAAATTTAATTAAATCGCTCAAAAACAATTACTTTTCACTAATCCGCACCCAATCCGCAGCCCCAAAAATATTTATTTTAATTTCTGTCCGAAGTTAGCCGCACCCCTCAAAAACATTATTTTTACGGCGTGATATATTGTCTGTACGGTAAGTAAGGGTGCAATGAAGTTAGGACGGAAGAAGAGGGGCATCTGAGATCACTTCTAGGCACGTTGCTAGTGCGCTGTGCATGAGCGCATCAGCACTGGGTTTTGTCTGATAGCTCACCACAAAATCACTTTTTGTGAAAGCTGAACATGCATGCAAATGAATGCAGGAATAATAAAGGAGCGACAGGATACCCTGTTTGAAGGGTGGGGGCACGGACAGGGGGGTTCCAGGGGGGGGAGGTCAGAGGGGCCCACCCAAATTTGTGTACGTGGCGTTCATCATAAATTGTTTTTACCCTCCAGCCTTCGTTATGCAGAAGAAAAGGTGCAGTGCAAAAGGTACAAATGTGGGGCACAAGATGTGCAAGATGTAGCAGCACATTATAGCAGGTATGGGCAGGAGCAGGACCTGGAAGAAGGAAAATATTAATCAGGCGTGCGATAAATGCGACAAAGCTTGTACTGCACCGGCACAGCAACAAAGTGCGTGCAGGCTCTTGTACTAAATAAAAAGGCCTTGAATACACAAGGACGTAGACCCTGACATACACACATACACAACACACCTTCACAGACGCGCTAACACACACCTTTTTGGACTTCTTCTTTATTTCGCTTGGCGCTTGGGTCTGCCCTTGTAGACCTGACGTGCCGCCGGCAGCAGAAGATGCACTGCAGGTCGGCATCACACACAAGAATATTTTATGTGTGAGTATATGTGTGTGTGAGTGTGTGTTTATGTGTGCAGTTAGGTAGAAACCATGAGAGCATGTGCATCTATATTTTTGTATGTGTGTGTATCTGCACGTTTGTGTGAATTGTGACACCACCAGGAAAACAGGCAGCAAAAGAGGAAAGTGTGTGTGTTGTTGGTCTAAGCCTATAGATACCTGCAGATGTTTGCCAAATCTGATAGGGATGTGGGTGCCTAGAGCAATGCGCGGCAACCGGTAATGTAACAGGATGTGACACAGTGTATGACACAGGGTAATGTGACAGTGTGTGACACAGTGTTTGACACAGCAAGTGACACAGTATGTGACACAGGGTAATGTAACAGGGTGTGACACAGGGTAATGTGACACAGTGTGCAACATGGGATAATGTAACAGGGTAATGTAACAGGGTAATGTGACAGGCTGTGACACATCAATTGGCGCAACTGAAGCGGAACGCAAGCACCTGTAGCTTTTAAGCAGAACCTCAAACGCTTTCTGGCCGTGAGCGTCCTGCATACCACCACAATCCAGGCGGCTAGTAATCATAGGAGGTTGTCCCCCCGAACGGTGTCAATAATTATTGTCCAAATCAAAGCCCCCTCTACCTCGTCTGGATGCAACACTCGTTTTCATATCTCTACTATTGTGCTTTGACGGAAATCTGGCGTTCTGGGGTGCTGTGTGGGGCCCGGTACCCATTTTGCACCCACTTTGGCAGGGAAGGAGTGCATTTCTGAAATCGCACCGGTCTACCTCTGCTTCAGGATGCAAGCATTACAATTGTCATATAACATTTAACAATAATGCAATGTCGAACTCAGGGCAAGGGTACTGGGCAAGCCTGCGAGTAGGAGGCACTCACACAAGGGACACAGGGGGGAAATACAGTAAAACTCTGTCGCTCCACACCTGCTGTGAGGTTCAGCCTGGTTTCTGTCCCCAGAGTTGCGGGGTGAAGCCAAGTTTGAACAAAATATCTAAATAGAGCTCAATGGTGGTCTGGTTGGATTGTGATGAATTTTCTGAAACATTACAAATTTGGCCAGAGCTTTTACAGTCCTGTTTTACATCCTCACTTTTACACCAGAGTTGCGGGGTGAATTATCAATGCATGCAAAGTTTCCCGGATTGCAACCACCCACAGAGGCTTTCTGCCTGCTTTTTTGCAGGCATGTAGAGAAACATGTAGCTATCCAACACAGCTTCCAGGTCCCAAAGCGGTGAAGTGGTGGTAGAGATCAGCTAGTTAAGGGTGTGGGCACTGTTTTGGCCAAAAAAGGGAGGGGATGCATGGCGATGACCAGGAGCAGCTCAAGTTGTGCCCCGGCAAAACAACTAAGAAAAGCGTGGAAAAGCATTGCCCGCCTCTATGTGGCAGCACTATGTGATTGACAGCAAGAGTAGGGTGCAGCTACATTTAAAACTCACAGACACGTAGGCTAGCCCTCACTCATCTAAAGTGCAGTGTAGACGACTTGACTTGCAGCCTTTTCACACAGCCCCCCTCCCTCCCTATAGCTGGCCTCTTACACAGCCTTTCACGCACCTTTTGCTCACATCCACAGCCTGGCTGTCCTGTCCTCCACCGGCAGGGCCCTTCACCGAGGGAGGGGGAGGGGGTGCTTGGCTAAGCCTACGACTACGGAAAAGGATAAAACGAAGAAGGGCTGAGAGGGCGGTTTTGATGGAACAAGGAAAGAGAGGAAAGAGAGGAATTGAGGAGGTGGCGATTTGAGCGCGGGTTGGTGTACGTGATCTTGCAGCGCCGGATGCCGTACCGGTTGCGACTGGAGGAGAATGTATCACGAGGGAGTGTCGGAATAAGGCAAGAGAATGAGAGAGAGAGAGAGAGAGAGAGAGAGAGAGAGAGAGAGAGAGAGAGAGAGAGAGAGAGAACACAGGAAGTTGGCGGGCTGGCAGTGTGTTGACCCAAAAAACGGCTTACGTGCAGGTAGTGAGGGAAGAGCTTCGGATTTCTGCTCTTCAGCTCGTTCCTGGAGAGGCAAGACACAAAGCACAGCTCAAAAGAACTGTCCATGCTATTGAAACAAGAGGACGATTGTGGGCTTACATTGGGAGACAGCTTTGTGTGGAGGCATTACTATCAAGCGAAGATCGATCCATGGTCTAAATCAGCAGGAAGAAGCTGCACAAAGAATGTCATCGCGCAAGGCTCGCCTTCTTAAAGAAAGCACACACAGTCCATGTTTTCAGCGGACCTTTGCCATTGTTTGCAGCTTAGAAAAGAAGAAGGATGCAGGCAGTGATTGCCACTCCCCCCATTTAGTTATAAACAGCAAGCAAATTGGATGGTGTATTGCATTAATAATTCACCAAGCAAAGAAAAGGCTCGAGCAAAGAAAGCAAAGGTCCAACTCTACTAGGTCCAGAAGCAAGCAGGCTTCAAAGCCCCTGGGTGGGGTGGTGACCTTGAATGAGGGTGGGGCAGAGGATAAGACGCTGACAGCACGCCTAATTCCCAAACAGCAACATGCATGCACCTTCACACAAATACACACACCCACACACAACACATACACAAACCGCATGCTGTTTGTTGTGGTGTGAACTCGTTCAGGCAGGTGTGCGCGTTGCACACCCTTAAGGCGTCATGACCTTGACAAAAGCAGCCGACTTACACACAAGGGCATACTATAGCGATTCTGACACAGGTTCCCACCTCAAAGGTGTGATTGTACTATATGAAAGTGTGATCGTACTACACAAAAGTGTGATCATACGATAGCGATTCTGCCACAGGCTCCCACCTTGAAGGTGTGATTGTAGCATACAAAAGTGTGATCATACTTTAGCGATTCTGACACAGGTTCCCACCTCAAGGGTGTGATCGTACTTTACAAATTGTGATCGAACTATAGCGATTCTGACACAAGTTCCCACCTTGGAGGTGTGAGGCAGATGTCGGGCTCCTTGCCTGCCTGGGTCAGCTCCTGTAATAGGAAGGAATGGCATGGCACAAAAAAAAAAAAGTTGAGCACGGCGGCTAAAACAGGAAGGGCACGATGCTGGTTAATTGAGCACAGTGGCCCAAGCAAAGAGTGATTGCATACGCAAAAGCGTGTGGAGGTTGTTCACGCCGCTGCAAAGCCACTGTGACTGTGATGCCTAGAAATCTTTTCATCTGCTGTCAGAGATTTAAGTCAATTTGCAGGACTGACACGATGCTTAAGGCGCAAGGCTGTGCTCAAATTGCAACGCAACATTCAAGACAGGAGCTGCAGGTGGCCGGCACAGCTGGCTGATTATGAGGCGTTAGTTATCCTACTGTTATAGACAGAAGAGATATCAAGAGAAACTAAACGTCTTTCACAGTGCAAGCTTGCTCGTGCAGCAGTGCTTAATATTGCCCACACAACACCAGGAAACTTCGCATGCTTTGATTCTGCTTTCAAGGCATCACTCATGCACAGGCTTGACCGCAGTCATATATACATACATGAATATCGCAGTTTAGGTCCAGCTTTTGCGGATATCCTCCAAACACACGACCATGTACAGTGTACATTTGCATTTATTTTAAGTATGCAGCTTATCCTAAGTATGCGGCAAAAGATCATGGGAAAAGTCATGCGGCTGGTCTAACCGGCTGCTGCAATGTTTGTACAGGCCCTCTACAACAAAAGGACGATTTCTTATTATTTTAGGCGTGGAAGAGCTCCGTGCCCACACAGCATTGAGTTGTTGAAGTGGCGCTCAAGAGGAGTTGAGGCGCAAATTTGTGTCAAATGAAGCAATTTTTGTAGGCATAACATTTGTAGGCATAACAGCTCTTGCAACATGTCCAGCCAGACATGCCAGAGTGAATGACGTTAACGCACACACACATACACACATACATACATACATACATACATA
>Ga0307942_1001507_pt1 | contig 18616 bp, 19 predicted proteins | sample OrgLakmetagen175_FD_201846 | JGI IMG/M metagenome (GOLD analysis project Ga0307942, IMG submission 201846) | Saline water microbial communities from Organic Lake, Antarctica - #175 | ecosystem: Environmental > Aquatic > Non-marine Saline and Alkaline > Saline | place: Antarctica: Organic Lake... | reverse complement strand
TGTGTATGTGTATGTGTATGTGTATGTGTATGCGTATGCGTATGCGTATGCGTATGCGTATGCGTATGCGTATGCGTATGCGTATGCGTATGCGTATGCGTATGCGTATGCGTATGCGTATGCGTATGTGTATGTGTATGTGTATGTGTATGTGTCATTATGTGTATGTGTATGTCTGTCATGTCATGTGTGTCATTATGTGTATCGTATCACTCTGTGTCATCACCCTCGCAGGAATTCCGCTTGCCTGACAGCCATGTGTGGTTCGTCCGTTTCTCTCTGGATGCCTCCTTGTCATTGCTGGCTTGTGGGAACCGTGTTGGCAAGGTGTGCCGTGTTGTCAGGTCAATTTATTAAGAAATTATTAAAATGGAATGACCAAGGAAATTGAAGCTCTGCAATAATGAAATAAATGATGGCCATGGTGGCAAGGTGTGCCGTGTTGTCAGGTCAATCACCATCACAAGAAAATACTAAAATTGGCACACCATCTTATCATGGCAGCCACCAATTAGACGTGACAGTGTTTTCCAGAGCTTATCATCGCAGCCACCATTTACATGTGACAGTGTTTTCCATAGCTTATCATCGCAGCCACCATTTACATGTGACAGTGTTTTCCATAGCTTATCATCGCAGCCACCATTTACATGTGACAGTGTTTTCCATAGCTTATCATCGCAGCCACCATTTACATGTGACAGTGTTTTCCATAGCTTTCAATGGGCTGCTGAAGAGAACGAACAGAGGGCATATTGCACAGGGGTTAGAACGTCTGTGCAATATTAAAAAACAACAAAAGACAATACGACAATAGTTAAGAAATAGGTATGAAAAAGGATCCATTCTGGTGCTATGAGTTGTGTACAAAGATGCGGCAATTTAAAAACATTAAAAAAGAAAATAATCAAGAAAATAATCATGAAAGTAATTGTGAGAAAGGAGCCATTCTGATGCTTTGAGCCGTGCACAAAGATGTGACATGCAGGCTATGGACACTGCCACTTCCCATGATAGTAGTTAAGGCAGCTGAGTAGCGTAATTATGCCTTTGTGGCCAAAGTTAAGTTTTAAAGCATGCACATGGCAATGGTTGTGGTATGTTGCCCAACAAGGCCAAGAGTAGTTGAACTCCCCAAAAGTCTTTGACGGGGTTCTGTGATTCAATGTATCCGAGCCCTTAGCTTGAACAGACTAAGAAGGCTGTAGCATACACTTTTTTCGCGTAGTGGTTGCAAGCAAGCTTATTAGCAAAAGGCAATACGCCTACTTTTCTTATGCCTGCTGTTCAGTATACTTCAGTAAGCCACGCTCTCAAAAGTTGTCAGTGAGCCCCTCTCAGATAATACACATATTTCAGCCTACCTGTATACCTGACCCCCACTTTATTGTCTATGAAAAAGACATCGTGTGTATTATTTATACACATTTCACACACATCATCACATTATGACGACAAACTTGCAATTTGTGTTTCATTATGCCATAATTGAGCCATGATTGAGCCATAATTGAGCACCTTGCATTCTGTGAGTCTTAATACTCCTGCAGTACTTGTCTTAAACTTTTTCATTCACATAGAACTATCTATCTATCCGTCTGAGCACCTCGCATTTTTTCTTTTGGGACCCCAGCCAGTTTACCCCGACACACACACACACACACACACACACACACACACACACACACACACACACACACACACACACACACATGCACGCACACACACACACATACACATACACACACATGCAGGTATTTCTTTGGGATCCCAGCCTGGTTCCCCCGACTTTGCTTCACGAGCTAAAGGCACCGCCATCAAAGAGAGTGGTGAGAACACAGAACTGATGGTTGCAATGTGCGTTTCATTTTGTTTGCAATGTGCATTTCATTTTGTTTGCAATGTGCGTTTCATTTTGTTTGAAATGTGCGTTTCATTTTTTGTTTGCGCAGGGTCCACCTTAGGGGGGTTGTGCTACAACTCTTTGTACAAACCTACCATCGGCTACTTTCAGCATTTGGCACTTCTATAACCATTGCTTATTCAACTCATTTCGTCAAATCATCTGGCTTGAATGCGAAAGCAAAGTTTCAATATCAGGGTCCACCAAGGGGTGGGGGGGAAGTGTACGGAGAGGAGAGAAAGGAATGGTTTGCTTGATATTAATATATGTTCATGGTTTATGATCAGGGTTGGCCAGAAACATATATATACGGAGAATGTACGGTATATTTGGCAGGGAAATCACCAAATATACGGTCATAGACGGTGCATATATACGGTTCTGGCCAACCCTATTTATGATCATGATGGCACCACCGCCGTGGAGATTGGATGAGGGCAGGCAAACGCCCTTTTCTTCCATACCTGTTTGTTGAGGTATACATGGGAGGACTTAGACACCACCGGCAAGCAATTGCGTTTGCACTGACAAACATCCTCTGGTTCTAAAATCCACTAGTTCCAGACATCCACTAATTTCAAACATCCACGAGTTCCAAACATCCACGAGTTCCAAACATCCACGAGTTCCAAAATCCACTAGTTCCAAACATCCACTAGTTCCAAAATCCGCTAGTTACAAACATCCACTAGTTTCAAACATCCACTAGTTTCTAAATACGGCCTAGGTTCCAACCTCCATTTGTATGCATATTCAGGGCCGCCAATTCACATAAATGTAGGGTTGGCCAGAACCATATATATACGGTGTATATACGGCATTTTTTGCAGGGATTTTAACAAATATACGGTCATATACGGCGTATATATACGGTTCTGGCCAACCTTACATAAATGGTGTACTTTCCCTGTTTGATTAGGCTGTGTGTTTAGCTGTTCTTCCTTTTAAACCATATCTTCCTTTAGGGCTGCGTCCCTGTGAGCTCCCTGTTTCAAGGGGCTTGCTAAACAGACCCGGCTGCATCGTTAACCTGCTACCAGGCCCTATCATATCATCATATCCTCAATTTGTTATCATAATACGAATCCTTATATTATTATCATATCCTTATATTATAATCGAATCATGCTGGATCCTTATACCAATTGAATCTGGTGCATCAGCTTGCTCCTTTAAAGCAAACACTTTACGGCAACCAGCACAGCCAGATGCTTTTCTTCCTGTGTTTTAGTTTTGATCTACATAGACACAATCGCCCTAACACACGCTTTCACTCACACGCGTACACTTACAGTTGTGCACACTTGTATACTTACAAACACACATGCACATAGGTACGCACCTCAAATACACATGCGTACAAACATACATATACACACTTACACACCTACAAACACACAATTGTTTTGAAAGACTTCCGTGTCGTTAATGGCTCATTCAAAATTAATCCCATGCAGATCCGTCAGACTGCGATCTCTCGCGATGCTCGTACCGTGCTGGCCTGTAATGAAGAAGGGGCCATATACAGATGGGATGCAGGTGCGGTAGGGGGGAAAAACGTTTTTTTTTGTGTGCTCGTGGCAAGGAGAACGAGGTGGTCATCCACAGATGAGGTGCAGGGACAGATGGGATGTAGTCACCCAATAAACAGCAAGCAAGATGGAGTCATCCACCGATGGGGTGCAGGGAGAAATAGGATGCAGGCACTTACTATAAACAACAAGCATGATAGGCCATCCACCGATGGGGTGCAGGGAGGGATGTGATGCCGTTTGTGAGGGGCACAGGTGGGATGCTACAGCATGAGGACGTGTCTCTGCCATGCAAGATACACGCAGATCAAAAGAAAACAAAAGAAAACCTACGCACGCAGTGAACACGTTTTTGCAGATCTTCTTTCTCACACATTCTTCTTTCTCGCAGATCTAAGTTGTTTTGTGACTCTCTGTAAAACCATGGGGAGGGTTTTCATTGACGCTACTCTCCTAAAAAAGCTGCATCCAAGCAGCTGTTGCTGCTGTGTCTATTGTGTATGTGCACACTTGAAGCTGCTGTGTGTATGTGCACACTTGAGGCAGCTGTGTCTATTGTGTATGTGCACACTTGAAGCGGCTGTGTGTATGTGCACACTTGAAGCGGCCGTGTCTATTGTGTATGTGTACACTTGAAGCTGTGTCCATACTGCCCTTCACTGTGCAGTGGTGCCTACCCCTTCTTGCTCCTGAAACACCAGCCACGATGCCGATGCTGTTGCCTGTGAGGTTGGGGTGGCCCCCCGCAAAGGGCAAGCCAGCACTCACAAAAAAAGGCCCATCAAAAAGAGGCAAGGAGTAGAGAGTGCAAGGGCCGGAGGAAGAAGGAACGGGGAATTTAGCTGGAGCGGTGCAGAGGCCAGGGAAGGGAAGGGACGGACAAGAGTGGGAGCGGAAGTGATTGACGAGAACTAGACGTCATGTGCGGTGGTTTGTGCAAGGGCGGGAGAGGGAGCGGGAGTACCAGCAAAGGGTTTACAAAGGGGGTAACCGGCAGCCACATTGTTGGGCTAATAGGCATTGCTGGATCAGCCAGCGTAAAGTAAACATAAGGTTGTTAAAAGGAACTGGTCTCAGCCAGGGAGTACCAGCAAGAGTGGTGTAGAGGCTGGGAGAGAGGAGCTAGCAAGCAAGAGTGGAACAAACTAAACTAAACAAAAGTGGAACGATGAGGAGAGTGATTGACATGAACTGTGCATCAAACACCGAAGGATGTCTTTGTAATAACGAGCAGTTGAAAACTCTGTCAGCAAGAGTGGTGTAGAGGCTGGGACAGGAGCTAGCAAGCAAGAGTGGAAAAATGAGGAGAGTGATTGACAGGAGCTGTGCATGAAGCACCGAAGGATGTCTTTGTAATAACGAGCAATTAAAATCTTTGTCAGCAGATTCTGTTCTTTTCCTTTATTGTATCTTAGGCTAGCATTGATCTCCCCAGAGTGCGCGCCCACCACAACCTCTTCCCTTAAGTATGCTCGCTGTGCCTACTAGTGGCGCTTCCAGTGTTGCCGATTGCTAGCCTCCTATTCTTATCACTCATTTGTTGATAATGTCTGGGTAAATAAAATGAGTTGCAGCAACACCTTCTCTCCTATTAATGGGTTTTGTTAACAGCGGTTGCACATAATTCCTAGTGCATTGTCTGCAACTTTGAAGAAGTTTAAAGAAGTAGAATTTTGTTAACCTAGGACACCCAAACGAGAACCACAACACTAAACACTGAAATTATCTGAATAATGCAGGCCTCTGCCGCCCAGCCACTGATCCACATTGCGCAGCATCTCCGTGTGTTTCCAGCAGACGTTGTACAAGGGAGTTGCTGGCTGCCAGCAGGAAGAAGCCAGCAAATTATCACTCAGCTGGTAGCTATAAGAGCAGAAACTAGCGCAGACCAACCCGCCACCTACACTTGAGCTCGCACCCAGACCGATCTGACTGTATCTTCCAGCAAGTCAGCAGTCATGCTTCTTGACTGAAGGCCTTTTCCTTGTAAACCTTTCTTGTGTCTTCCAACAATAATGAAGAAATCCATCGACGTGTAGCTGGCTTGTGTCAGGAAACAGGCATGGACCGCTTCAGCGTCTCGTTGCTGTTACGCAAGCCCAGGGTCCATCAGTGCAGACTTTGACATCCAATACGTACGAGTTGTAAGCAGCGAGGACACCAGGGACCTGGGCACATAGGTACAACAACAATTATTACAGCTTTTACACGTTTTACATTCGCAGCCTAGCAGTCGCACGTGTTTACTGATGGCTTTATCTGTAAACTCTGTAAGCTCTGTAAGAATAGAGGACATCAGGGACCCGGGCACGTAGGTACAAGGTACAAATGAAACAGGAGGGCATGGGCACTCATACAATAGGAGGGCATAGGTACCTGAGCACGTAGGTACAAGGTACAATGAAACAGGAGGGCATGGTCACTCATAAAACAGGAGGGCACATGTACACATGAAACAAGAGGGTATGGGAACACATGAAACAGGAGGGCATGGTCACTCATGAAACAGGAGGGCACATGCACACATGAAACAAGAGGGTATGGGAACACATGAAACAGGAGGGCATAGGTACACATGAAACAGGAGGGCACATGCACACATGAAACATTCCTGTTTGTTGATAGGTGCACCATATAAAACAGTCATGTTTGTTAATAGGTACACCACATAAAACAGGTACATATGAAACAGGAGGTACACATAGCAAAGCACGGGCTGAGGGGTGTACTGTAGAGGGGGTTATCTGAGGCCCAACAGAGGCATGCTCTAGGCATGATCTGAGGCCTCAGATAACCCCCTCTACAGTACACACCTCTAGGCATGATCTGATGCATGATCTAATGCATGATCTGAGGCCCAACAGAGGCATGATTTGTGCATGCTCCCAGAGTACGGGCCTTGGATTTCAGCCTGCAGTGCTATGTTTAGCCCTGCTCACAGGGACGCGCCTGAGTGCATACAATTTAACACGCCTGAGTGCATACAATCTAACACGCCTGAGTGCATACAGTTGAACGCGCCTGAGTGCATACAATTGAACGCGCCTGAGTGCATACAATTTAACACGCCTGAGTGCATACAATTTAACACGCCTGAGTGCATACAATTTAACACGCCTGAGTGCATACAGTTGAACGCGCCTGAGTGCATACAATTGAACGCGCCTGAGTGCATACAGTTGAATGCGCCTGAGTGCATACAATTTAACGCGCCTGAGTATATACAATTTAACGCGCCTGAGTGCATACAATTAAACACGCCTGAGTGCACACAATATAACACGCCTGAGTGCATACAGTTGAATGCGCCTGAGTGCATACAATTGAACGCGTCTGAGTGCATACAATTTAACACGCCTGAGTGCATACAATTTAACACGCCTGAGTGCATACAGTTGAGCGCGCCTGAGTGCATGCATTCGAAAAGCAGAGTTCAAGACGAGGAATAAAAATATGAGACTTTTTTTATGACACCCCTATCAAAAATGAGACATTCCAAACTCCTTTTTCACCATGCCAGAAGAACCCAATTTCCATATCCGCTGCTTGGATGGGTTTCTCTACAGCTGGCATAGACTGGGGCAGCAAACAACCTGGCTGAAGGCCATTCTCCATTGAGATTACTGCGACCAAGGCAGAGCACCTCTGGCCTGGGTAGCTGTCCATACCGGTGTATGGCCTAGTGTCCATGGTCAGGCTAGACTCTTTGGGGTGCACACGTGCATTATCAATAACTGTGATGTGAGTGTTAAAAAGCCTGGCAGCAACAGTCTCTATTTCCTTAATCAATGGTTTGCCACCGCTCGCGTTCAAACCTCTCTCTCTCATTTGTTGGATCCAGCAACAATTTGTTAAATCCAGCAACAATTTGTTGGAACAAATTGGGACCTTGAGTTCCGTTTTTCGTTCCCTATCAAACATTAGTAGGGTCGGCCATTACCATGTGTATACAGTGCATATACGGTATTTTTGGCAGGCACATCACCAAATATATGGTGCATATATACGGTTATGGCCAATTTTTAACACAAGGCAACGAGCATCAGCCCTTGACAAAACCTCTTTGAAGAGGTAGAGACTCAGATGAGCATGCCCTTGCTGAGATGGTTTCATTTTCTATTCGTTTTATATCACACAATAGACATAATGATCTGCAAAGCAGCTTCCACACAAATTTCAGATCACATTAATAGAGACGCAACAACCTGCAAGACAGCGTCACAAAGCGTGCATAGAAAGGCGAGGCGTGCATGGAAAGACGAGGCGTGCGTAAAAAGACGAGGCATGCATATAGGGGCGAGGCCTGCACAGAAAGACGAGGCGTGCATAGAAACACAAGGCGTGCATAGCAAAGACGTGCATAGAAAGGCGAGGCGTGCATAGGAAGACAAGGCGTGCATAGCAAAGACGAGGGGTGCATAGAAAGACGAGGTGTGCATAGAAAGACGAGGCGTGCATAGAAAGACGAGGCGTGCATAGCAAAGACGAGGTGTGCATAGAAAGATGAGGCGTGCATAAAAAGACGAGGCGTGCACAGAAAGGCGTGCATAGAAAGGCGTGTATAGCAAAGGCGAGTGCAGCTGCACTTAACCCTTTTCTAAATCCCTAACAAGCAAAAAGGCAGCACTTTAGTCCTGATAGCCACCCTGTCTAAGGAGTAAGGCATATATTACATGCAGAACACATAAAGGTTTTACTGTTTTTTGGGTCTGAAGCTCTGTCAGCGAAGCAAAGGAGAGAAGCAAGAATAGGTGTGTGTGTGTGTTTGAAAAAGTCCTGACAAAGGGAGAGTAGATGACAGGACACACCTGCTCTTCTAAGAGGCCTGACAGCAGCAGTAGACCACCAGGGCGCGTGTAGCCTAGCAGTCTGGGAGCTAGTTCAAAGAGCGGCCCTCTCAGAATGTTTGCACATACTATGTCGAATTTGGGGGGGGGGGCAGTACTGGTGGAAGCCTGCAGTGTGTTTTTTATACTGCGTTTATCGGTCAAGGCACAGAGTGGCTTTGTATGTGCGACTCTCTGTTGTCATACATGCAACGTAGAATTGGGACTGAAGCTTTCTGGCCAACCCTATCTATCTGTCGTTTACCAACTATACAAGCTCATACATATCATTTACTTCACACTGAAGTTCACAGGCTGAGTTTCATCATTTTGTATTTGATATGTAACTGACTCCTGCACAGGCCCAGCATCATCAATGCCCTAATTCCCTAATGCACAAGCTTTGCATCACTGATACTACGTCAACTTGCCGCAGCAGCTCAGTAACATTAATAATCTAGACACTTGCTGCACATGCATCATCAATAGCATTAATAATCTAGGCACTTGCTGCACATGCATCATCAATAACATTAATAATCTAGGCACTTGCTGCACATGCATCATCAATAGATACTTTTATCTACCTGCTGAACGGGCTCAGCATCATCAACACTCTGCCCGCACAGAAGCACCAAAAACCTGTCCTCGCTATACCCATTTAGCTCCGCATTGCGTTTAGCAGACCGGACCTGTGCAAATGAAGGTGTGTGTGTGTGTGAGAGAGAGAGAGAGAGAGAGAGAGAGAGAGAGAGAGAGAGAGAGAGGGAGAGAAAGAGAGAAAAAGAGAGAGAGTGTGTGTGTGAGAGAGAGAAAGAGAGAGAGAGAGAGAGAGAGGGAGAGAGAGAGAGAGAGAGAGAGATAGAGAAAGAGAGAGAGGGAGAGAGAGAGAGAGAGAGAGTGTGTGTGTGAGAGAGAGAGACCTGGAACATTCCGATTCCCTTCCAATATTTTTTTATTCTAAGACCAGGACCACACGTGTGTGTATGGTAGGAACAGCTGGGGTACAATGTTTTTCTTTTAGGCAACCCCAGCTTTTTGTTGTCTGACACCAGCATGCCAGCAGAGTGTTTACAGTGCAGGCCCACCAGAGGTTTACGATTTAGACCCAGCAGAGGGTCTACAGTGCAAGCCCACCAGAGAATTTACAGTGCAGGCCCACCAGAGGATTACGATTTAGGCCCACTAGAGAATTTACATTTTAGGCCCGCAGGTGCGAGAGAGGCATTTTAGTGCTACTTAGTGCAACTCATTCCTTTATGGGCAGCTGATTTCCAGCATTTTGGCTTGCTTACCGCTAGAGGATATAAAATCAGCCACTGGTATGAGAGAGGCACTTCAACTGCTCCCTGGTACTTTTCTTAACTCCATTTGTTCATTCATTGGCAAAAGAGCAGTTGCGCTTACTGCTAAAGGGTCTGTATACAGTCCAAAGGCGCGAGAGAGGCACTTTAAGTGCTTCCAATGCCATTATTTAAATTCCTCTTTAATTATTCGCAAACAAGCGGTTGCGCTTGCTTATTGCTAAAGGGTCTGTATACGGTCTAAAGGCGCGAGAGAGGCACTCTTTAAATGCTCTGAATGCTAATATTTCAACATTTTCTTTAATCAATTGCAAACAACAAGCGGTTGTGCTTGCTTACCGCAAGAGGGTCGACATCTGTGCCTACAGCCTTCGAGGCGCCCAACTTCAGCGCTGCTAATGCAAGTACCCCAGACCCTGCAAGGCACATGTGTGGGGTGGGCCAATCCATTGGGCCTCTTTTTATCATTGCAAGCCCCCCCAAAACCCTGCAAGGCACATGAGTCAGGTGGTCTAGAACCATACATATAAATATGTAGGGTTGGCCAGAACTGTATATACACACCGTATATGACCGTATGTATGGTGATTTCCCTGCCAAAAATACCGTAAATACACCGTACATACCTATAAATGTATGGTTCTGGCCAACCCTACATATATGCGTGTCTAGTATATACTAGATACGGTGGGTAAACGATATTTTCTACAGGAAAAGTACATACATGCATACATGCAGTTCTCTCATATGATAAACCCATAAACATACACAGTTCTGGCCAACCTACCCATGTGTAAAGAGAGCAGAACCATTGATCGCTGTTTGAAATGACGTAAATAGTATACAGCACATTGTTGACGTTAAACTCACCTATACCTATTAGTGCCTATTACATTGTTGATGTTAACTTAAATACCTATTACAAGTATATAGGGTTGGCCAGAACTATATATATAGTGTGTGTATACAGTATTTTTGGCAGGGAATTCACCATATATACGGTCATATACGGTGTATATTTACAGTTCTGGCCAACCCTACAAGTATACCACATGTGACATGTGACAGGCAAGTGAGCGATGCCATTGCAATTGTCTGCACCCCAGTTCCACAAGGCCCTTCAACTATATCGGTCTGTAAGACATAGGACACAGAGCAGTCGGCCATCGTAGATCACTTTCACTGTGAAAGCCCCTCACTACAGTAGGCAAGTGAGCGATGCCATTACAATTGTCTACACCCCAGATCCACAAGGCCCTTCAACTATATCGACTTACCTATACCTAGCGGTATCTATTACATTTTTGATGTTAACTGTGACATGTGGCAGGCAAGTGAGCGATGCCATTGCAATTGTCTGCACCCCAGTTCCACAAGGCCCTTCGACTATATCGGTTTGTAAGCAGTGTTGTGCACCTGACGCTTGACGGCGTCAATGGTAAATGACGCTGACGGCGTAATTTATGTCAAATTGACGGTGGAAATAGTAAATTACGCCGTCAATCGTCAGAGTTTAGTGACGGTAAAGGCGTTATTTACGATCGTTATTTACGGTGCCATTTTTTAATGACGCCGTATGTGCACAGCACTGTTTGTAAGACATAGGATTCAGAGCAGTTGGCCATCGTAAATCACTTTCACTGTGAAACCCCCTCACTACAGAAGACAAGACAGGAAAGCGCGAGGGGTTTTTCTGGTCAAACAAAGCAGAGGACCATGCAAAATGCGTGAACTCTTTGTTCAAATTAAAATATACTGAATGCCTACATAATTAAGAAGCAACCGTGTGTGTTTATGAAAGTATGTGTGTGTGTTTGTGAGTTTATGTATGTGTGTGCGTGTGTGTCAGTCTCTACCTGCTCCGTAATCCATCACGCTCGCTCCTTGCAAAGGTCCTTCAGGCCCAGAGAGGCCTTCCAATGCTAGCAAACACATCCGGGTGGTGGGGTGCTCACCTGTGTTTGAACAAAAGGGAAAAATGATGTGTGCAAAGGGAAACAATGATGTGAAAAAAGGGGAAAATGATGTGTACAAAGGGAACAATGATGCTCACCTGTGTTTGTACAAAAAGGAAAATTGCAATCACCAGTTGTGTACGATATTCTGCAACCTTTTCATTGTCAGCAAGTGCACATGTGGGTGGTGGGGTGCTTGTCAGTGTTTGTTTGTGCAAGAGCAATAGCATGTGTACTAGGCACAGGTGTGTACTATGGTTTTGAGTGGGTTAGGGTTTTAGGGTCTATGTTCATTCATCCGTAATAAACAACCAGCCGTACACAACCGTATTACACAACCCACAGTACACAACTGTCCATGAGCAATCAGAACCTTATAGAGTAGGTTAGGGTTTTAGGGTCTGTGTTCATTCATCCGTATTACACAGCCACAACCGTATTATGCATCCGTCCTTGAGCAAAACCATGCATACCAGGCACAGGTGTGCCTTTATGGTTTGCAAGGTTCCTATTGCTCAAGGACGGATGTATGATACGGTTGTGTAATACGGATGAATGAACACAGACCCTAAAACCCTAGCCCACCCTACAAGGTTCTGATTGCTCATGGACAGTTGTGTACTGTGGGCTGTGTAATACGGTTGTGTACGGCTGGCTGTGTAATACGAATAAATGAACACAGACCCTAAAACCCTAACCCACTCTATAAGGTTCTGATTGCGCACGGACAGCTGTGTACTGTGGGCTGTGTAATACGGTTGTGTACGGCTGGTTGTTTAATACGGATGAATGAACACAGACCCTAAAACCCTAACCCACTCTATAAGGTTCTGATTGCTTATGGACAGCTGTGTACTGTGGGTTGCAAGTTTCTTATCGCTGACAATCATGTGTAAGACTGTGAGACATGTACGCATGTTTTTCTCCGCAGGAGCAAAAGCATGTGCAGGAAAGTAAAAAAAGAATATAATTATAACATACCGGTATTCAGCACCACGTGATAGAGGATCAGACCACACTGAGAGTCACAGGCAACCCTACTTCAAACAAAAGCTTGTGCAGGAAAGTGAAAAAGAACATACTTAGAACATATTCAGCACCACGTGATAGAGGATCAGACCACACTGAGAGTCACAGGCAACCCTACTTCAAACAAAACCAGGCTTATTACTAGGGTTGGCCAGAACCGTATAAATGCACCGTATATGACCGTATATTTGGCAATGTCCCCGCCAAAAGTGCCCTGTATACACCGTATATATGTGGTTCTGGCCAACCCTACTTATTACGCACCGGTGCCGAAAGCAACTCCTGGCTGAAGTATGATGTTATGTACACCAGGCTCGTCGGGAGGCTCACTCCACTCCGGTACAATGCATAGCTTTGGGCTCAACCTCAGAGGCACGTAGGAGGCCTGCTTGTGGGGGTGCACGTATGGTGAAGTGAGCGTGTACGTCATGTAGAGTTGGCCAGAACCGTATATATATACACCGTACATGACCGTATAGGTATTTGGCGATTTCCCTGCCAAAATCACCGTACACTTGGTGATTTCCCTGCCAAAATCAACGAACATAAACCATGGGTATATAGCATATGGTTCTGGCCAACCCCATGTATGTGCAAAGTAACTGTGCAGATTGGGAGGCTCACATTCAACCATGATGCCTATTTCTGCAAAGAATTGGAAGGTATTGGAAGGAAGATGTGCCCGCTTCTGGGCCTTAAAACATTGCAACGTGCAGCGGCCGTGCTGCTGTTTTGCTGCATTTCACACACACACACACACACACACACACACACACACACACACACACACACACACACACACACACACACACACACAGACACACACACACAGACGCACACGCACACGCACACACACACAAACACACACACACACACACACAAACACACACACACCTAACTCACTTGTAATCTTCTCGACCCACTCCTTGTTTGCCACTGGCTCCGATACCAGAGTGTGTATGTATTGTATGTGTGTGTGAGGTCTTTTAACGTAACAATGCCACTTGCTGCCACTTGCTCATCAACCTCACGTGTCCCTCACCTTAATTTGCTCGACCCACTGCTCGTTTGCCACCGGCTCCAATACCAAAGCAGAGGGGTCGTAGCTTTCCAGTCCGCACGCTCCCAGCGCCAATCCAAGGGTGGATGCCACGTCATGCTATGAGCAAGGAGTAGATGATGCGTCACACAAGCACATAGGCGCATGGGTAGGGTTGGCCGGAGCCGTGTATATGCAACGTATATGGACGCATATTTGGTGATGTCCCTGCCCAAAAATAACGTATATGCACCATGTATATGCAACGTACATGGACGCATATTTGGTGATGTCCCTGCCCAAAAATAACGTATATGTACTGTGTATATGCAACGTATATGGACGCATATTTGGTGATGTCCCTGCCCAAAAATAACGTATATGCACCGTGTATACATAGAGTTGGCCAGAACCATATATACACCGTATATTACCGTATACTTGATGGTTTTCCTGCCAAAATTACCGTATATATACCGTATATATATGGTTCTGGCCAACTCTATGTATATATGGCTGTGGCCAATTGTACACATAGAGGTGGCATCTCCAGATGGATACAACCAAGCGTACACTCATGCAGTGGTCATACCTTATAACTCTCCAGATGGATACAACTAAGTGTACACACATGCTGTGGTCATACCTCATAACTCATAACTCTCCAGATGGATACAACTAAGTGTACACACATGCTGTGGTCATACCTTATGACTCAGAACTCTCCAGATGGATACAACCAAGTGTACACACATGCTGTGGTCATACCTTATAACTAGGGTTGGCCATAACCGTACATATGCACCGTATATTACCGTATATTTGGTGGTTTTCCTGCCAAAATTACCGTATATATACCGTATATATATGGTTCTGGCCAAACTCTACTTATAACTCATAACTCTCCAGCCTACACGCTCCGAACTCCTACCTCGTCGTAATAGATGCCGCGCCATATTTGACAAAAAAGGAAGCCTGTCTACTGATGCCCCCTGAGGCATATATAGCGGTAATGTAACCTCACCTGTCTGCTGCAGCGCTCATTTTCAAACAGTTCCAACCTTTGCAGATCTGCGCAGCTCACGATCATATAACAAAAAATAGGGTGGGCCAGAACCATATATATACGGTGTATATACGGTATTTCTGGCAGGGAAATAACCAAATACACGGTCATATACGGTGCATTATACGGTTCTGGCCAACCCTACAAACCTGAGCCTATCTTCCCTGTAAAGAAAGTAAGCGCCACCCTGATACACGCTCCACCACGCATGAAACGTTTGTTCCTTTGAGTCTGTTGAGAACAACACTAGGATCTCTGGCCAACCCCTATAGCATGCCTCAATAGCAGTAGTCTGTATCCTCTCCTCTAGAGCAAAGTGGGCTGTTGCAACAATTCTAGGATGACCTACCGGTCTACATCAAGCCTTTTGTTTCTGAGCTGATAGATGTATTGTTGACTGGCGAGGACCAGTCACAGGCCGATCAGCCGAACAATCTGGCTGAAGGTCCCCCCAAGTAAACCTAAACCTGTAGGTTGCATCCTCACCTCTAGAGCAAAGTAAGCTATGACCTCGCACGCGTCCCACAAATTGGAAGGCGAACCGTTAGAGCCAGGATTTTCATCAAAAATGGGCTGCTCTACAGAGCCAGGCGGCCTATGTTCTTGAACACTGTGTGTGTGTGTGTGTGTGTGATATGCTCTGCAACTCTACGTCTTTTATGGCAAATCAGATCATCATTGTTAGCAAAAAAAAACGAAATTTCATAGTATGTACAAGACACACACTGAAGCATAACTAGCGGCTACAGACAGCAGCAGATTGCCACACCCCCCACAGGGAGTGTCACTTGGTTTGATAACTAACTCTCAGGGCAGTGCATAGCACACATCAACCTTCAGCGTTCGACCAGCCAGGGGTCTCCCACGATACCAACTCCCATGCAATGAGCCCATGATAACACGATACCAACTCCCATGATATGAGCCCATGATACCAACTTAGGCACTCACAAATTCGGGGCGTGTCATGAGTGACTTGCTAAATAACTCTCAGGGCCGTGCATAGCACACATCAACTGTAAGCAACGTACAATACCAACTTAGCCACTCACAAATTCAGGGCGTGTCATGAGCGACTTGGTAACTACCTCTCAGGGCACTGTGTACCAAACATTGTTCTAAAGCAACGTACACTACACCTTCCATCATCAACGCCGGATGCCACTCACACAACCGACTGGGCGCCCATGCCGAGCAGGGTGTCCGAAAGCATGTCAGCGTCGGCACCAGAGACATATGGAATCCTGCGTAAGAGTATGAATTTTGCAGGCAGCAGCAGGATTAAGTCCAGGCAAGGAGTAGACGGGAAGTGCATGCTGGCAGGATGTGGACGTTCACAGACTTTTTTTCTTTCTTTTTGAGCTTATGGATTTATTTGTGGCTGGCCGAGACCAGTCAGCAGCCGATCAGCCAAACAACCTGGCTGAAGGTCACCCCCCATTGTAACCACTATAACCATTATAACCTTTTTAACCATTGTGGTATGTAGCCGTTCACTGAAAACAATTGCAAGTGACCCCATTGTATGTGGCCGTTCACTGGAAACGATTGCAAGTGACCCCATTGTATGTGGCCGTTCACTGGAAACGATTGCAAGTGACCCCATTGTATGTGGCCGTTCACTGGAAACAATGGCAAGTGACCTGACCACGTGTCTGCTGTCCTTGGTTCAGACATACTTGCTCGTGCTGAGCTAATCTCTGTTCCCGTGTAGTGGCCGTGGCGGGCGGAGGAATGCATCTCACAAAACAATTTTAAGCTTATAAATTATAAATGGTTCAGGCCACCCGCTAACTTACACATTGAAAGCCCTATCTGACAATTGTGGCTGGCCAAGACCAGTCAGCAGCCGATCAGCCTAGAATCCTGGCTGAAGGTCACCCCCACAAGTGACTATTGCAAACATTGTAATCAAGCCCTTTCGCGCCCCTCGTGACATGGTTAACACATCCTCATCATCAAGACTAGACATCAATTGTACGAGGCTTGACATTGTTGCACGTTGTGATGTCCAATGGCGGTTACGGCGAACAAAAAACCAGACAGGGGGAGGCAGTTGTTTGTTCAGGAGTGCTTGTGTTAAAATCGTAAAATGGCAGTAAAATGGCAATGGTTAAATGGGCGCTTTTCAACAAAAAGTGGTTTGGTTTAACTCATTTGATTTCCTCGGCCTGTGTGCGTGCAAACTGCAACAGACACCCAGCAGAAAAAATAAAGGAGGCAGGAGGAGACTTGCCGGCCGGAGCAGTTTCCCCTTCCTCCCCACCTGCAACCATAGTTTCAAGGACAGGGTTAGCTACACCCTTAAGGTGTAGGTCAAAGGTGTAGGGCAAAGGTGGATGGCAAAGGTGTAGGGCGTGGGGTAGGGGTAGCTACACCCTAAAGGTGTGGGTGTGGGGCATGGGTTGGGGCAAAGGTGGATGGCAAAGGTGTAGGGCAAAGGTGTAGGGCAAGGTGTAGGGCACGTAGGGCAAGGTGTAGGGGTAGCTACACCCTAAAGGTGTGGGGCATGGGTTAGGGCAAAGGTGCAGGGCAAAGGTGTAGGGCAAGGTGTAGGGGTAGCTACACCTTAAAGATGTAGGGCATAAGTTAGGGCAAAGGTGTAGGGCAAGGTGTAGGGCAAGGTGTAGGGCAAGGTGTAGGGGTAGCTACACCCTAAAGATGTGGGGCATGGTTGGGGCAAAGGTGGATGGCAAAGGTGTACGGCAACGGTGTAGGGCAAGGTGTAGGGATAGCTACACCCTAAAGGTGTGGGGCATGGGTTGGGGCAAAGGTGTAGGGCAAAGGTGTAGGGCAACGGTGTAGGGCAAGGTGTAGGGGTAGTTACACCCTTAAGGTGTGGGGCATGGGTTGGGGCAAAGGTGGATGGCAAAGGTGTAGGGCAAAGGTGTAGGGGTAGCTACACCCTAAAGATGGATGGCAAAGGTGAGGGCAAGGTGGATGGCAAAGGTGTAGGGCAAAGGTGTAGGGCGTGGGTTAGATGGTGCTGCTGCAGAAATATGCCTGGCAACAACCCCGGTCAAATTCTTGAGTGGGGAGTTATCAGTTCTGCGATGACATTAAGAGTGCACTTGTCTCTGACTCATACTAAGGCACGCCCGAAGGTTCACTTAAGAGTAGAGCCGGCAAGAACCGGAGTTACAGTGATTATGCGGTGTTTTTGCCAGGAAACTCTGCAATTGTGCAGTCATATACGTGTAATATACGAGAGTGGCACCATAGCTGACTAGCCCTGCCAACACACTGCTCTTCCTTGTTCCTCCCTGGTCGAAAACTCTCCAACCCTCTTTCACTCGCACCTGCACCTCACGCATGTGGCATCTCCTTCCTGTACAGCGACTTCTGAACTGTGAGGTGGTGGCAAGGTGGAAACTAAGCCTCTGCGCATGAATGTCGTCTTTTCATAACCGTCCCCTCAGTTATTTGGTCAAAAGGCTCTGGCAATCAGTGCAGGACCCCCTTAGTTAGTTTGCACAAGGTTTGGGAGAGCAGACTGCCGGTCTGCACAGAAAGGACAACACGACCACTCTATCTCCTCCGCCATTTTAAAACAGGTTATAAAACAGAACAAACCTGCTGGCGACAAGCTCTGACAGCCCGGTAGGTACGCAGTTTGCAAATCTGGCTTGGCCTTGACCTGTACTTGGCCTTGAGGGGTTTTGTATGTGCCTCCTCCAGGAGGAAGTGAAACCTGGCCGGCTGCAGCAAGAAGCAGGTGGGCTGCCTCTTGCGTGTTGGCCAGGCAGTGGTGTAGTTCTGTAGTGCTTGGGGCTGGCCAGCAAGAGCCTGATGCCCGATTTCAAAGCTCTAGGGAGGATTCTCAAGCTTCGCATTCGTTGTTTTTAAATCATTGTACAGCGCTACCTTAAACACATTTGTACTTGCCCCCTCGTCCGCTGGGCGGGGGGGCCGAACCATCTCAGGCAAACAGCGAATCGGGTTCGGGGCAGCAGCAGGCGCAC
>Ga0307942_1001506_pt1 | contig 18631 bp, 8 predicted proteins | sample OrgLakmetagen175_FD_201846 | JGI IMG/M metagenome (GOLD analysis project Ga0307942, IMG submission 201846) | Saline water microbial communities from Organic Lake, Antarctica - #175 | ecosystem: Environmental > Aquatic > Non-marine Saline and Alkaline > Saline | place: Antarctica: Organic Lake... | reverse complement strand
CCAGCCCCCAATGCGCCCCTCCATGCAACCCCTCTCAATGCACCCACACTTGGGCCACTCCAACCCTGCTCTCCAAAGCACAGAAAACCTTTGGTACGCTGCCCCTGACCCACACATTGCACAACCTATGGAAATCACCACACAAAGTGCCGCTGGCCACGAGGCAGGGGGGCCCTGGCCTGAACACTCTCAGCCTTTGGCTGAAAACCCCATGCAGTGGACTGCCTCAGATGCGGCACAGAGTATTGCTTGGGGAGGAACAGCGGAAGGAGCTGGGGAGGAAGGTGGGGCAGCTGCTGGGACAGAAGGGCTAGCCGCCCCAGGGTATGTCTTGTCTGGGGATATGCTACCGCAGCAGCCGCAGCCGCAGCAGCCGCAGCAACAGGAGCATGAAAAGCTGTCTCTAAACAATCATGATCATGCTGCCACTCTGGCTTCCCTGCCCCGGCATGTCATAGACCTTTTAGGGAAAGCGCTGCAGGAACAACTTCAGAAAGAAGAGCAGCAGCAGCAGCACGCACAGGTACAGGCACAGCAGCAGCAGCAGCAGCAGCAGCAGCAGCAGCCACCATTTATGGATCAAGCACAGTTGCAGGTCCCCCCTCAAACCCAGTCTGAAGAGCAGCAGCTTCAATTGCCTCCTCACATACTGCTTCCAGCAAAGCAGGAAGCATGCCTGCCACTGCAGCAATCTCAGAGCCAAACGCCACCCTTTCAAGGGCTTGAATCGGGCCTGCAGCTGCAGCAGCCTCAAGAGCACACGCCACCCATCCAAGAGCAGCAACCAGAATCGCCACTGCGGCAGCCACAGCATGTGTCTGAAGAGCACACGTTGTCTATTCAAGAGCATAAACTGGGCCTGTCACTGCAGCAGCCTCACATCCTTTCATCTCAAGAGCAGCCTCCAAGTGACAACCTGCAGCATCTTCTGGTCCCCCTTTGGCAGGCCTCACCATCTGCTGATGAGCAGCAACTATCTGCCGCTACACAGACGCAGGGGGCTGCCCTCTCTCCCCAGCATCACTTGCAGGAAGAGCAGCAACACCTTGAGCAGCAGCAGCAGCAGCAGCAGGTCCTGGAGAAGCAGCAAGAACTGGAGCAGCAAGAGCAGGAGCCAGAAGCCAAGCTGCAGGTACAGCCGCAGCCTGGAGATCAGCACCAGGAAACACAGCAGCAAGGACAGCCAGAAGTACAGCTGCAGCTGCAGGGAGAGCAGGAGCAGGAGCAAAAGGTTGCGCTTAGTGCGGGGGAGCTCAACTCTCTGGCAGCAAGCTCTCCGGATGGATTTCTACAGGCAAAGATGATCAATCTGCTGCAGGTAATTCAGCAGATATGTCTTCAACTCTTAGTGGATGTGATTCCGATTGGCAAGCAGTACACGGGGCATGATGGCATGATGCATGCTTGATGACATGAGTGGCTGGAAAGCACGACATGTTTACGCTGCTCCGTTTGAAGGTAACCTGAAAGCTGCTGCTGCCGCACAAATAAGCGTCGTGCAAGTTCTGAGAGATTGCTGCTCTTTTCTAGCACGAGAGAGAGATAGAGATCCTTTTTGTTTACGTGCAGGCCGCCTGCTACCCACTCAGCATGCAAGCTCTCACAGCTTACTATACTCTCTCTCTCTCTCTCTCTCTCTCTCTCTCTCTCTCTCTCTCTTGCTGGTTATTATTAAGAGTCAGAATCAACAATTGCTTACCGATGCAACCTTTTCGGCTTTCATTGGCTCTTCTGCACGAGTACGCCATTTATCTTCTGTGTGTACAGCTGTGCACAACATTGAAGGCAAAAGCTAGAGCAAACTATGTGATGGTCTTTTCACTGATCACCTAAACACTCACAATGCACACAAACAATTACTACGAGTAGGGTGCTCCAGATCGTGCTATGCCTTTGGAGGAGCTGATCGCAAAATTGTGGCTTCCCACGGATATCCAGAAGGATCTGCATCACTTCTTTGATAATCCTCTGACAGTGCCACTGCTTGAAGCTACGGTGGGTCTGCTTGCGTGCACCTTCAAGAGCATACTGAATGCCGGAGAACGGTTACGTCCATGCAATATTAAACTATCACTTGTTATTCCTTTTTGTGCTGGAATTGGTTTATATGTGTTTTTTTAGACAATTTCAATGCAGTACTTTTCACAAACAATAGACAGAACTGGAGGAATTTAATAACCATTCCATTTATTTGGCTCGTAGAGCCAATACCTAGTTGCACCCGACTGCATTGCCTGGCTGTTTAATCATGTGTAAGGTTGGCCAGAACCATACATTTATACGTATGTACGGTGTGCATACAGTATTTTTGGCAGAGAAATCACCATACATACGGTCATATACGGTGTACATATACGGTTCTGGCCAACCCTACTCATGTGCCAAATCGCGCATTTGCCCCACCACAAGTTTGTTTGCTGCTCCTTCACTCAGTGCATTTTGTAGTGAATAATTAGCATCATTACAGACGCAAGTACAGACATATGGTGTGTCTGCATCTCATTTTTAGGGCCTGCCAGAACCGTATATATCAGGGATGTGTCACACGGTCATTTGGAGCGTTCAATACGGTAAAATACACGTTAAATATGCAATACGCGTATAATACGATTGTACTTTCTAAGCAATTTTGGGAGTGCCGATTTTTGACCCAAAGTGGACCCGTTTTGGGGGCGGAAGTTGTCAAAAAGGCCACAAATCGGCAAATTTTGCAATCGTACAACATGGCCTGATTTGTTCAATACAATAAAATACACGTTAAATACGATGCGGCGTATTCGTATAACATGACACCTCCCTGGTGTATATACACCGTATGTGACCGTATATTTAGTGATTTCCCTGCCAAAAATATATCGTATATACACCGTATACATACATTACCGGCCAACTTCTAATGTTTAGTGATCTGGCGTGCACGCAGAATGGCAACGTGACCCTGCGTCCGACGTATGCTGCTGCTGCTCTTTGTACCATTTTGGAGGGAAAGAGGCAGACAGATGCCAGCTTTGTGGGTGTGGAGCACTCAGACACAGCTGAAGAGGAAACTTCCGAAGACGGCCTCCAAGGTACTGACTTCTTCTAATATTTACCTTTTACCATTCGCCGTCTTACCTTATACTAGAAAAAGTAATGAAATCGAAGAGGATGGAATCACACAAAATCGTTGTTCTGCAACTCAAGACGTCCAAACAAACAGCACTTGCCCTTTCCTTCCTTGTTCTTTCTTTGCTCAATGGAATACATGTGTTTGCAGCGGGCTACGTTGATGGCTTATTTGTCTAACCCCTAAACCCCTGCATCAGCTGCATCCACCAGCACTACCAAGCCTATTACTAACATCAGCAGCACAGCCACCACCGTAGCCACAATAGTATTATCAGCCACACTTCCAGCACTAGCATTGCCACTGCCCCGACCACAGAAAAGAAAAAGAAGCTGAACACTATGCTGGCAGTGAAAACCACTCCCCGCATTAATCAAGGAAAAGGAAGCTGCTTTGGCAGCGAAAACCACTCCCACGTTAAAGCCGAATACCGTAAAACTCCTTATTCATATCAGCTATTCTTACTGTATTATACCTTGTTCGTTTAGCATTTCCCTACCTCGTTCACCTGCAGGATCCTATGGGCACGCAGCTGAAAGCTCACCCATGAGCACGGGCATGGCCAACTGCAGCATGGCCATGATGGGCTGCAGCATGCCTATGATGGGTATGGGGTGCATGCCCCTCTTCATGGGGTCCGCACCTATGTGCTCTGCCCAGTTGTGTGTGCCACCTATGGGCATGGTGAGCGTCGCGACGAGTCTTGTGTTTGTGGTTCATTTGTCACGTGGTGATACGCACCTCTCTTTGATAAGTCAGCTTATTTCTCTTATGACTTTTGTGATCCACATGTCACTTCATAATTACACACCTCTCCGGACAAAAAGTGTACGTCTTGTATCGATTGTTACCTTGAGCATATAAGTAGGGCTGGCCAGAACCATATATCCGTACTGTACCGTACTCACCCCGGAGTTCATAATTCATATCGTACGGGAAAATGTTAAAGATAAACCCGGGTAACCCCTTTCCGGTGGGGAGTTCACCCACTGCTTGCACGTGTGCGTTAGTATGTGTGTTTAGTATGCGCGTGTGCGCGCATATACAGTGCTTGTTTACGTGTGTGTTTGTGTGATTGAGAGTCTGTGTTGTTGATGTTTGTTTGCGTGTGTGTAGTGCGTGCATGTATGCGCCTGTATGCCAGTGCGTGGTTGCCTGTATTGCTTGAGTGCATGAGTCATGGTGGCATGGGCAGCTGGAGCTCTGACTGTGTTGGGAGGGGGGCAGGAACGGCTGAAGAGCCATATCTCTGTCCGGCCACCCACCAAACTTTGTCTTTCCCCAGACAACCCCAGACAACCCCAGACAATCCCGGAGCCTCAAAATAAATATATAATAAACAATACCGGCATCATTCCAGAGGGCAGAAAACATTGTTCAATCCAGGTGGTATAGAAATGGTACGGTATACGTAGGGATCGGCGTATAGCGCTATATGAGGCATTTATATTGCGCTGTATAGCGCAATACACTTTATAGGCTATATAGCGCTATAAGCAAACGCTGATCCCTATATATACAGTGTATATATGGCACTGTTGGCAGGGAGATAACCAAATATACGGTTTATATTTACGGTTCTGGCCAACCCTACATAAAAGTACAGTAAATACTGACTCCTGGAGAACTATCTGATGTGCGTTCAGTTCCGCTACCAAAAGTGATGCACAGACATCAGTGTTGTGACTTTACGCCGTAATTGAGAATTTTGCACCGTATTACGGTACGGTGTACGTCGTACTACGGTCATACCGTAGAAATTACGGTAAAACCGGGATTACGGTCCAAACCGTCATGTACAGTGGCAAATCGTACAAAATACGGTGGGTAAATCGTAGTAATTTTGAGGCGCGTGTCTCAAAGTTCGTGGTGGGAACCTACAGCTTTCCATCCCCTTCCAATATAATTTATTAGTTTACAGCAATGAGTGCAAATGTTTCTAGGAAGAAGCAAAGGGTGGAAATGCATGGCAGTGGCTTGCCCATGCCCAGAGACCTGGGTATGGGAGAGCACCCTGCATCAGGGAGCCTGCAGGGCAAGGGCAGGCAAAGCAAGCGCCATGAAAAATAAAAATTGGTGGGGGAAGGTCGGTGTGAGAGGTAAAGTGAAAAGGACACACACGTGCATGCAAGCACGCACGCACGCACGCGTGCACACACACACACACACACACGCACGCACGCACGCACGCACGCACGCACGCGGGTTTTGAGTTCGATGAAATCCTTGAGTCAGACAAGGAGGAGTTTGCTGAGTGGCTGGAGGGCATTCGCTCTGCTGAGAAAGAGCAGGAGCAGCTTGAGCAGCAGCAAGCGCTGGAGTTGGAGACAGAGCAGCAGGGGCAGAACAGCATGGACATGCAGCGAAGTGGTTCAGACAGGGGGGAGGACACTGATGAGGGAGGGGTTTTTGAGGAACACATTTCGAGTAGCAGGAAGTTAGCTATCAGTGGCACAAGTGCCACTGTAGCCCACAGTGAAGGTAAAGAAATTACGGTTATTTACCGTAATCGAGGAAAATTATGGACCGTACCGTAGACCGTACCGTAATCGACCGTAATACGGTCCCAAATTGGCGAAAACCATACAAAATACGGTGGTGTACTGTAATTATGGTACCGTACCGTATTACTGTCAACCGTACCGTACACCGTAGGGTCACAACACTGACAGACATACTTTTGTCCCACGTTGTGATCTCAGGCCCCAAACAAACGTGCTTTATGCTCTCCCTTTTTGGTATGATTCAGTCTCTCTACCAAGAAGCACGCAAGGTGATGCATATAAATAATATTTTTTGTTCCAATGTGACTTCAGGCACCAAACATGTTCTCTGCCCTCTCTCGGGGGATGGAAAACATGCTAGAAGCAAGTGAAAAATCTTCCTCCAAGGTCCTCGACGTGTTCAGCCTCCCACCGGTGTGTAAGGAAGGAGCTGCAGGATGTATATAGCCTTTTTCTCTTGTGATAGACAGATTTTGGGGAAAGTCAACGTGCTACCTGTTTTCGACAGCTGATGCCTCACAGCCTGGAGCACTGGTCAACAACTTGTTTTTCCTGAGGGGGGCTCTGCTACCTGTTCCTGATAGCCCATGCCTCACACCTGGAGCACTGGTCAACAACTTGCTTTTCCTGAGGGGTGGCTCTGCTGCCAGTCCTGCAGCCGAGTCTGCTCTGCTGCCAGTCCTGCTTTGCCCTTTCCCTCTCGCCTTGTTGTTGCCTTGCCTTGCCTGCTTGTTTTGTAGCTTTCGTTACTTGCCAACCTCACCTGTGGACAAGTGTAAATGAACACTAACCAACTACTTCGGTATGCACTTCAAGCATTTGATCAGAAATAGCGTTAGCTGTACTGTGCATGTTTTTATAACACCACACACGATGCACTGGTATTAAGCCACAAAAAGCCGTAGCATTCCATTCATCCTCACAGGGAGCACCCACCTACAACTTCCAAGGAAAGAGTAGTCCTTGCTGCATGTACATGCTTGCATAACACACATACAGCCACTCTAGTGAACTCAACCCATGCAGGTCGATGCTCCAAGACTTAGTAGCAAGAAGCCTATTGACCCCTCCCCTCCTGCCAACGCTTCCCTCACCCCAGCTTCCGCATCATCTCATCAAGCACCTCAGTTTTCAGACACGACCAGGGTAGCGGACAATAATGGCAACTGTTCAGACACCACGTCACAGCAGCAACCAAAATCACAGCAGCAGCAGCAACAGCAGCAACAGCAGCAACAGCAGCAGCCAGGTTCGCAGCGGCCCTACAACAAGCGTCCAATGCCGTCGCACTGCGATGCTCTGTGCAGGTTCTTGCGGTCGCAGCCCAGGTAGGAGTCATGTGTTGTGTTTGTGCGTGTGTGTGTATGCGCACGCGTCTGTGTGTTTGTTAATGTGTGTATGCCGAACATCAAAGGTGCCAGACCAGTGGCACCTACTTGGCACGCCAAATAGTTGAATTTTTGTCCCATGCAATGATCAGAGTCGCAGCATAGACATCATGGATGAGCATTTACTGGTCATGTAGCATGAATTACGTGAGAGCTTTACCCCATTAAATTGTAAACGTAATTCGCATGCATCCAAGCTGACATGGCTTCCTGCATTTCATTGCTAGATACACTGGGAAATTCAAGCAGTCACACTGCTCATCTGCGTTCCTCCTTCCCATGCATGCATTTCTGTGCACTGCCAATGCGTGAACTTTTGTCCACTGTTTTTCCTTTCCGTCCCTGCCATCCCTTTTAGTGGTGCTGCTTCAATCGACGTGCTGCACAAGCGCGTGCCTTGCCGCTGGCGGGTCATGTCTGAGAATTTGTTCTGGGAGGAGAACCACGACCTGTTTCAAAAGGTGAGATAGCATGAAGTAGTAGAAAGAGCGCTGGTGGGGAGTAGGTTTGTAACTGGCCAGCAGCCAGAGGTTGCTTAGCCTCACTTGTAGGCTAAAATTCGTGCAGTCTTACTTTCACTTGTAATGTGTTCCACGCTTTGCAGGAATATCAAGTACATAACTCTATGTCAGGTTTCGATGCCAATAAAACATGTTTATTTGAAACTGTGCCAAGAGCTGTTGATTGATATACAAACGAGTCAAATCTGAGGCGGTCGGGGGGGGTCTGAGAACTTGGAGGAGTGCTGCAGAAATGTTCTGGGGCAATGTCACAAAGTTCCAAATCACCATCGGAATCCTGAGCTTAAGCCCAATCCATTGGCACCCTTGTCAGGGTATTCTTTTCTAGGTGGGGATCTGGACGCCTGGTCACAGATGTGCAAGGAATGCCCCTTGGTAGGCAGCCGGGGTGCGTTCAGGTACACAACCAGAAACGGCACCAGACTGTGTTGCATGACAAAAACAACATGCAAAAGTGCTTTGACACAAGTTTCAGCTGGATTTGTGCACGAAACAGGTGTTCAGTGCAAGGGCGTGCACATGTCAGCTTTTGCCTGTAACTTCATTGTTGTCCCAAATGGAATATAGACAGATGACTGCCTTACTTAAAAAGGAGCAGAATGACACCCTTGTTTGTATAAGCAGGCAAGTAAAGAAATTTGTAGGGTAGGGCAGGAGGCGTCAAAAGAATCCGTAGACAGGCATGTCCAAACTTTGGGCCTCCGGCCCCCAAGCCCCCCTTCCTAACCCCCTGCATAAATAAAAAGGGTGTCAATCTGCTCAGAATTCAAGCAGCTATCTGCCTGCACAGTTCTCATGCCAAATAATGCAATGCCTGACGAGCTATAGGGCAAAAACTGGTTTGTGCACGCTCTTGCACTGACCACCTGTTTAGTGCACAAATCCAGCCAAAACCTTTGCCAAAGCACTTTTTCACTTCAGTTATGCAACTTATGCATAATGCAATGCGTAAGCTGCAATTTTGGAATCAATTGCTGGTAATTTCCCTTAACACACCCCCGCGGCTTACTTGGGGACATTCCATGCATTCCTATGACCAGGCACCCAGACCCCCCCATTTAATCAAATCACCCAACAAGGGTGCCAATCGGCTGGGCTTGAGATGAGGACTCCAAAAATATTAATATTTCGTGAAATGGTCCAGTAAAATTCTAGGGACCCCCTCGAAAATTTTGAGAACCGCTCAAAAAAACGAAATGACTTCCCCCTTAAATCTACTCATCCATATATCAATCGATAGCTCTCGACGCCAGGATCTCGAATATATAATTTATATCGGTATTGACAAATGCCGCCAAAAAGTTATGATCTTTGACGCCTCTTGGGAAGGGTGTGTTATTCCAGAGGTTGTCGACGGAGGACTGAAAAGGGGGTGTTTTTAAATGTTCCAGACAGTATGTGCGCCGGAGCTTGCAGTTTTTAAGCTTAGCACCCTGCTGATAATACCTGAGCTGAAAAGCTGCAAGAAGCGGCGCACACGTCTAATTGCCCGCGGCGTGAACCCCACTTTTCACCACCAATCTGTCATATCTCACCACCAACTGACCCGATTTGTGTCATGTTTTATATAAATAGTCTACATCTTAATAAAGAATACCATTGCAACAAAAATGGGGCAAAACAGAGCAGTAGTTGGCCAGGTGCCCCATTTTGGACCATTTCCCTTGGAAATAATCAGCAAAAGGAGTGCCAAAAAAAGTGGAAAACCAAGTTCCACCAAATCCGGTTTTCAGCGTGTCAAACGATTCCTGATCAAAAAAGAAGTACTCCTGTCGTGAGGTGGAAAGAGGCCCTGGGTAGAGTGTGGTGGCTTCATACATTAACTTTCAGTGCCAAAGTTTGAACTGGATTTCTGCCCAGACTACTGGGCTGGGGTAGTCCATTTGACCTCAACCTTCATGAAACATCTAATTATGTTATTTAAATTCGATTTGTAAAAGGAACATTTTCAGGACTTTTGCTCTGTCGACCACCTCTGGTGTTATTCCAGAGGCCTACAACAAACACCCTATAAAGAATGCAAATTCCGCAAATTTAAGAAAGAAAGAAAAGAAAAAGAAAAGAAAAGACTCCGCTGGTAGTGATGACACAGCCAGCACGATTAAGGGAGGGGGTTACTAAGGTGCCCCCACCGCGCAAACAATTAAGAAAAAATTAATGTGGGTCAGGGGGGTTGTGTGCCGTAGCACCCGGACCCAATCCTTGACTGTTGTTGCTTGTGTTATACCTATCTCAAATTCAACACAATCATTTCCTGTTTCTGCAGCTGCAACGGCTTGAAGGAAGCGTCTATATCCAATTGACGGCGGCTGGCGTGGCAAGAGCAACAGAGCTGCTACTGAGGCCAGAAGCAGAGTCAGACGCGCACTAGTGCATGAATGTTATTAACACCGATTTCTAGTTATACTACTCAGTAAGTAATAGAAGAGCTTTATAACCTATAATGTATTAGGATGCAGGTTTGCCAATATTTAGTATAAATAACTACGCAGAGTAATGAGGCAGGCTTTCTTAGGGGCCACGCCTCAGGCCAGAAGCTGACGTACTGCAGTATGATTATGTATTGCGGTAATGTTTGAAAAAGACTACAGCCAGATAATGGACCGTTCCTTTGTTTATTGTACTACCGAACATGAGTAATGAGGCCTCCTTTTTCGATTTAATTCCCATCTGAGTTTATTTTTATTTTATGCGCGTCTTTGCTGTGAAAGATAATTATTTTGATTGAGTCTTGTTTTCTCAAACAAACAAAGGCACAGCCGAGGGGTAGCAATATAATTGAGCATTTTCCTACCAGCCCGATAATCGCCAAAAGACCTCACTGCTCGAAAAAAACATGCCTGGGTTCTGCAGGGCGAGTTCTGCGGGGGCGACTTTTGTGCCGTGCCAACGCAGGAATTTCGGAACCCCCTCAAATTCACACAAAACCGTGGCGTCAAAACCTCATTCAACGAGTAGTTCCTTCCAAGTAGACTGCTATTAATAAATAGTAAATATAAAAAATTAAGTATGGCAAACTCATTGAACGAGTAGTTCCTTTCTAGACTGCTATTAATAAATAGTAAAGAATAAAAACAAGTATGGCTTTACGTCGGGCTGCTGGCCTATTGGCTCAGCGTGTGCCCCAGCTGGGCACGCCCGGGCTAGAGTGTGCATCCCCATATGCCCTGCAGCATCTGGAAGGTCTCCCCTCCACCCTGCAAGCAGCGTGAGTGTGTGTGTATACTTATACACGGTGCACAGACATGCAGGGCCATCTCAGAACTTTACCTGTTGCGTGTTGCATCCTTGTACTCACGTGTTCTTGAATGGTGCTGCCGCAGCTCTACTCCCTCCTCGACTGAACAAGTGCGCCATGCTGGTAACCTGGCAGGTGCGTGCGCACATGTGTGTACGCGTGTGTACATGTAGATGAATGCTGAGTATTGCCATCACACGGGAGGCGCGCACCCCCACCTTTTCTTTTCTCGCTCTCTCTCCTCACAGTGAAGCAGCGCATCAGGGCCATCAAAAACATTGGGAAGATTACTAAGGCCATGAAGATGGTTGCTGCCTCCAAGATGAAGAACGCACAGATAGCCGTGGAGAGCTCGAGGGGGAGCTGTGATCCCTTCCTCCGCCTGTTCGGGGACCACCCAGGTAGGCTGGCCAGGCTTGCAGGCAGCAACACATAGCAAGCACAGCAGCAAGGGAGAGGACAGGGGTGTGCAGAGGCACCCGGGTTCCCACTCACCCTCCCCCCACTCTCCCTCTCGCAGCTGTGACCGCGCCCAAGGTCGCCAATGTGGCCGTGACCTCCGACAAGGGCCTGTGCGGTGGCCTAAACACCAACATTGCCAAGTACACGCGGATGCTCATCAAGCTAAACGAGCCTACAGGTAAGGAAGGAAAGCCATCGATGTGTTGCACACCCGCCATTCCGCGCACGATGCCAATTGGCAACCCCCCTTTTTTTCTCCCCACGCAGGTGACGCTGTATCTGAGCAAACCATTGCTTCCCTCGGAGACAAGGGCCGCTCACAGCTCACACGGACACACAGCGAGCAGTACACCCTCGCGGTGCAGGACACATACAAGCCCGTCACCTTTGCACAGGCATGTAGCAGTAGCAGCTGAAGGAGGTCAAGGAGTAGCTAATGCGGGCCTGCACATGATGCACTTGGGCACTGCGTGAATGCACGGTTAAGCGGTCCTTTTCCCCGTCCTGTCCATTGGCATGCCTTTTTGATAAGCACAGAGAAGATGCTTCAGGAGGTGCCATAGAGAGGATGCGCATGCGCATAGGGCCCAAGGGTCAACGCTGTCAGGAGCAAGCTCCTCCACCTCACACAAAACTTGCTGATGTCTTGTTTCGACAAGCCTAATACAGCTGCGCACGTGTCGCATTCTTTACCTTGCACAACAAGCGTGTACTCAAAAGCATTCAGCTAACGCCCAAGTACAGGAAAAAAGAATTGCTGTGTTGTTTCGCCTACCCCATTTGCAGGCTTCCCTAATTGCAGAGGAGTTGCTTAAGCAGAACCCTGGTGTGGATGTCTTCCGCATTGTGTACAACAAGTTTGTGTCAGCCATTGCCTTCAAGCCCACCGTGTCGACAGTGATGATGCCTAACGTGGGTGGAAGTTCTTGCCGACCCACACCTCGTTCAACCAGTGCTGCTGATCTTAGCATCATTGACAGCCGATCCTGAATGTAAATTTTACTCAGCTGTTACTGTGTGATGCATTTCATGCATGTAGGTGATTGCTATTAGCCACATACCTGAGTCATTCTTCCATCAAATGCCAAACCCCTCTTCTTTCGCAGATTATTGAGAGGCAAGCCACTGAGGCTACAGGTAACAAGCTGGATGCCTATGACATGGAGGTACCTGCTGAGAACTCGGATGCCCTTAAGGATTTGGCTGAGTTCCACCTGGCTATGGTGAGAAGCACGCTGAATTTTGATGAGAACTTTTTAGGCGTGTGAGCAGATTATGCATCCATTCACTCTTTTATCATGCCAGCCAAAATAGAAAGTTTCTGTCCTCAGTCACGGAATTTAACATGTGCCTACCTGCATTGTATATAGCCTTTTGCATTTTGTTACTTGTTCCCTTGGCTGCTTGCACACTGTTGCGGGCACTTGCTTGACCAATCTTTTGATTACCGTGCAGTCGCATCATGAATGCAAGGTTTACAGAATCAATGATAGAATCCCAGTGCAAGCAATACGAGGAGCATAAAGCTAGTTATCAAGCACAATGTTACATGTAACGTCCTTTTGCCGCTAACCCGATTATGCAAGGAAGGCCTTTACATGTAACATCAGCAGAGGCACATACAAAGATGAGCACGTCTTGTAAAGTAAAAAGTCAGAGAATTATCAATAAATATCATCATAAATGTCATCAAGTGGTTGCGACACGTCACTAGGGAGCCAGAAATATTTGCAGCACGCGATTAATTACTTAAGGTATGGCAATGTTAGACACCCCACAATTGTGCTGGAGCAGGGATTGCACAGTATTGCAATTGTACTCGATCTGGTTGTCCCTCTTTATTTTAAGTAACTCAATGGGCAGAGACAGAAAACAGTTCAGTTCCGGCCTGCTTTGAATACATGTTCAAAAGACTTTTTTATTTAGGGAAGGAGTCTCGCATAAACTTTCATTGGGCCTTCATTTTAAGAAGTTCTCAAGCTTGCTTTGGTCGCGTATATGGTGCGTGCGCCTGCTTTCACGTGGGTTGTTTGTCGTGCCCTTCTCTCTGCATTCGGGTTATGTGTTGTACATTGTATATGATGTGCAGCATTGTTGTCTGAGGTATGGCATCGCACTTTTCTTTGCAGGCCTTGCACAACGCCATGCTTGAGAACAACTGCAGTGAGCACGCCTCCCGAATGTCTGCCATGGAGAACTCCACAAAGAGCGCCGGCGAGATGCTCAGTGCCCTGACCCTGTCCTACAACAGGTAACGCACAGGCAGCGGGGGGTTGTTAGTAGGCAAGCGCCACTTGTCCAACTGGTGGTGTGTAAGAACGAAGAGACGGATGCTTCTGAGACTGACTTTGCATTTCTTATTTATGTGTGGTATGATGTGTTTTTGAGCGTCAATTATATACTTCAGTTTTTTTCTTTCCACCTTGTGCAGGAAACGTCAAGCCGCCATTACCACCGAGCTGACAGAGATTATTGCCGGTGCCTCTGCACTTACCGATCAGTAGATGCCCCTCTTCTGTGTTTTTGTCTTTGCGTTTTAGTATGTATTAGTTTATCAGGAAAGCTTATTAAGTCAGTGGACAGAATTTGAGATGCTGCCGGGTTATGGCATTCTGTGGAATTGTACTCCAGAAACATTTTCTTGTAAAGGGTTATCTTCCTCTTCGGTCAGGACGCAGTCATGTGTATTGATAGGCTGAATTTTCTCGTTAACATAACATACATCATATGGGGGGTTGCTTGGTGCGGGCACTTAAGTAACCCCCTCCCTTAATCATGCTGGCTGTGTCATCCCTACCAGCGGAGTCTTTTCTTTTCTTAACACACATCATTTTAAAACGGGGGGTTCAATTTAGGATGTACGTTCATTAGAAGAGAAAAGCTCCGATGCTTCTGCAATTGTACCAAAAAGGGGGCTGTTCGACCAAGATCCTGATCTCAGATTTGGCTGACTGAGACCAGTCAGCAGCCGATCAGCCAAGCAATTTGGCTGAAGGTCAATAACGCCATGGTGTAAACACTGGTGGTATGGATTAGGAAAGAACGCTCAGGCTGTTATGGGTTGAGCCACACTGCATCATATCGTGTCAGACACAGAGGAGAAGAAACACAAAGAAAGAGCTCAGGCCCAAATTCAGCAAAAAAGCCGTTTTTTGCGCGGCGGTGAGAGTCCGGTGCACTCACTGCTGGACACACTGCTGTCTAACAGTAACCAATGTAACCCAACGTGTTGCTGAGGGTGCTCTGTCTAGCATTTTGTTATCCGTTAGATTGTGTCTCCTTTCAGAAGGGCATGCCGGTGTTGTATGTCCATGTCCCTTGTACAGTCTGGCTGGTACAGTCTGCCTAGTACAGCCTGCCTAGTACAATCTGGCAAAAAGTCTGGCCAAAGGTCCCCCCCCCTACAGTAAATTGTCAAAAACCTCTACGTACCTCGAACAGAGAACAGAGAATTGAAGAGAGCCAGGCCAAGTCCCTCTCGAAGTACTATGATTAGCAGAATCTTGGATGTGTCTGCTTCTTTGCACCAGGATAAAACGAACTCCATCTTTTCCTTCAATAACTTATTTTAATTTATGAACAGACGAGCAATTATGCTTCTTGACTGAAGAAGGCCTTTTCCTTGTAAACCCTGTGAAATCCTGGGCCAAATTCAATATTGGGACTGTAATTTATAACTATTACCGTACACTGATACTACTACACAAGGAAATGGGCATGTGACCATTAGGAATGAAAATAAAGAAATGGACTGCACACTGAGTGTTTTAAAGTTATGTGCAGGTACTTTTGAAGCATTATGACCATTCTCTGACTAAAGCTGCACAAACACGTAGTGAAAATGGTTACAGTAATACAATGCAAGATATAAGGGATGCTTGAAGCGGTTCAGCAAGGGGTGCATTTTCCGCTTTAATCGAAGGAGTGGGTTTTGGGTGGTTTTAGGAGGATAATCATAGACAAACAAAGTATTGCAAACAAACAAAGGCGGGTAAGGGCGCCAGAAAAGCGCCAACACCGTTGTTATTGCACATTACATGCTAATAACCAACAAAGTAGAAAATGCTGGAAGAAAAGAGAGGATCCCATGCAAACGCCTGCATGAGCTTGTTACCCTACGCCCATTCCGCAAGCGTAGCTGCCACAAACTCTTTGTTGCGCACGCTAGGGTCCACCAATTAAGCGTTTTTGTCTTCCCCCATAACACCTCACTTTATACTTTAAATTATTGTAATGGAATCACTGCGCTGCAACTAGTAGTGAGAGGTTCTACTGGCGAATGTTCACTCCACCACAGGGTTGCTGGGGCAGCGCTGAGTAGAGAGACACAAAGTCCCCATCTGAGATGGTGGCAATGACTTTGCCTTTCATAGGGACGTCGGTGTATGGGGAGGCTTTATGCTTGTGCTGGTTGCTGGCTTGGCTAGTGTCAGCAGCAGCGTCAGGTAGCCAAACCTGCAGGGTTTGAGATGAGTATTTGTTATTTGTGTTTGTGGCAAAGAAGAGTATCACAGCGACCTGTACTAGAATGACTCCTATTCCTTGGCCAACGTGGGGTTAGATTTGATTGCTGGCGTAGTTTTCTATTCTTTCCTTTTTTAATTGTGGTTCGCATGGAAACACGAAAGCGAATTCGAACCTTCAGCATAGGTGCAAGGTCGCAAATGAGGGTTGCATTATGACCACATCCACCACCTCTTTGTACTCCAGTGGCACACAGTGAGAAATAATAAATAATGTTTCAAAGCTGGCACGCAAACGCGTAGGGTTGGCCAGAACCATATATATACACCGTATATGACCGTATATTATTTGGTATTTTCCCAGCCAAAGAAATCGTACATACACGAGGTCCTGGCCAACCCTACAAATGTAACATCGTCAGGTGACTTAAAGCGCCTTTTTTGAAACTCTTGAGGTGCGGTACTTCAAGGAAAAGCAGTAATGAAAATCTTACCATGAGGTCCGCATCAAAGCCTTTTGAAATGATCCCACTTTTCGTCATGCCCAAAAGTTTTGAGGGCTGTTCAGACAGGACACGCGCGAGATCTGTCGGGTCAGCTCCCTTGCTTTTGAGCGCCGTCCATGTTGCTGGTAACAAGTATTGTAAGCCTGCAAAGAAGGCATAGAAAGACAAGACTGGTTCGGCATCAATCCTCTTCAAAGTTTCCATCTATGCCTTCAGATTCATGCCGAGCATTCTAGGTATATAAGCAGCACCTATGCGCTTTGCCTTGCACGCAACTTCCTGTGGAATGCACACAATTTTCAACGTTCACACCTGAAATCCCACCCCATGCAGCCATGAAGTTTCCGGTATCCAGCTGCTTCATGCCTGGAGGGGCGGGGGAGTGATCAGAGGAAACCACACTGATTGTACCGTCCATGACGGCATCCAAAAGTTCCTGGGGATCATTGTCAAAACGTGTGCGTTAGTGTGGATGATTGTGCATAAACCTAGATCACTGCCTGTTTGGGTCTAGTATGCTGGCCGCAGAGATTGCAAAGCAACATACGAAAAGTGCCATTGATTGCTTGTTTCCCAAAAGCATACACCCTTCTACCCGCTAGTTCTCACACATGGATTTAAAGTAGAGTGCCGTCAGTTGGCATGTCCTCAATCACTTATTTTGCTTCAGCGCCACACTCTCCTAGCTGCTATTTTTTACGGAAGTGCAAGCGGTGCAGGCGGGGCATGCACTCGAAACTAGTGTTGTCATGTCCTCAATCCTTATTTTGCTTCAGCATCACACTCTCCTACCTGCTGGTTCTTACGGGAGTGCAGACGGGGCATGCACTCGGAACTAGTGTGCCGTTCGTTGGCATGTCCTCAAGCATTCGTTTAGTTCGACCATCACATCCTACCTGCTGGTTCTTACGGGAGCGCAGGGGAGGCATGCACTTAAAGAGAGTGCCATTGGTTGGCACGTCCTCTTCGTTGAACATCAGGTAGTGTGCGCACGTCTCCACAGTGATGGAGTGGCGCTGCTTTGCTTCCTGCATATACACAAGAAAAGTGCAAGCAGTGGGACGTAAGGAACAAGAGACTAAGCTAGGTATACCGTGATTAAAAGTATCATATCATTATTATGACATTGCTCACAGCACCGTATCCATTATGCACATGTGTGTCTTTCTTAATAAGCATCGGCCGACTTGTTAGTTAATTGCTGTGTTCTGTTACGTAAGAGAGCACAGCAAATAAATTGCCAGAAAGTGCTCTATGCAGACTTCGAATATGCGGGATCCGCAAGATTTTAGGGAAACCAAGCGCTCTCGGTATTGTCTATAAACGAAGCGGAAGGATAGCTACATTCCTGCATGTACTAGCATGTGTCCCACAAGCCATGTCTTACGATTCACGCACTTCTCATGTAGATAGACCAGTTTAAGTTCCTTTCTCAGAACTAACTTGTTTGCTCTTCATGTTGGAGGCTTTGGACTCATTGTGGCTGGCATATACCTGGTCAACTATATTAGGTCACACCCACTTCAACTAAACTAGGCCACACCTACTTCAACTAGATTAGGTCACACCTACTTCATTCAGGTCACACCCACTTGTGATCAAAACTGCAATCAACTGTAATCACCTTAATCATGGGCAAGCAACCCGCGTCAGACAAGTGGGCGATGTGGACAGAGAATCCAGGGCGTGCGGGCGTCTCATCTTTATCCAGGAGCTCGATGAGCAGCTTCACAGCTTCACGTTCGAAAAGGGCAGGCCTGGATGCTAAAAACGTCTGGTACTCGTTGGGAGGCCCCTGCAGCAATCAAAATTGAGCAATAAAGCCAGGATTAGGGTCGAAATACTAGAAATCTTGGGGCTTTTGAAACAACATCTGAAAATAATAGATGCAGGAAAGGCAATAATATTTTCCAGATACTGTGCCACCTTTAAGGAAGTATTTTCGCATCATTTTGCATTAGAGTGAACAAGTGTTGAGTCACTAGTCAACACTATTGACCACAAGCCTTTGATCAAATGTTATCCTCCTACCACGCATGCCCCACTGACACAACTATCCAAAGCCTCATGAGGCAGGAAACGCAGAGTCTCAGGGCCATACCGAGCTGGCAAGGATGTCGCTGACCACCTCAGCATGCACAAAGAAAGGCACGCCTGCTTGCTTTAGGAACGGCAGGGCGGCTGAGATGGACGCAGCGTCGACGTTAGGGAAGTCGTTGATGCCTGAGGGGCACATGAAGCTCTTGAAGCCCATGGCACCTGCCGCCAGGAGGGAGGCAAGCTCCTTTGTGTGTGTGTGTGTATGTGTGTGTGTGAGAGAGAGAGAGAGAGAGAGAGAGAGAGATAGAGATAGAGATAGATAGATAGAGAGAGAGAGAGAGAGAGAGAGAGAGAGAGAGAGAGAGAGAGAGAGAGAGAGAGAGAGAGAGAGAGAGAGAGAGAG